>ERZ802831.606-NODE-606-length-18364-cov-32.9736_pt1 | contig 18364 bp, 20 predicted proteins | sample MGYA00345655_ERZ802831 | MGnify/ENA primary metagenome ERZ802831 (study PRJEB30503, sample SAMEA104212376) | marine metagenome | biome: Westerlies Biome; feature: [SRF] surface water layer (ENVO:00010504) within the epipelagic zone...; material: water...
GGCAGTATCAAAATGGGCAGTATCAAAATGGGCAGTATCAGCGTGGGCAATAGCAAAAGGTCCCGCTGGCTGGCTGACCTCGTTAAAGCTACCGGTGATCGCCTCACCATCGCTCATCGGACCGGCTGAAAATGTAAATTGTTTTTTCATGGCGTCACCATAGACAAAGGGCAGGAAGTCGGCAATCCGAGAATCACATGGTGATAAAAGATTGCGGCGGTATTTTGTGTTCTTTTGCAGCAGCAATTTGTGGCCCGGGATGGACGTTGCGTCAGCGGGATGCGCCGCGCCTCAGTCATCACCTTCTATCGGTGATCCAAGGCGGCGCAATGCGGCGCGCACGTCCGGCGATTTCACTTTTTCCAGCTTGCTGTCCAGCGTCCAGATATCTTGCGGCGCGTCGGGCGCGGATGTGCTGGTGGGTGCGGGTTTTGCTGTCGCTGGCGGTAATGTCTGAACAAAGATAATCTCGCTGACAGCGCGATAGCCGAAAGCGGCATTCACCCGGTCAGTTATGCTGTTGCGCATCTGCAAGGCAAGGGGGCCAAAACCGCTGCGAATGGCAAGGGTGAGCTTGCCGCCACCATCGCGCATCAGGGCAAGGCGTGACGGGCGGCTCCATGTCGCGATGTCACCAGCAATGATCGGCCATTCCGAAACAAGGCGGCTGAGCACGAAACCGCGTTTACGCACACTCGGCGCGACCATGTTATCCAGCATGCTGGACAGGCGGGTCATGCGGTTCTTGCGGGTTTTGTCCATCGACATACCTTGAAAGGCTGTAACCGGGCCATCCGGTGATTATCAGGAGGGCCAGCTTGTTTCGTGGCGGCAGTCTAGCACACCGCCCCCGCACGGCGTAAGCCAGAGATACGACTGCCCCTCGTCAAATGCGCAACCGAACCGAGTTGCAGGTGATCTGCTGCAACAATTCTGCTGCGACCATTCTGCTGCGACCATTCTGCCGGGACGGGTGCGTTGAATGGTGTCCGCTGCTGTGCCAGTCTCGCCAGCATGACGATGACGCCCTTTCCTGCTGCCGCCCTGTTTGACTGGTATGACCGGCACGCCCGCATTTTGCCATGGCGCAGCCGCTGGCCTGATCTGTCGCCAGCCTATCATGTGTGGTTGTCAGAGATCATGCTGCAACAAACCGTTGTGGCAACGGTCATCCCCTATTTTCTGGATTTTGTGCGTCGTTGGCCAAGCGTCTGTGATCTGGCGGCTGCCAACAATGATGATGTGATGGCCGCATGGGCCGGGCTTGGCTATTACGCGCGGGCGCGCAATCTGCACCGTGCCGCAAAGATTGTCTGTGCCGCGCATGGTGGCAATTTTCCGGAAAGTCGTGATGCCTTGCTGGCGCTGCCTGGCATCGGCCCCTATACCGCCGGTGCCATCGCGGCGATTGGTTTTGGTGCGTCGTCGGTTGTGGTTGATGGGAATATTGAGCGTGTCTTTGCCAGATATTATGCGATTTCAACCCCGCTGCCTGCTGCCAAGGCAGACATTTCAGCAGCCTATGCCGCCCAGCATCCGGGCGAGCGGCCGTCAGATTATCCGCAGGCCCTGATGGATTTTGCCAACGCCGTCTGCACGCCAAAAGCGCCCGCATGCAATGCTTGCCCGGTGGCGGCCGGCTGCGCGGCCGCAAAAGCGGGAACGCCGGAAACATGGCCGGTAAAGGCGATCAAGAAACCAAAACCTGAACGGCACGGCATTGCCTTTGTTGCGTATTCTGATACCGGCGCGGCATGTCTTGTGAAGCGCCCCGAAAGCGGGTTGCTTGGCGGTATGCTGGCTTTTCCATCAGCCGGTTGGACCCCGGCAGACAGTGACTGGAATGCCGATGCGCCGCTGGCCAGTCCACCATTTCCGGCCAATTGGACGCTGTTGGATGACAGCGTTTCGCATGTCTTCACACATTTCAGCCTGACCATGCGTGTTGCGGTGGCCAGAATGGGTGCTGTTCGGGAAGGTGACAAGCTGGTTGCGGGTGCTGCCTGGCAAAAGGTGCGGCCCGCCAGCCTGCCAACTTTGATGCGCAAGGTCTGGAAGCTGGCCGAACCTGTGCTGACAAATCAGTCAGCAAGGCATGCCCAAGATTGATCAAGGATCCGCAGATATCAGTGATTGCGGATATCAGTGATTGAAGTGGCGCATGCCTGTCATTGCCATGACAATGCCCGCCGCATCCGCCGCTGCGATCACCGTGTCATCAGCCTTTGATCCGCCTGGCTGGATGACAGCTGTCGCACCGGCATCAATCAATGCCTGCAACCCGTCTGCAAACGGGAAAAAGGCATCTGATGCGGCCACTGACCCGCTGGTGCGTGGCACATCCCATCCATGATGGTGCGCCGTATCACGCGCCTTCTGGGCAGCGATCCGGGCCGAATCAACGCGGCTCATCTGGCCGGCACCCACGCCCGCCGTGATGGTGTCTTTCACAAATACAATGGCGTTGGATTTGACATGTTTGACCACCCGCCACGCAAACATCATGTCGGCAAGTTGCGCCGCATCGGGTTTGGCGCTTGTGACGATCTGCAAATCGGCTTCGGTGATAAAGCCGTTGTCACGCGACTGCGCCAGAAAACCGCCACTGACGGACTTCACCTTGATGGCTGAGGCACGCGAATCAGGCATGCTGCCGGTCAATAACAGACGCAGATTTGGCTTTGCGGCAAGGATCTCTTTCGCAGCCTCGCTGGCATCGGGTGCAATCACCACCTCGGTAAAGATACTGGCGATGCCGCTGGCTGTATCGGCATCCAGCGTCTGATTGCTGGCGACAATGCCGCCAAATGCACTGACCGGATCGGCGGCCAGCGCATGTTCCCACGCAGCGGCAAGGGTGTCGGCACTGGCCACACCACACGGGTTCGCATGCTTGATGATGGCAATCGTGGGTGCGGTGAATTCAGCAGCCAGTTCGAAGGCTGCATCTGTGTCGTTCAGATTGTTATAGGATAGAGGCTTGCCTTGAATCTGTGTGGCGCTGGCAACACCGGCGCGTGCCGGACCACCTGCATAAAGGGCAGCCTGCTGGTGCGGGTTTTCGCCGTACCGCAGTGTCTGTTGGCGTTGTGCTGAAATCTGCAGCGTTTCGGCAAAATCGCTGCCGTCCAGCCAGCCGGCAATCGCCGCATCATAGCGAGCGGTGCGGGCAAAGACGCGCGCGGCAAGATCGCGGCGCAACTGCGGGCTGACATCGCCGTTCGAATCCAGCGCGGCAACCACCTCGTCATAATCTGAAGGATCGCAGATAACGGTTACGAACTGATGGTTTTTGGCCGACGCCCGCAGCATTGCCGGCCCGCCGATATCAATGGTTTCGATCAGCGTCTCCTGATCATCGGTGCGCGCCAGCTGCTCTTCAAATGGATATAGATTGACCGCAACAAGATCAATACCGGTGATGCCCTGTTCGCGCATGGCGGCAAGGTGATTCTCGTTATCGCGGCGGGCCAGCAACCCTCCATGGATATTGGGATGCAGCGTCTTGACCCGTCCATCCATGATCTCGGGAAAGCCAGTTACCTCGGACACATCTGTGACATCAATGCCGGCATCGCGCAGCATCGTTGCGGTGCCGCCCGTTGAGAGGATTTCGTATTCATGACGCACCAGCGCTGCCGCGAATTCGCCAAGTCCTGTCTTGTCGGAAACAGATAGAAGGGCGCGGCGTCGGGTCATGGGGAGGGGTTCCTGATCATGGGGTTGGGGTGAGCCTGCATGCCGCGTCGTTATGGCAAAGCATCACCCGAAAGGCAATTGGTTGACTGCGCTTTTGAGCCCTATTGGTTGCCGCGGGTGAAAGCCCATCTCACCTCATGGGTGCCGATGGTGCGAATATCGGAGATCACCGCTTTGAGGATGATCTGCTGGCTTGCCTGACGGACACCATCTTCAAAATAGACCGAATTGTCGAGTTCGGTTGTGGCACCGGCCGCCTTCAGCGTCCAGCCGGTCTTGCTGCCGCGAATTTTCATCAGAACGGACCCGTTTGACAGCATCGCGGCGGAAACACGTGGATGAAGATGAAAGCGGATCAGCGCCAGATGGGGAATTTCACCGGGGGCCCCGGAATATTCCAGAATATCGGACCCCCGCAAATTTGATCCGCCAGTTTTCAGATACAGTTTGCGATGATGCAGCAGCCCGTGCGAGGGCTCATAGCCATCATGCGTGGCGACCGCAAGAATGCCACCATCAGCTTCACCGACCTCTACGCCTGAAATGCTGGCCATCCGGCCGGTCTGCGGACTGGATGAATTCTGGTTGTCCAGCCCGAGGGTGGAATGGGCAGCTGTCGAGGACATGATCCGCCGCATCGTCGGGTCTGTCATCATCTGCCCGGGATTGACGATCAGCTGGGTTGGGCCGACGCTCAATTCAAAGCCGAGCGTGCCAAGTCCGGTCACACTGCGCCCGTCTTTCATCACGGCTGGTTCACCAGCATCCATGATGACAATGGTACGCCCGCTGCCAATGCGCAGAAATCCGGTATAGGGTGCCTGCTGCAGCGGTTTGCCGCGCACACCGGATCGCAGCAGTGTTTCTTCCACATGCGCGGCGGGAACCCCGCCACCGCCATTGAAATGGGTCAGCCGCCCGTCGCCATGCCGCCACATGCGGGTTACAGCTCCCATACGGGTGATCATCTCACCAAGATTGGTGCTGTCGACGCCAGTTGCCGCGGCGGCAATGCGCAGTTCGACAAGCTGGCGCATAAGGGTGACGTGCTGGTCAGGCATGCGGCTGGCATGGCCACCATCCGGCACCATCACGGTATCCAGCTTTGATGCCAGAATTTCCAGCAGGGCGGAGAATGTCTCCTTGCTGACCCCGAAAGTTGTTTCGGCAAGAGCAAGACCGCGCAGAGCAGCAATCTGGTCATCGAGTGCGCGCATGCGCTGCCAGTCGCTGGCAAGGCAGTTCAGCTGAATATCCAGCGCGGCAGACAGCATGTCCTGAAAGCTTTCAGGCGCAGAATTTCCATACCATCCATAGTTTAATGCCAGAACAGCCAGCCGCCGCCCCATAATATCAGGGCGCCAGCCGGGCAGTTTCCAGCGCTGATTTGCGCTGACCCAGCTGGTGATCAGGTCGCGCGCGCGGGACCGTGCCTCGCTGCTACCTTCGACACGCAGATCGCGCACCCATTCGAATGACTGAAAATAGGCAGGATCGCGCGTTGGATCGAGGCGATCTGTGAGGATATCACGGCCATTTTCCAGATTGCCGCGCCACGGGTCCTGCAGGCTGGCCCGAAGCGCCCCGCGATTGCCGCCGCGCAATTGCCATCCAAACAGCGCTGTGCTGCGGATCAATCTGTCCAATGCGGACAGCCGCATCCTGTCCCGGCTCATAGGTGATGCAGGTTTTTGATCAGCAGTGTCAGGCGGCGCGGGCATGCGGTGTTGGCGTATCCACAGGTTTTGGCAAGCGAGATGATCGCCTGCGCTTGTTGGTCATGGTCCGTTCTACCGATCAGCTCCGGATCAGGCATAGACTATATTGATTTATCCGCCAACAGAACGAAACCGTGCAACAAAAAATCCGTCCACGCCGCCTATTTCTGCGAACATGTCGGGCCGCAGGCGCAAGGCACCTGTTGATGTAACGGCGGCGGCAAATGCACCAGCCTCTTCGCTCGTCACAGGATCGGATGTCAGCGCCACGCTTTCGTCAGCCAGAATGCTGTCGGCAATCTGCTCTCCTTCTTCAAACTGAAGCGAGCAGGTGGCGTAGACAAGACAGCCGCCCGGTTTCAGCCAGGTGGCGGCCTGGCGGATCAGGTCAGCCTGCAGAATGGCCAGTGGCTTTATGTCATCAGCCTGACGCCCGCGCAGGATATCGGGGCGGCGGCGCAGCGTGCCTGTGGCTGAACAAGGCGCATCAATCAGCACGGCATCGACGGTGCGGCCGGGATCATAACTGCGCCCGTCAGCGGTAACGCATTGCGCCTTCATGCCAAGCCGGGCCAGATTCCCGCGCAGGGTCTTCAGACGCTTTGCCGAGCTGTCAATGGCGGTAACGGTGGCCCCTTGCGATATCAGCTGCGCAGTCTTGCCACCAGGAGCAGCGCAGAGATCGATCACATCCTTGCCGGCCAGATCGCCAAACAGGGTTGCGGGCAGGGCCGCCGCCGCATCCTGAACCCACCAGGCACCGTCCTTGAAGCCCGGCAATTCGGCCGGGTCACCGTCAAAGGCACGGCGGATGGTGTGATCGTTGATGATTGTCCCGTCGAGGCTGTCTGCCCAGCTGCTGATATCCTGCGCTGGTGTGATATCAAGCGTTGGCGGTTCCATCACCAGATCCATGATGGCGGTGGTCGCCGATTTACCAAACTGACGATGCCAACTGTCGCGTAACCAGTCCGGCAGGTTTTCGTCTGCGGTTGTTTGGGCAAGTCGCTCCGCAGCCTCCCGCGCAAGGCGGCGCATAACCGCATTGGTCAGGCCGGTAAGCCGGTCAAAGCCAGACGAGCGCATCAATTCGACCGTGCTGTTGACCGCTGCATGGGCACCGGTATCCAGAAACAGCAATTGCGCTGCGCCCATGCGCAGGATGATCATTGCATCGCGCTGCTTTCCTGAGGGCTGGCGTGACATCAGATCAGCCAGGATGCTGTCAATCTGGCCGGCGCGCCGCAAACAGGTTGCAGCCAATAGCCGGACGAAACGCCGGTCACGGTCTGGCAGGTGACGCGCCTGACGTAATGCCTCGTCAAGATAGCGCCCGTTATCAACCAGTCGCAGGACCTGAAAGCAGGCGATGCGGCTTTCACCGCCGGCCCCGCCATTTCTTGCGCCGGATGATTTGTCGCTGGCAGGATTGGTGGATTTGCCGCCAGCGGCATCACTCTGGCTGTTCCGGCGATCTTGCACGGCTGGTGGCATGGGGGCTCCGCTTGTTTTTCGGTGGTCATGGGGGCATATAGTGATTTATGGAGACTGACAAGACACGGGCTGAAAACAGCGCCGCGCCAGACACAGATCAGGCGGGGCTGGCAACGGGTGGATCAGCCGGTGAATCTGCCGGTGAATCTGCCGGTGAATCTGGTGCGCCGCAGGATGCCACTGCCAAGCCGCAGAGCCAGGCCAGTGCGCCGCGTGAGGTGAACGGGCCAAAGGGGCCTGAGCCAACGCGCTATGGTGACTGGGAACAAAAAGGTCGTTGCAGTGACTTTTAATCACGGCGATGTCTGATTGTTGCCCGATCCTGCTACATCCCGGCTTGCTGAATGAGGCATTTTGAATGGACAGATTGAAGACCGGCATGCTGGTCAGTGCTGCGGTTCGCGTCGCCAGTGCTGCGCTGATTGATTGTGTGGTCGCCAATCGTGGTGACGCTGATGCCGGGGCGCTTTTTGTGCATATTGATGCGCTGGACGGGCGGCACAGGCTGCTGTCACGCGTCATCGGATTTGATGGCGATTATGAATGGCAGAATCTGCTTGGCAGCGATGCTGAAGGCTGGACGGATGCGGACGCTGTTGCAGCCCGCCTGTCGCGCGAGCGCGAGACCGATCCCGATGTGTGGATCATCGCCATTGCCGACCACAAGGCGCGTAACCCGTTCGAGATGCTCTAGGCACAGCCGGTCCGGTTGTCATACGTTACGTCACACAGCATGGAATTTCGCGTTGAGGTGGGATATACAGACCCGATGACGACCAAGCATGACACATCGCAGCGTGAAAAGGTGCGGCATGGCGGCGGCAATCAGCTGATTGATCGCCGGTTATGTGTTGCCCCGATGATGGATTGGACGGACCGGCATTGCCGGCTGTTCCACCGCTTGATTGCGCCATCGGCACTGCGCTTCACCGAAATGGTGACTGCCGAGGCGGTCATTCACGGTGATCGTGACCGGCTGTTGGCACTTGCCGGGCCCGACCAGAACGGCGCAATTCCGACAGCATTGCAACTGGGTGGCAGTGATCCGGCCCGACTGGCACAGGCGGTGATGGCAGCGGCACCTTATGGATATGCCGAAATTAATCTGAATGTCGGCTGCCCGTCCGACCGCGTTCAATCAGGCCGGTTTGGCGCTTGCCTGATGGCTGAACCCGCGCTGGTGGCCGAATGTGTAACTGCTATGCAGGGGGCGATCGACCTGCCGGTAACAATCAAATGCCGTATCGGCATTGATGATATGGACCCGGAGGCGGGCCTGGATGATTTTGTCTCGCATATTGCCGGTGCCGGCGTCGGTGTTGTGTATTTGCATGCCCGCAAGGCCTGGCTGAAGGGGTTGAGCCCCAAGGAAAATCGGGACATTCCGCCGCTTGATTATGATCGGGCGCGCCGCCTTGCTGCTGGCTGGCCGCAGCTGCAGGTTATTCTGAATGGCGGTCTGGATACCGCGCATGCAACCCTGGAGGCAGCAGATGGCTTTGCCGGTGTGATGCTGGGACGCGCTGCCTATCGCACGCCGATGATCCTTGCCGATGTCGCCGAGGCTTTCACCGGAACGGCTGCACCATCGCGCGTGGATATCGCCAACGGCATGGCGGATTATGCCGATGATGTGACCCGCCAGGGCGTGCCGCTGCATTCCGTTACACGCCATATGCTGGGCCTTTTCCATGGCCAGAGGGGCGCGCGGTTGTGGCGCCGTCAGCTTGGCGAGGAAGCGCGTCACCGTGATGATGGCGGGATGCTGATCCGCGAAGCCGCTGCGGCCTGTGAGTCGATGAACAATGTACTTGCTGCCTGATTCGCCGCAGCATCTGTGATACACAGCCTGAAATGCGGCCCCTTTTTTGCCGGGCATACCCCGCTACCCATCAGCCAACCCCGTAACCGGAGAGCAGCGTGACTGACAAGACATCCGAAACCGTATCCAAGGCCGACAGCAAACAATCGCCGACACAGCCGCCCCAGGGGCAGGGCCGTAAATTGTTGCTGGATATGGGGCCGCTCATTGTCTTTTTCATCGCAAACTATTTTACCGGCGAGTTCATGCTGGCAGTCGGTGTGCTGGTTGCTGCGACAGTTGTGGCATTGGCCGCTGGCTGGATACTCGAGCGACGTATCTCGATGATGGCGCTGTTCGGCTGTGTCGCGGTGAGCTTTTTCGGTGGCTTGTCGCTTTATTTCGACAATGAGCTGTTTATCAAGATCAAGCCGACTGTGCTGACTGTCCTGTTGGCGGCGGTAATCGCCGGGGGACGTCTTTTGGGCCGCAACCCCCTTGGCGCAATAATGGGGGCGCAGCTTCGCATGCATGATGCTGGCTGGCGCGCGCTGAGCTGGCTGTGGGTGGCGATGTTCCTGACCACCGCACTGGCCAATGAGATCGCCTGGCGTACCTTGAGTACCGATGATTGGGTAACCTTCAAAGTGTTCGGTATAACAGTCATTTCGCTGGCTTTTGCTATTGGCAGCATGCCGATCATGACAAAGCACCAGATTGAGGAATAAATCCTCCGAAAAGGCACGGCAAACAGCATTCTGCTCTGATTCAACCTGCATTGTCGCGAAATGCATAAATTCAGTCGCCCACAAAAGACATTCGGTGCATCGATTGTCGCACATCTGAAATAGGAAGGATGCGCCTCAGGGCGTGTCTGCAGGCCTTTTTGGGGAGCGCCACCATGTCTGATCTAGCGACGTCTGACGAAGAAGAAATCATCCTTGCCGATCTGGACGATGATGAACTTGTCCAGCAAATGCATGATGACCTTTATGACGGACTTCAGGATGAAATTCGCGAAGGTGTCAATATCCTCCTCGGACGCGGCTGGACACCCTATGATGTTCTGACAAAGGCGCTGGTCGAAGGCATGACCATTGTCGGTGTCGATTTCCGCGACGGCATCCTGTTTGTTCCTGAAGTTCTGATGGCGGCCAACGCCATGAAGGCTGGCATGGGCATTCTGCGCCCGCTTCTGGCGGAGACCGGTGCGCCGAAAGTCGGATCGATGGTGATCGGCACGGTCAAGGGTGACATCCATGATATCGGCAAGAATCTGGTATCGATGATGCTGGAAGGTGCCGGTTTCGATGTTGTCGACCTTGGTATCAACAACCCGGTTGAAAACTATCTTGAGGCGCTTGAGGAACACAAGCCCGACATCCTCGGCATGTCGGCATTGCTGACAACCACTATGCCGTACATGAAGGTGGTGATCGATGCGATGGTCGAGAAGGGCATTCGCGATGACTATATCGTGCTGGTCGGGGGCGCGCCGCTGAACGAGGCGTTTGCCGATTCCATCGGTGCCGATGCCTATTGCCGCGATGCCGCCGTTGCTGTCGAGACCGCCAAGGAACGGATTGCCGCCAAGCGCGAGGCCCGGGCCGCTGCCGGCTGATCGCATCAACGCTGCGAGTGATTGCGGGCTGGATGCTGGCCGCGTGACTATGACCGGTCATCGTGCCGAGATGCAGATGACACGCACCCAAACTGTCAAGACCGGTGACGTCAAGACTGGTGACGTCAAGACTGGTGACGTCAAGACTGGTGACATCAAGACTGGTGATTACACACCTGGCGGGCTTACCCTGTTGGCGTGCGGCGCGCTTGCCCGTGAAATTCTTGCCATCACAAGCCAGTTTCCCGATGGCATGGTTGATCTGACCTGTCTTCCTGCCTCTTGGCACAACCATCCTGAAAAGATTGTTCCGGGCCTTGCCCGCAAGGTTGCATCACTGCGCCGCAAGGGCCGCCAGATTGCTGTGATCTATGGTGATTGCGGAACAGGTGGCGAGATTGATGCCTTTCTGGAACGCGAGGGGTTGACGCGCATCCCCGGTCCGCATTGCTATGAAATGTTCCTGGGCACAGCCGAATTTGACGCCGAGATGGAAGATCAGATCGGCACATTTTTCCTGACCGACTATATGGTCCGGCATTTTGAACGCATTGTGATGCAGGGCATGGGCCTGCGCGCATACCCGCAGCTTCGGGACATGTATTTCGGTAACTATACACGCGCTCTCTATATCGCGCAGACAGATGATGAGGGGTTGCGCCAAAAGGCCCGGCGGGCCGCTGACGAGCTGGGTCTGACCTATGACTATCGGTTCACCGGATATGGCGCGTTTCCCGACTTTGTGGCGGATGCGATTACCGCAAGCACCTCTCAGACATCACAGCAAAAACAGCGGAGATAAGGATGGCACAGCTGATCACATTATATTGGCGTGATATTCCCGCCCAGGTCATTGCCGAGCGTGGTCGTGGCCGCAAGCGAGAGCAGGCCAAGATTGAACTGTCACGGCGCTTTGCCATTGCCATTGATGCCGCTGCCATGCGTGATGGCGCGGATTCGACAGATGACTATCTGGCAGAATGGCGTCGCGGCGACCCGGTTGAATGTGGTGAGGATCTGGAAGCAGAGGCAGCGGCAAAGGCAGCAGAACTGGAAGAGGACTACCCGGCAGACCGGGTGCGCCAGCTTGTCGAGAATGGTGGAAATAACCCCGATTAACCGGTCAGATGGGGGCATGTCGCAATCGGAAGATAGGGGGGCGTTGGTAAGCCATCGCCGGCGGGCCGAAATCGCCATTCTTCCGGCCTGCGACACATGCAGACACACAGGACCAATTCGAATTTCATGTTCAATGATTTCTGAGCGGAGTGAATGATGGCCAGTACTATCGAGATGATCAGCAAGGCAGCCACCGACTGGTCCATCGAAGTCACACCGACAGGCGCCACCAAGATCGAGAGTTTTCGTGACTGCTTGCCGCCCGGCACCACGGTGAATGTGACATTCCTGCCGGGGACCGACCCGGCCGAAACCATTGCTGTCGCCGAACGCCTGCATAATGACGGCATGCGGCCAGTGCCGCATCTGGCGGCCCGGTCCTTGCGCGATGCTGACCAGCTGGATGAATTGCTGACAGCCTTTACCAGCCGCTGCGGTGTCGATGAGGTTTTGTGTATTGGCGGCGGTGTCGACAAGCCTGTCGGGACGTTTGATGCCACGATACAGGTGCTGGAGGCCGGTCTGATCCAGAAACACGGAATTCGCTCGGTTGGTGTTGCTGGCCACCCCGAAGGCAGCCCTGATATAAGCGATGAGGAAGTTGCCGAGGCTCTGGCAGCAAAAAATGCGCTGGCCGCTCGTGATGGTCTGAACCTCTATATCGAAACGCAGTTCTGTTTTGAGGCAGATATCGTTCTGGACTGGGAACGCCGCGTCAGGGCTGCCGGGAACACGCTGCCGATCCGCATTGGCATTCCGGGACCGGCGACGATCAAGACGCTGTTCCGTTTTGCCCAGATTTCCGGCATTGGCCCGTCGATGCGCTTTATCGCCAAACAGGCAAAGAATGTGGCCAAGTTGATGACGGTACAGTCACCGCATATGCTGATTGCCGGCCTTGCCGAGGGCATGGCTGCTGATGATGCCTGTCTGATCCGGCATTTTCATTATTATCCGTTTGGGGGATTTGCCCGCACTGCCGCCTATGCTGGTGCCATTGCCGAAGGCAATATCGAACTCCTGCCGAAAGGCGGGTTTGACGTGATTGCCAACTGAACCGATGACTGAGCCATTAAAGGCCATCGCCGTAATCGCAGAAGGAGCGAATTCATGACCAGAACCTTAGTTTCGTCGGACAAGCAGGAAGTCGTCATCGGGTTTGATGCCCCCTTTTGCGTAATCGGAGAACGGATCAATCCGACGGGGCGCAAGCTGCTTGCCGCGGAAATGGCGGAAGGCAATTACGATCGGGTTATTTCTGATGCCGTGGCACAGGTTGAGGCCGGTGCCACCATGCTGGACGTGAATGCTGGTATTCCGATGGCGGATGAACCTGCGATCCTGGCTGAGTCAATCAAGCTGGTACAGGATACGGTGTCGGTGCCGCTGGCCATCGACAGCTCTATTGTTGCTGCGCTGGAGGCCGGTCTGGCTGTCTATAAGGGCAAGCCTCTGGTAAACTCGGTGACGGGCGAGGAAGAACGCCTTGAGGTAGTTCTGCCGCTGGTCAAGAAGTACAACGCCGCTGTGGTTGCCATTTCGAATGACGAGACAGGCATTTCAGAGGACCCGAACGTCCGTTACGAGGTTGCCAAAAAGATTGTCGAGCGGGCCGAAGATTACGGCATCCCGCGTGAGGATGTGATCGTTGATCCGCTGATCATGCCGGTTGGTGCCATCAATCTTGCCGGACGGTCGGCGCTGGACCTGATCATACGGCTTCGCACCGAGCTGAAGGTAAACACCACTTGCGGGGCATCGAACATTTCCTTTGGCCTGCCGAACCGGCACGGTATGAACGCGGCATTCCTGTCGATGGCGGCTGGTGCTGGCATGACGTCGGCGATCATGAACCCGCTTCACGCCGAAGAGATGACCGGCATCATGGGCGCGAATGTGATGAACGGGCATGACCCGGAATGCCGCAACTGGATCAAGCGTTTCCGTGAACCTGCAGCTGTTGGCGAGGGCGGGCGTGAACGTCGCCAGACGCGCCGTCGGCGCAGCGCCTGACCGGGCAAGGCGGATGCCGTGAGCGACACCGGATCAGACATCAAGATCGTCTTTACGCCGTCTGGGCGACAAGGTGTTGTGCCGACTGGCACAACGGTGTTGCAGGCGGCGCGGACACTTGGTGTTGATATTGATTCGGTTTGCGGCGGCCGGGCCCTGTGTGGACGCTGCCAGGTTGATGTGGGGCACGGCGAATTTGCCAAGCACGGGATCACCTCTGGCGATGACAGCCTGTGCGGTGTGACCGCTGTTGAAACCCGCTATGCCGACAAAAAAGGCCTTGCTGCCGGCAGGCGGCTGTCCTGCCAGTCCACATTGCAGGCCGATGTGGTCATTGATGTGCCACCAGAAAGTCAGGTTCATAACCAGCTGGTGCGTAAGGCCGCCGATGACCGGCAGATCGAGATGGACCCGATCATCCGGCTGTGCCTTGTCGAGGTGCGCGAGCCCGACATGCACGAACCGTCGGGTGATTTCCGCCGCCTTGTCGAGGGTTTGCAGGCGCAGTGGCCAGATCGTGTCAGCGGCGATGTGACATGTGATCTTCATATTCTGCAAACACTGCAACCGGTGCTGCGTGCTGGCGACTGGCAGGTGACAGTGGCGCTGCGTGATGCTCATCAGATTGTCGGTATCTGGCCGGGGCTGAAGGAACAGGTGGCCGGCGTGGCGATTGATGTGGGCTCGACAACCATGTCGGCGCATCTTTGTGACATGGTGACAGGCGACGTGCTGGCGTCGACCGGCGCGATGAACCCGCAGATTCGGTTTGGTGAGGATCTGATGAGCCGTGTGTCTTACGGCATCATGAATCCGGGCGGGCATCTGGAAATGACCAGCGCCGTCATTGAAGGGTTGCAGAAGCTGATTTCCGGTGCGGCTGAACAGGCCGGTCTTGCCGCCGATGATGTGGTCGAGATTGTGCTGGTCGGCAATCCGGTGATGCATCACCTTCTTCTGGGCATTGATCCGGTGGAACTTGGCGGTGCGCCATTCGCGCTGGCCGTTGATACCTCGATCGAAGTGCGTGCAAGCGAGATCGGGCTGGATGTGAACAAGGGCGCGCGGGTCTATATCCTGCCCTGCATCGCCGGGCATGTTGGTGCGGACGCAGCAGGTGTTGTGCTGGCTGAGGCCCCGCAGAAGGGTGAGATCAACACGCTTGTCGTAGATGTCGGCACCAATGCCGAAATTGTGGTCGGCAACAGCCAGCGGATGCTTGCCGCCTCTTCGCCGACAGGTCCGGCCTTTGAAGGGGCGCAGATTTCATCAGGTCAGCGTGCCGCGCCCGGCGCAATTGAACGGATCCGTATCGACAAAGATACGCTGGAGCCGCGCTTTCGGGTGATTGGCGTCGAGGAATGGTCGGATGAGGATGGCTTTGATGCGGCGGTGCAATCCACTGGTATCACCGGCATTTGCGGATCTGGCATCATCGAGGTGCTGGCCGAGATGTATATCAACGGCATTCTGTCAACGGACGGGGTGATTGACGGCGATGTCGTGGCGCGCTCACCGCGTATCGAACAGGATGGCCGCACATTCTCATACCGTGTTTCTGACAATGTCGTGGTCACGCAGAATGATGTCCGCGCTATCCAGCTGGCCAAGGCGGCACTGCATGCCGGGTTCCGTCTGCTGATGGACAAGATGGATCTGAAGCGGGTGGACAGGGTGGTGCTGGCCGGTGCGTTCGGCACCCATATCGACCCGAAATACGCGATGGTCCTTGGCATGATTCCGGACTGCGAACTGGAGAATGTTCGGGCTGCCGGCAATTCTGCTGGAACCGGCGCGCGGATGGCATTGCTGAACAAGGGGGCCCGGCGCGAGATAGAGGCGGTTGTTCGGGATATTGAGAAGATCGAGACGGCGGTAGAAGCCTCGTTCCAGGATCAGTTCGTCAAGGCGATGGCGATCCCGCATAAAAGTGAGCCCTATGAAAAGCTGGCTGCTGTTGTCGAGCTGCCCGAACGCGTTCTGACACCGGATGAAGCCCCGGCAATTGAAAGCGGCAGACGCCGTGGCGGTCGGCGCCGCAAGGGATGAGCCGGATATCTTGCCAGCTATTCCTGTTCTGCGGTGAGGTCAGCCAGCATTGCAGCAGCTGATTTTGCGCGTCGCCAACTGGAGATGGCTATCCAGATCATGCCGCCAAGAGTGAGGATATAGCAGGGCCAGATAAAGCCACCATATCCGCCCATCTCAAGAAAAAAGCTCATGCCCCGCCCTCGCGCGCCATGGTGCGGATATGCAGTGCCGCGATGCGCCGTTCGGCCAGTACCGCCTGCATCCGCAGGATAACCACGAATGCGAAAAACAGATGCATGCCGGCCAGCATCAACAGCAGCGGGGTCAGCATTGCCGGATCAATGGATACGCCGCCGCTGCGCAGCAGGCTTGCCGGTTGGTGCAGCGTGTTCCACCAGTCGACCGAGAATTTCACAATGGGCACATTGATCAGCCCGACAAGTGCCAGAATGGCGGCCGGACGGCTGCCACGCTCGACTGTATCAAATGCGTTCGCCAGCGCGATCACGGCGACATAAAAGAACAGCAGGATCAGCATGGATGTCAGCCGGGCATCCCATACCCACCACGCACCCCACATCGGCTTGCCCCACAGCGCACCTGTCACCAGTGTCAGAAAGGCGAACATCGCGCCCACCGGTGCCATTGACCGCAAGGCAACATCGGCAAGCGGGTGCCGCCACACAATATAAAACAGCCCGCAGACCCCCATCGCCACATAGCCAAGACTGGCCAGCCAGGCGGCAGGCACATGAACATACATGATGCGTACCGTATCACCTTGCTGATAGTCAGGCGGTGAAGCCAGCAGCCCGTAATAGAGGCCAGCCAAAATCAACAGGACAGACAGCACGGAAAGCGGCGCAACCAGCACTCTGGCGAGGCGCATGAAGCGGGTCGGATTTGCGAAATAGTCAAACATCGTTTTTCATATGGTGTGGCCCAGCAAAAACACCAGCAGCAAAAACACCAGCAGCAAAAACACCAGCAGCAAAAATACTGGCCGTACAAATACTGGCCGTACAAATATTGGCCGTACAAATATTGGCGGGCATGTTTGGCAGATCGGCCGCTGGCGGTATAACAGAGTGCCGGGTCATGAGGATTCCGCCTCGGCTTCGGCAAGGGCCGCCGCCGCCGCCACTGGCACGATGGCCAGCAACACCGCTGTCACCGCCATCAACAGCAACAGATGCGGCGTTATGATGTCATAGCCAGCTGGGTCATAGCCAACTGGGTCATTGCCAACCGGGTCCTTGCCAACCGGGCCACTGCTGATGGGTGATGAGGCCAGGGTTCCAAAAATCAATATCGGCACTGCCAGCGGCAAGACCAGAATGGCCATCAGCCCACCGCTATTGCGTGCGCCTTCGCCAAGCGCGGCGGCCAACACGCCAAGCAGCGTCAGTGCCAGCGTGCCAATGCCAAGCGCCAGGATCAGAGGCGCCAGCCTTGTCATGTCCACATACAGCATGACAGCCATCAGCGGTGTTGCGATCAGCATCGGTAGCGCGCTGACAAGCCAGTGGGTGATCACCTTTGACAAGGCGTAAAGGGGTAATGGCAAGGGCGACAGCGCCACCTGATCAATCCAGCCAGACCGCACATCATCTGCAAAAATGCGCGGAAACCCGGCAAGACTGGCCAGCAAAGCGGCGATCCAGATCACAGGCAGCGCAACTGGCTGCAGGCGCATCGGATCAGGGCCGACGGCCAGCGGGAAAAGTGTGATGATAATCAGGAAGAACGCCAGCATGACCGCGGCATCGCCCCGCCCGGCCCACATCAACGCCAGATCGCGCCGTATCTGTGCTGTCAGCATGTTCATTGCGGGTCTGCCAGCACAAGATCGCTGCCTTTATGCGTGGGTGCCAACGGCAGATGCGTTGCTGCTATCACCATGCCGCCGCCATCCAGATGGCGAGAGATCAGATCATCGAGGCGCACTGATGCCGGGCCGTCAAGACCGGCATTTGGTTCATCCAGCAGCCATAACGCATCCGGCGGGCCAAGCAGCAGGCGGGCCAGCGCCAGCCGTCGCCGTTGCCCACGAGACAGCTGGCGGGCCGGTATATCGGCAAAGCCGGCCGCTGACATCATCTGCAGAGAGGCGGCGATATGATCAGGCGTCGCATCAAACCCGTTCAGGCGCGCCCAGTCGGACAGATTATCGCGCCCGCTGCGGGCCGATGCCAACGCATCCGCATGACCGATGTACAGTCGCGGTGCCTGACAGATGATCGCCCCTGCCGCAGGTCGTAATCTGCCGGCGATGACGCGCAGCAAAGTTGATTTGCCAGATCCGTTCGGTCCGCGCAGACGGGTGATCTGCCCCGCCGACATGCTGTGCGACAGGCCGCGCTGCAGAACGCGCATGCCGCGCGCCAGCACAACGCCGTCAAGCTGCAGCGTAGCCATAGTGCCCACGGTCCCGGTATTTGGCGATGACGAGGCAGCATGTGGGGACGGATTATTCATGTGCCGGTTTTAACCGCGAAGCATGCATCCGGTCCAGCAGCGAGTTTGACGCGGTTTGTCACAAAATTAATGGTAGTGACGATCGGGATTGGGTCCTCAGCGGTTTCTGGCGGTCTCTTTTTTCGTAATCGGCGTCATGGCGATGAGACTGGCGACGGTGTCTCTGCCGAGGCGGCCAATTTCATCCCTCGATCATTTCAAACTGGAAAAACTGGCGGTTGGCGGTTATATAAACAGGGACCTTTGTGAGGCACTCCTCAGACTGGCCGGCCCGATCATCGGGTTCACAATTCCACATAGATTGGCAGGCGTTGGCTGCAATGCGCCAGGCGTTCTGTCATTCCGGCGACGTGCTGTCACGCCCATGCGGCCTGATAACTGGCGGCCTGA
>ERZ802831.612-NODE-612-length-18273-cov-22.0796_pt1 | contig 18273 bp, 22 predicted proteins | sample MGYA00345655_ERZ802831 | MGnify/ENA primary metagenome ERZ802831 (study PRJEB30503, sample SAMEA104212376) | marine metagenome | biome: Westerlies Biome; feature: [SRF] surface water layer (ENVO:00010504) within the epipelagic zone...; material: water...
CCAGACGCTTCGCGAGACGGTGGGCCAGGCTGATGGGCAGTGGCATCAGCTCGGGTGTCTCGTTGCAGGCATAGCCGAACATGATGCCCTGATCGCCGGCGCCGACTTTGTCGAGAGGATCTCCCTCGTGGTCGTCTGCTTCATCGACACCTTGGGCGATGTCGGGCGACTGTTGATCGAGCGCGACGAGAACGGCACAGCTGTTGGCATCGAATCCGCCGGCCCTGGCACCGCTGTAACCGATCTCTCGAATGACATCGCGCACCAGATGGATGAAATCGACCTGTGCTTTGGAGGTCACTTCACCCGTGATCATGCAAAGCCCGGTATTGACCACCGTTTCACAGGCCACTCTGCTGCTGCTGTCTTGGGCCAGCAGGGCGTCGAGAACGGCATCACTCACCTGATCACAGATTTTATCGGGATGTCCTTCTGTGACCGATTCTGATGTGAAGACGTAGCGACTCATACCGGGCTGTCGAATTCGTCGGACTTTAAAGCGTGGAGTTCCGGAGTCATGGTTGTCCTGATGGCTTCTCCAAGGTGAGGTCTTGCCAGTGATGAATCAGATGGTCATGAGCCGTGAGATCAGGGGAGCGATGCCAACCTGCCACGTAGCCAATAGCGGCTCCGATGCCTGCACGTTTGGCCATCAACAGATCGGTGTCGGCATCGCCAATCAGAGCGCAGCGATCGACCGATAGGTTCAGTTGTGCACACAGTGCGTGGACTGCAGCTGGATCTGGCTTGCACGGCCAGCAGTCAGCACTCCATACCGCCGCAAACATCTCGGTGAGATTGTGATGCCGCAGAAATGCTTGGATGCCATCGGTGGTGTCATTGCTGATCACCGCGCAGATCACACCGGCCTCCCTCAGCGATCGAAGCATGGTGAAGGCTGCCGGCAGCATGGAAACGGGATGTCCATTGGGATGCTTTGCCTGCCACTGGACATCAACACAATTAAAAACGTCTTCCGCCATCAGCAAAGCCTTAGGCCAACCCAGGCCCATTTGTGCGAACACCGTGGCTGTGCTCAGGATGTTGTGCTGTCTTGAGGCCACAGCCAAGGTTCCGTCTGGCAGAACCCCCTCTCGGTTACGTCCGTAGGTGCGAACCAGCAACTCTTCAAGTTCGCCGATGTCCGCGCTCGACGCTCCCTGAGCCGAGAACTGACGCTTGGCTTCTTCGATCCGAGCATCGGCCAGGCTCTTGAGCTGAGGCTCGCTGTGAGAAAGGGTGCCGTCCTTGTCGAACAGCACCCCGTCGATGGGACCAATGCTTTGGCCCCGGAGGTTGAAATGAGCCAAGGGGGCTCAGCAACTCAGACCATCATCGAGCCCAGGGGTTCTTCGCCTTCTTCGGCTTGTTCAAGCAACATCTGCTTGTAACGGGCGGCCATCTCTTCGGCCTTCTCGAACACTTTCTGAGGATCGGTGAGCATGTCGCCGGGCTCTGGCTCGAGGGCTTTGGTCGACAGCGAGATGCGTCCACGCTCGGCATCGAGATCGATAATCATCACCTTCATCTGATCGTTCACATTGAGAACCGAGTGGGGAGTCTCGATGTGTTCGTGGCTGATTTCAGAGATGTGAAGCAGGCCGCTGACACCGCCGATGTCGATGAAAGCGCCGTAGGGCTTGATGCCACGAACGGTACCCACCACAACTTCGCCCACTTCCAGGCGATTCATCTTCCGTTCCACCAGCGCGCGGCGGTGACTGAGCACGAGGCGATTGCGCTCTTCGTCGACTTCGAGGAATTTCAGTGGAAGGAAATCGGCGACCAGCTCTTCCTTGGGCTTTCTGGTGCTGATGTGAGACCCAGGGATGAATCCACGGAGACCTTCAACACGCACCAAGGCACCACCGCGGTTTGTGGCAAACACCTCGGAATAGATCGTGGCATCTTCCTTCTGGAGTTGGCGAACCCGTTCCCAGGCGCGCTGATATTCAATTCTGCGGATGGAGAGTGAGAGCTGACCATCTTCGTTCTCCTCACTCATGATGAAGAACTCGCGGATCTCGCCCGGCTGAAGTACATCGCTCAACCCTTCCACCCGGTTGATCGAGACTTCTTGAAGAGGCATGAAAGCCGCAGTTTTCGCGCCGATGTCGATCATGGCGCCCTTCGATTCCAGGGCAAACACCGTGCCGTTCACGATGTCGCCCGGCTTGAAGTTGTAGTCGTACTTGCTGAGAAGGGCCGCAAACTCATCCAGCGTGAAGCCGGCGTTGTCCATGTCCCGATTCGCTGCACGACTGCTGGGGTCGTCGGCAGTGGGGATGTCTTCGGGGATGCTGAGATCCTCATCCGTGCCGAAATCTGCCTGGTCGGCTGCCATCTCGGCTGCTGCTTCGGGCACGTTGGTGAGGGTTTCAGCCGTTTCCACAGCAGGATCCTGAACGGGATCAGTGGAGGTGACAGTCATGGAGGGGTGGCGGTCTGCCCGTTGAGCAGAGCGAAGGAAACTGGAGCAGGCCCGCCGACCTGGTCCAGGCAATCCCTCACTTTACAGAGTGGAGAGTCTGTCTCTTAAACCAGAGCTTCTATGCGGGTCTTGGAAGCGTTGATGCCTTCGAGCGTGGCGACGAAATCACTGACACCACTGAATTGTCTATACACCGATGCGAAGCGGATATAAGCGACTTCGCTCAATCCCTTGAGCTGCTCGAGCACCAGTTCTCCGATGTCATGGCTGGAGACTTCACGACCATTGCGTTGCTGCAAGATCAATTCCAGATCATCCACGATCGTTTCGAGCCGTTCAGGAGCCAGTCCTGTTTTTTCGCACGCACGACTAAGTCCGTGAAGAAGCTTGCTGCGACTGAATGCTTCCCGGTTTCCATTCCGTTTGATCACAGTGATTGGAACGGTTTCTACTCGTTCGTAGGTCGTGAACCGGAATTCACAGTTCAAGCATTCCCTGCGTCGACGCACACTGCGACCGCCATCAGCTGCTCGTGACTCGAGCACCCGGCTATCCGTGTTTTGACAGGAAGGGCATTGCATGCCCGCGCACTCGAATGTGCACTAATCATACGGTTTGCGTCCACAGGTGAACAGAGCAGCAGTGATTTTCAGCGCAAGACATAAAAAAACCCCGCCGAATGGCGGGGTTTTGAGGACTACTTGCCGATCTTCGGTGGATCGCGGAAGGCGATAGCAAAGAAGAGAGTGGCAATCGCAAGGGTGAGGATGAGGATGTAAGCAAAGCTTTCCATCGGGTAACTCCTAAAGGGCGATTAGCTGAGAGGGGTTCCGGCCGGTGGCACAAAACCATCGGGCAGACGACGGGTGGAACGGTCTCCTAATTTTTGGAAGAGGCCGAATTCCACCTGTTCACCGAGGTCTGGATCGATACCGGCAAACACATCGCGGTACAGAGTACGAGCACCGTGCCAGATATGCCCGAAGAAGAACAGCAGTGCAAAGGTGGCGTGTCCGAAGGTGAACCAGCCACGCGGTGAGCTGCGGAACGTTCCGTCGGAGTTGTAGGTCTCCCGATCAAACTCGAACGCTTCACCAAGCTGAGCCTTGCGAGCAAGACGCTTCACTTCAGCAGGGTCCGTGAAGGTTTGTCCATCGAGGGCACCACCAAACACTGTTGCGGTGATTCCCTGCTGTTCGAACGAGTATTTCGCTTCCGCACGGCGGAAGGGAATGTCTCCACGAACGATTCCATCGCTGTCTTCAAGAATGACGGGGAAGTTCTCGAAGAAGTTGGGAAGGCGTCTGACCTGGAGATCCCTTCCCTCTTTGTCTGTGAAGGAGATGTGGCCGAGCCATCCAGTGGGAAGACCGTCACCGTTCACCATCGGGCCGACGCGGAACAGACCGCCCTTGGCAGGACTGTTGCCGACGTAGTCGTAGAAAGCAAGCTTCTCTGGAATCGAAGCGTACGCTTCGGCTGCAGAGGCGCCTTGGTCCATCGCCGTTTGAACGCGACGGTTGATTTCTGTTTTGAAATAGCTCTGGTCCCACTGGTAACGGGTGGGGCCGAATAGCTCGATCGGGGTGGCAGCTGCTCCGTACCACATGGTGCCGGCAACGATGAAGGCAGCGAAGAACACCGCTGCAATCGCACTAGCAAGCACCGTTTCGATGTTGCCCATCCGCAGCGCTTTGTAGAGGCGCTCAGGGGGACGCGTCGTGATGTGGAAAATTCCAGCAATGATGCCGACGATTCCGGCGGCAATGTGGTGAGCGACGATGCCCCCAGGGTTGAAGGGGTTGAATCCCTCAGGACCCCATGAAGGTTGCACCGGTTCGAGGTGACCTGTGATGCCGTATGGGTCTGAGATCCACATGCCAGGACCGAACACACCGGTGAGGTGGAACGCTCCGAAACCGAAGCAACCAAGACCAGCGAGGAGGAGGTGAATACCGAAAATCTTGGGAAGGTCGAGAGAAGGCTCCCCGGTGCGGGGGTCTTGCCAGATCTCGAGGTCCCAGTAGGTCCAGTGCCAGATGGCAGCAAGCATCAGCAGACCGCTGAACACGATGTGAGCGGCGGCAACACCTTCGAAACTCCAGAAACCTGGATCGACACCGGTGGCACCGGTGATGCTCCAACCACCCCAGCTGTCGGTCACGCCAAGGCGTGCCATGAAGGGCATCACGAACATGCCCTGACGCCACATTGGGTTCAGAACAGGGTCGGACGGATCGAAGATGGCAAGTTCATAAAGGGCCATCGAGCCGGCCCAGCCGGCAACGAGGGCAGTGTGCATGAGGTGCACGGCCAAGAGACGGCCGGGGTCGTTGATGACGACGGTGTGCACCCGATACCAGGGCAATCCCATGGGTCAGGTTCGGGGGAACGGAGCTGTATAGACAGCCAGACCCGGCGATCGTAAGGCGTCCATCTCAGTGTGCGCGTGCCGTTGTCGTGAGCTGCAACGTCTGGAATCAGCATGGAGTGATTGCCGCTGGTCCGTTGGTCCCGTCTTCCCTGCGGTTCCAATGGCTTGCATGAGTCGAGGCGGGGGGTTACAAAACGCAACTTCAGGGCCCAAAGTGATGGAGTTTTGGCGCTGTGCTTGCGCCTCCTCCAGGAGTTTCCATGCCTGTGATCCGGTTTGTACGTGAAGGTCGCGACGTGGAGTGCTATCCGGGAGAGAACCTCCGCGACGTGGCTCTTAGGGAGGGAATACAGCTGTATGGCCTGAAAGGCCAGCTGGGGAACTGTGGTGGATGTGGGCAGTGCATTACCTGTTTTGTTGAGGTCAAAGGGGATCAGGCGGCCGCCAACTCCCTCTCTGGCCGAACAGCTGTAGAGGATTCCAAGCTCCGCCGCCGGCCTGGTAGTTGGAGACTCGCCTGCCAGGCTCTCGTTGAACGTTCCGTTGTCATCCTCACAAGGCCGCAGGTGTCGATGGGTGATCAGCGCCGACGCATTGAGGCGGCTCTCAGTGCACCTCTACCGCCAGGGCCCACGGCATGGCCTGTGGTGGAAAGCAGTGAGGATGACGATGAAGGGGCTGGCGATGATGAGGATCTTCAAAAGCAGTCATTCACAGACGCTCCTGCTACACCCGGTGACGAGCCGTGATGGGTTCGTGTCGAAGCCTTCCGAGCGGTGATACGTTCCATCAGGTTCTCGATCGTTCATGGAAACCAACGACCTCGGTTTCGTGGCCAGCCTGCTGTTTGTGCTTGTGCCGACCGTTTTCTTGATCATTCTGTTTATCCAAACCAACAGCAGGGAGGGTTGAGTCCCTCCTTGCTGACTGAAAGGGTTAGCTCCTCTCTGGTTCGCGTACGAGCAACACTGGCGCAGGGGCATGCACTCTGATGTAGTCACTGACGGATCCACCCAGCAGCTTGTCGAGATCAACCAGACCCCTCGCTACAAGAGGGCGTCGATCTTGAGAGGCGAGCACAACCAGATCAGCTTGGATTGTTTCTGCGGCTTGGCAAACGCCTTTCCCTACATCCGCATCCGTGACATGCAGAGGGTTGAGTGTTACCCCGAGCATGCGTGCCCTCTGGACGGCTTGATCGAGCAGTGTGTCGCTAGAGCCTGAGGCCCCTCGCGATGGGGTCGGTTCAGTACGTGAAACGTGAACACCTATGAGTTGTCCCCCGGGGATATCCCTCACCATTTCGCAGGCCAGCCGAAGGGCGTCGTCCCCTACGCCAGTGCCGTCGATGGTCACCAAGACCCGATTGATATGCCGCACATAAAGGTCGTCGCGAACCAACAGCATGGGGCGCGTCGATAGCTGAAAAACGTACTGACTGGCGCTATTGGCAAGGATCGACTGCAGGCGTCCCAGGCCGCGGGAGCCCATCACAATCAGATCCGCGTCCAGTTCGTCAGCCACCTTGAGCACGGTTTGTTTGGCGTCTCCCTGGCGGATGATCGAATTCACGTCACCTGGGTTGAGGCCCAGCTTTTCAACGGCCTTGGCCAACAGGCTGCCCGCCGTGGTCCAGTGCTGGTCTGAGTTGTCCTTGCTCTGTTCGGACACCACGTGCAGCAAGTTCACTCTCGCTGTCTGAAACGCGGGCAGGTCACGCAGCATGCGGACCATTTCCTCGACGTGGCCTTTGCCGGAATCGGCGATCAACAGGTTCTTGAACACTGCATTGCTTCAGACATGCAGCAGCCTATGGCTGTTTGGTTGAGCCTTTTCGATGGTGAATGAGAGCGTTACGGCGATTCCGTTCCGTCTGTTCAAGCGTGTGCTTCCACAGCACACCGATCACGGTGGCGTGATGTGGCATGGGGGGTATGTGGCATGGCTCGAGGAGGCCAGGGTTGAGGCTCTCAATGTCATTGACTTTCCTTACCAGCGTTTTGTCGCCGCGGGGCTGGACATGCCGGTGGTACGTCTTGAAATCCGCTACAGAGAGGCCTTGCGGCTTGGTGATGAGGTTGTGTTGGAGTCAGTCCCGCACCCTCGGCTTGGTGTGCGCTGGCCCTGGACAACGCGCTTCATTCGCGCTGGCGTGTGCGTGGCGGACGCAACGGTTGAACTGGTTCTCGTTCAGGTGCAAAGCACTCTCAAGGTCGTGCGACACCCACCTGATGAGGTGGCGAAAGTTTTCGAGACGTTGACAGGCAGCAGAAAGGCACAGTCAAAATAAGTACATCTGTACTGTTTTGGGCGGTTGGATCGGTCTTGGTGGTGGGTATGGGCGGGTTGTCCTGGGATCGGCCCCGCGCGTATGCGACAGCTTGCAGACTTGTCTTGCGAGATGGCCTGTGGGTTGGCTGATCTCTGGGCTTGGCCTCTCTCCAGGTTTCGCGACGTCCTTGGCTGGCCAGAGTCATTGCTTGGCTCCCTGTCGAAGTACCGCGAAGAGTGCCCATCGCCGGGCAGTGTCACGGTTCCAGGTCATGCTTTGCTGCCGATGGACTCACTCTGGCCAGAGTCCCTACTTGATCTCGATCGACCGCCTCTCTCGTTGCAGTGGTGTGGTCGTCGTGATCTTTGGTCTTTGCTCTCCAGCCGTCAGGCCGTGGCTGTGATTGGTACCCGTCGACCCTCGACGCATGGGCTGCGAATGGCTGAGGCGCTTGGGCGTGCCCTCGCCTTCGCTGGGTGGCCGGTGGTGAGTGGGCTCGCAGAGGGAATTGATGCTGCTGTTCATCGAGCCTGTGTTCAATCCCAAGGGGTGCCTGTTGGAGTTCTCGGCACGCCATTGCACAGGGTCTATCCCCCCGACCATCGTGGGTTGCAGCAGTCCGTCGCGGAGACCGGGCTCCTGTTCACTGAGCTCAGGGATGACGCCAGGGTGCAGAGATCGACGTTCGCCCTCAGGAATCGATTACTGGTGGCTGTCGCCAGGGCTGTGGTGATTGTCGAGTGTCCCAAGGCGAGTGGTGCTTTGCATTCCGCTGCAATCGCTGAGTCGATGGCACGTCCGCTCTGGGTGGTTCCAGGCGATGCCCTGCGTCACTCCGCACAGGGCAGCAATGCACTCCTGCAAGGGAAGGCTTCCGCTCTGGTTGATCTCAGGGCTTTCCTTGATGCGTTGGGACCTGGCCCCGTTCCCTGCAAGGACTCGATGGTCAGCCCAACGGGCTTGGATCCTTCTAAAGAGAGGCTCCTCCAGCAAGTGAATGACGGTGCCACTCTCGAGCAGATGGCGAGGTGTCTTCAGGAGGATCCCCAGCACATCGCCCAGACCTTGATGCAATTAGAGCTTGCCGGCGTCGTGATGCCGATGCCAGGCCTGCGCTGGCGCTCCGTTTAGGTTCTGCCCATGCAAACAACGCGTTGTTCCGCGCAAGACCTGCTCGCCTGGCGCCGCTCCAAGCTTGCGCAGGGTGGGCGAGCTGTTGATTTCGACTGGCTGCTGATGATGCAGGGCGATCTCAGCTGGGCTGCACTGCAGAAGATGCGCATCCTGCCGGAATCAACCGTTCATCTCGCTGCATCCCTCACTGAATTGGAATCGTTGTGGCATCGCCATGTCACGGAGCATGTTCCCCTGCAGCACCTGGTGGGCCGATGTCCATGGCGTGATGTGGAGTTGCAGGTCAGCGCAGCAGCGCTGATCCCTCGCCAGGAGACCGAGCTTCTGATTGACCTAGCTCTTCAGTGCCTGAAGCACTCCGATTCAGATGCTCTCCCTCAGGCCGGGTTCTGGGCTGATCTCGGTACGGGAAGTGGAGCCATTGCTGTGGCGCTTGCCCGCTCTTTGCCTCGCTGGGAAGGACACGCCGTCGATCTCAGTGCCGAGGCTCTTGACCTGGCGCGGGTGAACCTGCGGTCACTCGCGCCTTCGAACGGATGGACGCTGCATCAGGGCAGCTGGTGGGAGCCCTTGCGTCACTTGTGGGGCATGTTGCATCTGGTGCTTTCAAATCCTCCATACATCCCTCGCACTCAGCTTCATGGTCTCGACCCGGTGGTTCGTGACCATGAACCTCATTTGGCCCTCTCGGGCGGTGATGACGGGCTGGATTGCTTACGCGCCATCATTGATGAAGCGCCAAGGGCGCTTGCCCCAGGGGGATGGCTGTTGGTGGAGCACCACCACGACCAGAGCGATGATGTTCTGATGCTGATGCGCGATGCGGGCCTCGATGCCCCCCAGGCCAGGCCTGACCTTCAGGGTGTGATGCGCTTCGCATTGGCAAGGCGTCCCTTGCGAGGGTGAGATCTTTCCAGGCGATGGCCATGACGCCGTTAGATGGACGATTGATGGCAGTTGAGGAGATTGCCGGGCACCTTTGCGGCGGGGGCGCGGCACTCTTGCCCACGGATACGCTTCCGGCATTGGCATGCACTCCTTCCTCAGCGGCCCAGATCTGGACGTTGAAACAACGCCCTCAGGACAAACCGTTGATTCTGATGGCGGCAGAGGTCAGCGATCTACTCGACCTCACCACCGTTATCGCCAGGGAGGATGCCCGGCCTCTGGCTGATCGTTACTGGCCTGGGCCGCTCACGCTGGTTCTACCCGCCGAAGGGACGCTGACGAATCACCTCAATCCCGGCCAAGACACCCTTGGCATGAGGATTCCTGCCTGTGCAGTGACCCGTTCTCTCCTTGCACGCTGTGGTCCATTGGCTACTACGAGCGCCAACCGATCCGGCGGAACTCCCAGTTGCAGCGCCGAGCAAGCGGCCGCGGCGTTCCCAGCTCTTCCCCTGCTTGCCCCTTTGCCGTGGCCCCAACCATCGGGTCTGGCCAGCACCGTTCTGAAGTGGATCTCCCCGGGGTGCTGGCAGACGCTGCGACAGGGCGCTGTGATGATTCCAAACGGCACCTCTTAACGCGATGCTCTGGTTGGTAGCGCTCGTGCTTGTTCTCCAGACGGCCTTTCACTGGCTTCTTGAGCCGGTGATTCGTCTCCTTACCCCGCTGTTTGAGCTGAACGTGCTGCCCTGGCTGTTCGCCTTCACAGGGGTATGGCTCCTTGCTGGGCACCGTGATCGCGATCGTCCCTGAAGGATTCATTTCCCGTTGGAAGCCGGCTGACGGATTTGAACCGACGGCCTTCGCTTTACAAAAGCGCTGCTCTACCGCTGAGCTAAGCCGGCATTGAGGGAAGTTTACCGATGGGTTGACCGTGGGGATCTTTTGATTGACTCAGCCACCAGAGAACCAGTTCCAAACGCGAGCGGCAGCCTGTTTTCATGAGCGCATGGCTGATATGACTCTCGATGGTTCGAATGCTGATCATCAAGGTCTTGGCCATGGCTTTGTTGGACATGCCATGGAGCAGAAGCTGAATCACGCCGATCTCTGCCTGGGTGAGGTTGGCTGAATGCGCCATGCCGAAGGGTCTCGCTGCCGCGAGGATTCCACGGTTCAGCCGCCAGGTTTCGAGGAGGCCATGGATCGCCGGATCGGCAGATTGGCCACAAGGGCTGTCACGCGATCTTCGGTTTCGAGAGTGACATCACCCTCCTCAAGATCGACGTCGACGTATTTGGCGACGACCTCGAAAATTTCACGGCGCATCTGATCCAACTGCTCGGGACTCAGATCGCTGCGATCGTGAGCCAGTACGAGCTGGAGGCGTTCTCTGGCCGTTGTGGCACTGGCCGGCTGGCGACCAAGAATTCGATCCAGAAGGTCCTGAAGAGTCATGGCGTTCAGAAGATCTTGGTTTGCATCATTCGGCGAACCTTGGCACGCAGTCCCGTTCGCCCTTCCCGGGCGGGATCCATCAACGGCACGTCCTCACCCTGAAGGCGTCGGGCGATGTTCGTGTAGGCCCTTGCTGCAGGCGACGCACTGCCGTTGAGGGTGAGCGGTTCCCCTCGGTTCGTGCTCACAATCACTTGCTCATCCTCGAGAACGAGGCCCAGCAGTGGCAGCGCCAGGATGTCGGTGACATCGTCGACAGCAAGCATCTCTTGATTGGCCATCATCCGGGGGCGAACCCGGTTGAGGACGAGCTGCACGGGAGTGACTCCCCGCGTGTTCAGCAGACCGATCACGCGGTCTGCATCCCGCACCGCTGATACCTCGGGCGTTGTGATCACGATGGCTTCTTTGGCAGCGGCCGCAGCATTCTTGAATCCGTCTTCGATGCCTGCAGGACAGTCGATGAGGACGTAATCGAAGCGTTCGGAGAGCATGCCGACGATGGCTTGCATGTCCTCAGGTTTCAGCCACTCGAGCATTCGTGGATTTCCCGCCGGCAGCAAGGCGAGATTCGGCTCTTGTTTGTGCTTCACCAAGGCCTGGTCTAGGCGGCATGTTTCAGCCAGTACTTCCTGGGCTGTGTACACGATCCGGTTTTCCAGGCCGAGGAGTAGATCAAGGTTTCGCAGTCCAAAATCAGCATCCAGCACCACCGTGCGCGCACCCTGCCTGGAGAGTGCGATGCCGAGATTGGCAGTGAGCGTTGTCTTGCCAACGCCTCCTTTGCCTGAGCAGATCAGGATCGTTCGCGAAATCGTCACGGGGTCCCGGTTGGTTGGGCCACATTAATGGCTTCGATCGGCTAATAACCTTTTCCGGTGATTCGCTTGATCATCCCGTGAAGGGAGGCCGGGCCGGCTCGATGGCAATATCACCATCCCGGATGCAAGCCTGTTCAGCCTGTCCGGCCATCGGAGGCTCTTCCGGACCTCTGGCGACAAGGTCGGCAATGCGCAGCTGCAGCGGCCTCAGCTGCAGTGCGATGATCCGTGCCGACAGGTTTCCAGCGGCCCCGGCATGGGCGCGTCCGCGCAGGCGGCCCCAAACGTAGACATTGCCCTGAGCAGTAACGGAAGCTCCTGGGTTGACATCCCCAATCACCAGCGCATGCCCCTCGCTGCTGAGGTGATCCCCGGATCGAAGGGTTCCCCGGTGAATCCGCAGGTCTCCTCGCCTTTCATCGGTTTGGGCTCCACCGGTCTCTTCGTCTGTGTCTGCCATCGGCCGGAGGCCAGTCGGAAAACCAAGAGCAGCGGCTCCGATCTGCGTTTTGGGGCAGTGGGTGATGATCTGCTGCACTGTGTATCCCTCTCGCCCGAGGGCCTCCATGAGTTCAGTGAGCTCTCGACAACCCATCGACCAGTCACCCATGTCGAGGTCGACGGATCCCACCGGTAGAGATTCCCGTTGGTCCGGAACCCACTGATTCCAGTGACAGCTCTTGTGGGGCGGGAGGATCAGGACACGTTGGGCCTGTGACGGGGACGCCGCTTTCATCGCCAGCCGTTTCCTGCTTGAAGAGGCGAGATCTCCTGTCTCACCCTGGCCTTCAGCTCGGCGGCGATCTCCCGGGGGTGGATCAACCAGGCCGATTCCGCTGGCGTGGCCAAGCTGCTCACGAGTGCTGACTCCTGTTCTAAAGCCTGCAGGCTATGCCCATCCCAGAGCCGCAGGCCTCCACGGTAGGGGTGATAGCCGTGAAGCTGATGTTGCCGCAGCCCGCAGCAGAGGGTGGGCTCCAGTCCAGCTGCTTCCGACATTGTTTGAGCGGCAGCGAGCAGTTCCAGTCGATCGGAAGAGTGAAGTGCACTCACATCGAGGGCTTTCAGCAGCCGGCGATTGAGAAAGCGATCGCACAGGCTCGCCAGGGGGGCAGGGGCATCGGCCTGCCAGCGCTGCAGGTGATAGCCGACGCGAAGGTCGTCGTTGGCGAGGTAGCTCTCGAGATCAAGTCGTTCGGTCTTCCACAGCCAACGGTGCATCGTGGAATCCGCCCAGATGCGGTCTGGACCGAGATGGCGAGCCTCCTGAATGAGACGCTCCAGCAACCAGTTGCACATCACGTTCAGCCGGTGGTTGTAAACGCTGCGGTACATCAGGTTGCGAACCACCAGGTAGTGCTCCACCGCCATTAATCCTTTCGGATGAATGGCCAGCTCTCCATCAGGGGCAAGGGTGATAGCGGCAAGAATGCGATCGAGGTCAAGCTGCCCATACCGAGCACCGGTGCTGTAGCTGTCCCTCAGCAGATAGTCGAGGCGATCACAATCCAGCTGGCTGCTGACCAGGGATTTGATCACCCCGCGTTCTGCCTCGCCATGTTCGAGGAGATCCGCAACCGCATCAGCGGTACCTGTGGCGTAATTCTCCAGGGAATCCCGGATCTGAGGATGCTCTCGGATCACCTGCGCAGACCACTGCTCGTGGTGGGTGCCGAACATCTCTTCCCCGGTGTGGCTCAGCGGGGCATGCCCCAGGTCGTGCAGCAGAGCGGCCCCGTAGAGAACACCCCGTTGCTGCTCTAGTGAGGGATCCAGCGTTTTGAGCCTTTCCATTGCCCGTCGCGCAATGGAAAACACACCAAGGGAATGGGTGAATCGACTCGACTCGGCTCCATGGAAGGTGAGGAACGCTGGTCCGAGCTGCCGGATCCGGCGTAATCGTTGAAACGGTGATGAGTCCACCAGCGAGAGAACCATGGCTTCCGCTGGATCTCTTGCATCGAGGCTGATGCCTCGATGCAGTGGGTCGTGGTACGTGCGGGATGCCATTCAGCTTGGTTGCGATGCCACGTCTGTGCTGTCCAGAGGCTGGATCTGGTCGCTCGGATGCTCCTGTTCGATCAGTGCCTGAAGCACTCGCTCGGCGTCATTCAGCCAGCGATCGCCTTCGCCTCCGGGGTTGAGAGGTTCTGGTTGATCCAGGATCCGGTCTGGTTGGATGCCTTGCCCTTGGATGTCCCGTCCGCTTGGGGTGACATACCCCGCCACCGTGACAGCCAGACCACTGCCATCACTGAGGTTGGTGAGGGTCTGAATCAGTCCCTTTCCAAATGTGTGGTCCCCAAGCAGCAGAGATCGTCCATCGTCTTGGAGTGCGCCTGCCAGGATTTCGCTGGCACTTGCAGTTCCACTGTTGACAAGGGTCACCATCGGTCCGCTGTACAGCTCCCCAGGGCCTGACTGAATGGGATCGGCGATTCCGTCGCGATTGCGTGTTTCCACGATCGGCTCCTGATCCAGGAACACATCAGCCACCGCCAGTCCGGCGCTCACCAACCCACCGGAGTTGTTCCGGAGATCCAGCACGAGTCCTTCAACGTTCTTGTCGGAAAGCTCTTCGAGAGCTGCCCTCACTTGGGAAGGAACGCCTTCACTGAACTGCGTGATGCGCAGGTAGCCCAGGGTGTGGGCATCACTGCGCAGGCGGCGTGTCCTCACAGGCCGGAGGTCAATGGTTCGCCTTTCAAGGCTGATCTCTTTGCGTTCTCCCTCGGGAGACATCAACGTCACCAGAACTTGACTGCCCACGGCTCCCCGAAGGCGAGCTGCGGTCGCTTCCAGCCCGAGAGCGTCGACACCTTCGCCATCCACGGCAAGGATTTCGGTCCCACTGACGACGCTGGCATCGGCCGCGGGTGAGCCCTCGAGAGGAGCAATCACCACGATGGCGTCCCCGTCAGGCGGATGTCCGAGTTGCAATCCCACACCACTGAGGCTTCCCTCGTTGCTGGCTTTCATCACGGTGTAGTCGTCAGGCCTGAGCAACCGCGTGTAAGGGTCATTCAGGGGCAGCAGCATGGTTTCGATGGCGCTGTACGCCTGCTCACTGGTTTCGATGGTGTTTTCCAGTGCTTTCTGACGCAGCCGCTTCCAGCGGATTGTTTCGAACGTCTCAGGATCGACGTAGCTCTGATTCACAAGACGCCAGCTCTCCACCACCAGCTGCTGGGCGTCATTGAGAGCGAGGGCCTGAGGTGCGGCAAGCAGGCTGATCAACACACCGATGAACAGGCCAGATGCAAGGCGTTGCAACTGATTTGACCAGCTGTTAACAGTCGGCAACATTGGCTTCATTCTTGCGCGCCTTCCTCAGTGTCGTCGGTAGACTCTCGCAATCCAAGCCCATAACTGCATGGCGAACTCCTCACCCGTCTACGACTGGTTCCAGGAACGTCTTGAAATTCAGGACATTGCTGATGACATCAGCAGCAAGTACGTGCCCCCTCACGTCAACATCTTCTATTGCCTGGGTGGCATCACCTTGGTCTGCTTCCTGATCCAGTTCGCCACTGGGTTTGCGATGACCTTCTATTACAAGCCCACCGTTGCTGAGGCTTACAGCTCCGTTCAGTACCTCATGACTGACGTGAGTTTCGGATGGCTGATCCGTTCGGTGCATCGCTGGAGCGCCTCGATGATGGTGCTGATGCTGATCCTGCACGTCTTCCGTGTGTATCTCACCGGTGGTTTCAAGCGTCCACGTGAGCTCACCTGGGTGACCGGCGTGACGATGGCCGTGATCACGGTTTCCTTCGGAGTGACCGGATACTCCCTCCCCTGGGATCAAGTTGGTTACTGGGCCGTGAAAATCGTGTCGGGTGTTCCGGCTGCCATTCCTGTGGTCGGTGATTTCATGGTTGAACTGCTCCGTGGCGGCGAGAGTGTGGGTCAGTCAACGTTGACTCGCTTTTACAGCCTTCACACGTTCGTGATGCCTTGGCTGCTTGCAGTGTTCATGCTTATGCACTTCCTGATGATCCGGAAGCAGGGCATCTCCGGTCCGTTGTGATCCGTTTCAGTCTCTGATCGTTCCTGATCAGGTCATTCAGGTCTGTCTAAGGTTTTTTCATCTCCCGCTGATCCATGCACATTCTCAAGAAGCCGGATCTCTCAGATCCCAAGATGCGTGCCAAGCTCGCTAAGGGCATGGGACACAACTATTACGGAGAGCCGGCCTGGCCTAACGATCTCCTCTATATCTTCCCAGTTGTCATCCTCGGAACGATTGCTTGCGTGGTCGGTCTTGCTGTCCTTGACCCTGCAATGTTGGGTGATAAGGCTGATCCCTTTGCCACTCCCCTGGAAATTCTTCCCGAGTGGTACCTCTACCCGGTTTTCCAGATCCTGCGTGTGGTTCCCAACAAACTGCTTGGAATCGCTTTGCAGACTCTGGTTCCTTTGGGACTGATGCTGGTTCCCTTCATCGAGAGCTTCAATAAGTTCCAGAATCCTTTCCGCCGTCCGGTGGCCATGGCTGTGTTCCTGTTCGGAACCGTCACCACGATCTACCTCGGAATTGGTGCTGCTCTGCCAATCGACAAATCCCTCACCCTTGGATTGTTCTGAACGTCCTGATCACTTCAGTTCGACATCAAGCCCGGTCTTTGACCGGGCTTTTCTGTTTTGATGCATCCTCTCGTGCCACGGCCTTTAATCGTTGTGCCTCACTGGACTATCAATTGAGTCAGGATCGGGAACGGCACCCTCGTCGAGGTCGAGCAATAGAACATCATCGGGATTGACCCGTAAAAATTGGTGAAGCAATAGAAAGCCAACGATGGTCCAGGTCTGATAAGTCCTTGATTGCTGTCCGACCCACGTGCCGGTTGGACCATCAAAGTATTCAGCCCATTGTTGCCTGGGCAACTGGTTGAGATGACTCCAGTAGCACTCCTCGAGCAAAGCTTTCATCTGCCCCATAAGCAACACATCGGCATGGGGGTGGCGTCGCTCATGCAACAGGATGGAACTTCCGAAAAACCAGAGAAGGCTTGGCCAGTGCCCACCGTTGTGGTAACTCCAGGGCCAGTTCTTTGGGTCTGAGCCGGTCTTGTTCTGCCATTCCAGGCTTTCCATCGGTGGATGGCAGATGCGCATCGGCATTTCGGCCATTAGGTGATCACGGTTATGCAGCGTCAGTCGGAACAGGGCGCGCTGTTGAGGAGCCGTGAGCAGTCCGAAGAGACAGCCGAGTGAATTTCCCAGGCTGTAAAAGCGGAAGTCGGGTCGGCCCGTGCGTATGTTGCCGATGAGGTAACCGCCGCGATTTTCAAGCCAGTCCTGCAGCCAGTCGGGAATCACCTGAGGTTGAACGTTGAATTCGTTTTGGTGCTGGTTGTCTCCGTACTGTTCCGTGGGGCGTCGTCTCAGCACTTGCATGGTTTTGCTGGTGACCCAGTAGTGCTTGAGCAGGAACTGACGCAGATCATGAACCCATTGCCGGGTCAGTATGAGCCGTTGATCCAGCAGCCGACTGCCGTGATGCTTTCGTCCAAGCTCCATGATCTGGGCGCAGCAACGCAGTGAGCCATAAAGGAGGACTTCCACCTCGAGCGGTGCTCCCCAAACGTCCATCGGACGATCAATCATGAAGGCACAGTCCGGCACGAAGAGCACCGGAGTGCCCTCAAACGTGGGATGCAGCACAAGGTCGAGCAGCAGCTGCACGCCCCGTTGAACCGCTTGGCTGGAGCCGAACTCTTCGTCTCCACTGGATTTCACATACATCCAGCACAGAACCGGCCACCAAAGGCTTGCGTCAACCGATGTGATGCGACCGATGGAACGCTGCCCGTAGTCGGCGATCAATTGGCCTTTCTCCTCCACGAAGCTTGTGGGGAAAACCCCTCGGGTCTGATACGTGGTGCTTTGTAGATCGAGACAGATACTCAGGAATTGTTTGACGATGTCGAAGCGTTTCTGCGTGAGCAGATAGACCATCACCGGCACGTTGTCGCGCAGGAAAATCTCGCCGTAGTTGAGAGCCTCGTCGTGACGAGGGTGCTCGAGGGCTGCGACGCTTCCAGCGAGTTGTCCGCGCACAGGAATCAGGGTGCGCTCGAAATGCTCGCGGGCTTTCAGAACAACCTGATCCTCTTTGGAACTCGGGCGCACCCTCTGGTTCTGCTGGCTGAACCGTCCGGCCATGGTTCTCCTCCGGAGATCCCCGAAACCTAGTGATGACTCCTGTTCTCGCCAGTGGAAGCAAGTCTGGAGATGCGCTGTTTGGGTTTGTAGTTGCTTGAGAGGGGGTGGGAGGTGTTATGGTTATGGACTGCGCGGGGGGCTGAGGCCTGAAGCGCAGCTTTCAAGCATGAAGGGCGAGAGCTTGTAGTGTTTGGAAGTGCTTACAAGGCCAAAGGGGAGCGATCCCACGGTGTTGTAAGTTTCACAAGCGGTCGCGAGACCGCACCGCCAACCGCTTCTGCAAGGGAGCGCGACGGCAGAACCTGGACAACTGAAAAGTTTAGGAACTGACGCTTTCATCGCGTTTGTTGCTGATGAATCAACTGAGAAGTTGAGGAGTGAGTGATGAATGAAAGAGCGATGAAGGTGTGAGGTCCCGTCAACAACAATTCGTTGCGAAGAAGCATTGTGCTTACAACTTGGAAGTTTTCACGAGCTTTTGAGTTGTCGGTGTGCGCAATGTGGAGCAACAACCGGATCTGAGATCCTGGAAAGTCACGAAGGAGAGATTCTAAGTGCACTCTTTTGAACCCTTCTGTCAGAGGAAGGAGGCATCAACTGTGATCAGTACGCCAGTGCTGATGAATGGGTGAAGCAAATCATTTTGAGGATGCGCGAGCATTCAAGAGGAAATGATCTACAACGGAGAGTTTGATCCTGGCTCAGGATGAACGCTGGCGGCGTGCTT
>ERZ802831.616-NODE-616-length-18207-cov-27.1394_pt1 | contig 18207 bp, 14 predicted proteins | sample MGYA00345655_ERZ802831 | MGnify/ENA primary metagenome ERZ802831 (study PRJEB30503, sample SAMEA104212376) | marine metagenome | biome: Westerlies Biome; feature: [SRF] surface water layer (ENVO:00010504) within the epipelagic zone...; material: water...
CCGCCACCGATTGCAATGTGCTCGCATGCGCGCTCCAGAACGTGACGCCTTCGCGAATCCGACGATCGGTAAGAAAGATTTTTCGATACTCATACCAGGCCTTGGTTTTCTCCGCAGGCCTTGAGATCGCATCGAGAATACTCTGCTGCCGCTTGGCGGCGTCGATCAACTGCTGCGCCCAGTCGGGATCCACCCCCGCTTCCTGCGCGGCGGCAATCACCTGCTGCGCAGCCTTCCGGTCGCTGTAATCTCCCGCCGAGATCACGATAGGCAGGCCCAGTCCTGCGCACAGAAGCAATATGCGACAGCCCACCCGACACCCCCATACGAACCTCGATTGCCGAGATCGGTTTGTCGTGATCATCGTGAAAGGACCCTCTTTTCAGTGCTGATAGCGCTGAGAATACCGAAACTCAGCAACAAGGTGACAATCGACGTGCCACCAAAGCTGACAAAAGGCAGCGGCACGCCCACAACGGGGAGGATCCCTGCGACCATACCCATGTTCACCACGACATAAACCCCAAACGTGAGCGTGATCGCACTGGCCAATAACCGGCCGTAGCTGGTCTGCGCCGTAAAGCTAATCCACAGGCCCCGGGCAACCACCAAGCCATAGAGGAGCAACAATAAAAGAACACCGCGTAACCCCCACTCCTCCGCCAGCACCGCGATAATGAAGTCGGTCTGACTCTCGGGCAAAAAATCCAGTTGGGACTGTGTGCCCTGTAGATATCCCTTTCCGGACCAGCCACCCGAGCCAATGGCGGTCTTGGATTGAATGATGTTCCACCCGGCGCCTAGTCTGTCCGCTTCCGGGTCGAACAACGTCAGGATGCGTTGCTTTTGATAGTCCCGAAGCAGGAACAACCAAGCGGGCCATATACAGACCATCGCCGCCAGCGCTCCCGAGAAAATCTGCCACCAGCTGACGCCCGCCATGAACACCACAAACGCGCCGCAGGCACCTACCAGAATAGCCGTGCCCAGATCCGGTTGGGTTGCGATGGCGGCAGCCGGCAGCACAATGATCAACAGTGCCGTCACAGTGGTGCTCGGCCGCGGCGGCAATGCATGCCTTACTACCCAAGCCGCCACCATTAACGGCATCGCAATCTTCATGATCTCTGAAGGCTGAAAGCGTATAAACCCTAGGCTGAGCCATCGCTGCGCGCCCTTTGCCCCCACCCCAAAGAAGGAGACTAGTAGCAGCAAAAGCAGGGCCCCGAGATACAGTGTCGGGGCCCACCGCTTCAGGGTATCGATGCGAACCTGGGCCACGAGCAGAAGGACAGCAAAACCCACCACGAAATTGCGGATCTGCCGATTGACCGTGTCCCAATCGCCATCGGACGCACTAAAGAGCACGAACAAACCCGTGGTCATAATGGCCAAGATGGGCGTCAGTAAAACCAAATCGAGATGGAGTCGCTCGGCAGGCGTTTGTGCTCTCGCTAAGTCCCGGTCAGATCCCTCCAAAAAACGGGTGTACTCAGGCATCGCTCGCCTCGCTCAACCAGGCATCCATAATCCGCCGCGCTACCGGTGACGCCGCACCACTGCCCCCGCCGTTTTCAGCGATGACCGCGACCACAATGCGCGGATTTTCAACCGGCGCAAACGCGACAAACAGGCCGTGGTTGCGGTTACGCTCGCTAATAGCGTCTTCGTCATAAATAGCGTCCTGCGCGATGCTGACCACCTGTGAGGTCCCAGTCTTACCCGCAATTTGGTATCCGACACCCCTTGCAATCCCCGCCGCGGTCCCCCGAGGGGAATGGACCACATCCACCATACCCTCCACCACAGCCTGCCAAGCTGCCTCATCCATCGGTATGCGCGGTCTTTGCACACCACCGACCGTCAGATCATCGACGCGATGAACAACCGAGGGCACAAAGCTCTCGCCTTTATTCGCCAGCACCATTGCCGCCTGTGCCAACTGCAGCGGGGTGGCCAACATATATCCCTGACCGATCCCAGCGCTGATGGTTTCGCCCGGGTACCAGGGCTCGCCCAATGCGGTGCGTTTCCAATCAGTGTCGGGCAGAATGCCATCTTGCTCACCGGTGGTGTCGATTCCCGTGCGATGGCCAAGGCCAAAGGGCCGCAGCACCTCGGCCATCACGTCGATACCCATACGGTGCGCGAGGTCGTAGTAATAAGTATCGCAGGACTCTGCGATGGCCATTCTCAGATCCACCCTCTCGGCATGACCCGTGCCGCGGATACGGAGCGTCCAGTCCCGGTAGCGGCGATCATCGCCCGGCAATCGGTACCAGCCAGGGTCGGGTACCTCTGTGTCAGGGGTGATGAAACCCCGGGCCAATGCGCCCAGACTGATCAGCGGCTTGACCGTGGATCCGGGCGGGTACTGCCCCTGAACGGCGCGGTTGAGGAGCGGCGTATCCAGTGAGCCGCGGAGCTCTGCATAATCGGAGTAGCTGATTCCCTCGACAAAGAGGTTGGCGTCGTAGCTGGGGTTCGACACCATGGCCAACACGCCCCCGGTGAGAGGATCTAGGGCTACCACCGCGCCCCGTTGGTCACCCAGGGCTGTCACCGCCTCGCGCTGCAAGTCCAGATCGAGATATAAGCGAAGATTCTTGCCCGGCACCGGCGCTTCCTTCTCCAACACACGCAAGACTCGCCCGTGCGCATTGGTCTCGACATGCTGATAACCGGGTTTGCCATGAAGCAAGGGCTCGTAGCGCTTCTCAAGCCCCACTTTCCCCGTGTGTAAAGTGCCTCGATAGCGCTCTGCATCAAGCTCAAGCAGATCCTCAGCGCTCACTCTGCCAACGTACCCCAATACATGGCTGAGTGCCTCACCGAAGGGGTAATCGCGGGTCAATTGTGCGTCGACCACGACTCCGGGAAGCTGATGCAAGTCGACTGCGACCGTCGCCAAGGCCGCGTCGTCCAGACCCAATTTAATCGGCACCGTTTCGAAGGGTCGGCGACGCTCGGAACGCTCCTGAAACGCCTTGAGTTCGCGATCCGTCAACGAGAGGCGCTCAGTGAGAGTATCGACCAATGCGGCGGGATCCTCACTGCGTTCTCTGACAACGCCAATTACAAAAGTCGGTTTGTTCGCGGCCAGCAAACGTCCTTTGCGATCCACAATCTGCCCACGCGTGGGCGGAATCACCTCGACCCGGATCCGGTTTCGATCCGACTGGGTCATAAAATCATCGTGCTGGACAATTTGCAGGGAGTAGTAACGGTAGACCAGCACACCGAGCACAATGGTGATCGCTGACACCGACGCAATCAGGCGAGAGCGATTGATCATCCACTCCCGGCGGGTGTCTCGCAGTGCATCCAGGGTTCTGGCCATCAGCTGCCCCGGTGGTAGGGGTGACCGGCCTGAACCGACCACGCCCGGTAAAGCTGCTCGGCAAGAATCACCCTGACCAATGGATGCGGCAGGGTGATCTGCCCCAGAGACCAGCGCTCCTTTGCGCCTTTGAGAATGTTCGGGTGAAGCCCATCCGGACCGCCGATCACAATGCTGATCTGTTCACCCTGCATTTGCCACTGGTCAAAGCGCTCCGCGATCAGCTCGGTGCTGACCGCTTTACCCGAGATATCCAGCGCGACAACATAATCCTTGCCGCTGAGCTTTGCCTCGATCGCCTCCGCCTCTTGCACACGATACTTTTCTCGCGTTGCCGATCCGCGTTTGGCTGGCGGGATATCGAGCCACTCAACCGATATTTCCCGGGGCATACGACGCGCGTATTCTTCCACTCCCTGATCCACCCATGCCGGCATTTTTTGCCCTATTGCCAGCACTCTGAGCCGCATCAGCTACTCTCAGGTTGCGCAGCCTGCACCGACCACAGGCGCTCGAGGTCATAAAAACTTCGGGCGGTGGGTTGCATCACGTGCACCACCACATCACCAAAGTCGACCAGCACCCACTCTCCGACTCTCTCGCCCTCTACGCCCAGCGGTCGCACGCCCTGCTCTTTTGCTCTCATCATGACGTTGTCGGCCAGTGATTTGACATGTCGACTGGATGTCCCGCTGGCAACGATCAGCCAATCCATGACAGAGCTGAGCTCTCGGACATCGAGCACCACAGGCTCGACGGCCTTGAGGTCCTCGAGTGCCTGTTGCGCGATGGCGAGCAAGTCAGCCTCCTCGGGAGTTTCCGGAGCGGCGATTTCAGTGGTCATACGAGGTCGCGACTGAACAGTGCATGATTGGAAATATACTCCATAACGCCGTCGGGTAGCAGGAATCTGGGGTCACGACCTTCCGCGATCATCGTCCGGATATCACTGGATGAAATATCGAGCAAGGGCTGCGCCAGAGTGAATACGCCGCCACCGGGTCGCGACAGCAGGCCGGCTTTATCGACCTTGTGTTCGCTCAACCAATCCGATACCTCTGACGGATGCGGCTCGGCATCAGGTCGGCCTATCACCACCACGTGGCCAAAATCCAACAGCGCTCGCCATCGTGACCATCGTGGCAAGGTCGCCAGAATATCGGCACCCATAATCCACACTAATGAGCGCTCCGCACCATACTCGTGACGCAGACCCTCCAGCGTATCGACGGTATAAGACGGGCCCGGTCTGCCGAGCTCACGGGCATCCACAGCAATACCTTGCAAGTCAGCCACCGCCAATTCCAGCATCGCCAAACGATGCGCGGCATCGACTGTCGCCTGATCTTTCAGAGGGGATTGCGCGGCAGGTATCAAGTCGACTCGCTCCAGATCCAGCGCGTCGCGCGCAGCCATCGCGCCACGCAGGTGGCCAATGTGGACCGGATCAAAAGCGCCGCCCAGAAATCCAAGGGGGAGTTGCGGGTTGTTCATCGCTGCGGCACTCACTGGCGAGTGTGCCCGTCCCCTTTCACAATGTATTTTCTGGAGGTGAGCCCTTCCAGACCAACGGGACCCCGCGCATGCAGCTTACCGGTGGAGATACCAATTTCTGCGCCGAGACCGTATTCAAAACCGTCGGCGAATCGGGTTGAGACATTGTGCATCACGGACCCCGAATCCACCTCGCGGAGGAAACGCTCCGCAGTACGCGCGTTCTCAGTAACGATACTCTCGGTGTGATTCGACCCGTACCGGGCGATATGGGACATGGCCTCGTCCACGTCATCCACCATCTTCACCGAGAGAATCGGCGCCAGATACTCGGTTGACCAGTCTGCCTCTATAGCGTCGACAGTGATATCAGGGGCCACCTGTCGACATGCCTCACAGCCTCTGACCTCCACACCCTCTGCCTGCAGCGCAGTGACCAGCCCGGGCAACATCTCCGCCTGCGCTCTGGCCACCAGCAAAGTCTCCATGGTGTTGCAGGTGCCGTAACGCTGCGTTTTGGCGTTGAAGGCGATGCGATGAGCTTTATCACGATCAGCGTCTGCATCGACATAAACATGACAGATGCCATCGAGGTGCGCCAACACCGGCACTTTACTTTCCGCCGCAACGCGCTCGATCAGCCCTTTGCCACCGCGCGGCACCACCATGTCAATGTAGGCGGGCATGGTGAGCAAAGCCCCCACCGCCGCACGATCCACCACCGGCACCACCTGAGCCGCCTCCACTGGTAAACCGGCTGCTGACAGCCCCGCTGCGAGCGAGTCACCCAACCGCTTATTGCAGTGGATCGCCTCCGAACCCCCTCGCAAAATCACCGCATTGCCGGCCTTCAGGCACAGTGACGCTGCTTCGATCGTCACGTTCGGCCGGGATTCATAAATCATGCCGATCACACCCAGAGGCACGCGCATGGTGCCAACGTCGATGCCCGACGGCATCTTGCGCATGTCCGACACAGCGCCGATAGGATCAGGTAGCGCCGCCACTTGAGAGAGTCCTTCCTCCAATACATCGAGTTGTGCTGGCGTCAATGCGAGGCGGTCGAGCAAGGCGGCCTCAAGTCCACTCTCTCGGCCCTGCTCCAGGTCCCGCTCATTCGCTGCCAGAATGGCGTCCCGATCAGCGGCTATCGCGGCGCGAATTTGCAGCAACGCCTCATTGCGCCGCTCGACACTCGACGATGCCAACACCCGCGCAGCAGCCCGGGCTGATCGCCCCATCTCCGTCATGGCCGCCTGAATGTCCATCGCCGTCTTTGCCGGCCCCGCAGGGCTTAGTCTCCGGCCTCATCAGAACCGGCAGAGACGAGCTCCTTCAATTCACCGGAGGCTTCCATGTCGCAGACGATGTCACAGCCACCAACTAACTCACCGTCGACCCAGAGCTGAGGAAAAGTCGGCCAGTTGGCATAGGTGGGCAAATTCGCCCGGATCTCTGGGCTGCTCAACACATCGACGTAGGCGAATTTCTCCCCACAGGACATGAGCGCCTGCACGGTGCGCGCAGAGAAGCCGCATTGCGGTTGGTTGGGCGAGCCTTTCATATAGAGGATGATACGGTTTCCCTCTACTTGCTCGCGGATGGTCTCCATGATGTCCATAAACTGCTCCGTCTTGAAGTTGGCCAGCCTTAATTCGGCCGGCGCAGAGACTGACATTGTAATACGACAAAGGCGCGTCAAGCGCGGTGAGGGATGTAAAACCGCACATACTGTTGATTTGACTCAAGCGGACGCTCCGCTACTCTTGCTCCCCCGCGGACATAAGGGCTGATCCCCGATGCCAGACGCTTCGCCCGCCATCATGCCGACATACGGTCGCCTGCCCGTCACCTTCGCCAGAGGAGAGGGCGCCGTGCTGTACGACACGAACGACCGTGCCTATCTGGATGGCGTGTCGGGCATTGCGGTGACGAATCTGGGACACCAGTATCCGCGTGTGACCCGGGCTGTCGCCGAGCAGGCCAGCCGCCTTATTCACACCTCTAATCTGTTTCACATTGGCTTGCAGGAAGCCGTGGCAGAGCAACTGCGCGCCGCGACCGGCATGGAAAACATGTTTTTCTGCAACTCTGGAGCAGAGGCTAACGAGGCGGCCATAAAACTCGCACGTCGGTATGGCGATCAAAAAGGGATCGCGTCACCCCAGATCATTGTGCTCGATGGCGCCTTCCATGGCCGCACCCTCGGCGCACTCTCTGCGACCGGCAACCAAAAAATCCGACAGGGATTTGGCCCGCTGCTGGAGGGTTTCCAGCGGGTGGCGCCTGACGACCTGCCCACAGTCGAGGCGCTGGCGGCTGAGCGTCAGGATATCGTTGCGGTGCTGGTGGAACCGATTCTAGGCGAGGGAGGCATCAGGCCACTCGCCATTGACTATCTTCAAGGTCTGCGTCGACTGTGCGATCAGCACGGATGGCTGTTGATATTCGATGAGGTGCAAACCGGCAACGGTCGCTGCGGATCAACCTATGTGTTTGAACAGTTGGGCGTTGAACCAGATGTATTGCTGACCGCCAAGGGTTTAGGCAATGGTCTGCCTATTGGTGTTTGCATGGCGAAGGGTGTCGCCGCAGAACAGTTGGGCCCGGGCGATCACGGCTCCACTTATGGTGGCAACCCGCTCTGCTGTGCGGCAGCGCAAGCCGTGCTGACCGCGCTGGCCGAGGACGATGTGATGCAACAGGCCACACTGATCCGCGAGGCGCTGGTCAGCGCCCTGCGAGACGATCTGCGCGACACCAACCTGATAAGCGAAGTACGAGGCAAAGGGCTCATGATCGGCATACAGCCCAACACTGCGACCAGCGAGATCGTTAAGCGCGGTCTGGACCACGGTTTACTGCTGAACATCGCAGGCGGCGATACCATCCGCGTGCTGCCGCCGCTAGTGATGACCCTGGAGCAAGCCGGCGAGCTGGGCGCGGGCATCGCACGAATTCTCAACGATGTGGCAGAGCAGGAAGACAAAACATGACTGCGCCAAGACACCTTCTTACCCTGATGGATCTCGCGCCCGATGAAATCAGGGCGCTGATTGCGCGTGCCATTGAATTGAAAGCACACCATCGTGCGGGTACCGCACCGCGCAGCCTCGAGGGCAAGGTGTTGGCGATGATTTTCACCAAAGCCTCGACCCGCACCCGCGTGTCATTCGAAGCCGGCATGGCGCAGCTAGGTGGTAGCGCGCTGTTTCTCTCTGGTCAGGACACCCAGCTGGGACGTGGTGAGCCTATCGCGGACAGCGCCCGCGTGATCTCCTCAATGGTCGATATCGTCATGATCAGAACGTTTGCTCATGCCGACGTCGAAGATTTTGCCGCACACTCCAGCGTGCCTGTCATCAACGGCCTGACCGACGACTATCACCCTTGCCAAATTCTGGCTGATCTACAGACCTATTTTGAAATCAGGGGAGACATCAGCGGACGCAAGGTCTGCTGGTTAGGAGACGGCAATAACGTCTGTCACTCCTGGATGAATGCCGCTCGCCAACTAGATTTTGAGCTGGTGGTGGCGTGCCCCGAAGGGTACGACCCAGACCCCTCGCTACTGGCGGCCTGCGAACAGCATGCCCGGGTCGACCGTGATCCCGCTTCCGCTGCAGAGGGAGCGCACCTGTTAGTCACTGATGTCTGGGCGTCGATGGGTCAGGAGAGTGAGCAGGCGGCGCGCGAGGCCGTGTTGGCGCCTTACCAACTGAATCGGGCGCTGCTCGATAGCGCGTCTTCGGACGCCCTGTATATGCATTGTCTGCCCGCTCATCGGGGCGAGGAAATCACGGCGGAGCTCATGGACGCTCCCGATTCCGTCATCTGGCAGGAAGCGGAAAATCGCCTGCATGCGCAAAAAGCACTGATGGAGTTGCTGATCAGCGCCTGATTGCCCTGCCGAGTCCGAGGCTGTGGGTATTACCGTTTTTTCCGAGAAAATCACAGAAATCTTCCACGCTCCCGCATTCGCGGGGATAAGCCTGTTTTCAATATAAAACTCAGTGGCTTAGCTCGACAGAGTCGCCGACGGCGATCGTTTACCCACAGAATGTCCACAAAAAAGACCCAGCATCCTCTGCTTGCATTGTCGGTCATACCCGCCTATCTTGGGGTTTCCGGAGCTGTGAACCCCTACATATAGATGTTGAGCCAAAAAACCAGAAAAAGCTCAACGGAAGCCTGTTTCCGGAAATAAAAGGATCAGCACACCACAAAAAATTGGCGTTTCAGAGGCAGCCCAAGATATGCAAACAGGCAGTGAGTCATTAGAACAAGAAAGCGTCGCGTCCACTCCAGCTGCGACTCGAGAAAACCCCAATCCGACAAGATTGTCCGCCACAGCGCCCGGCCAGTTGCGGGTCATCAAACGCAACGGCACGGTGGTCCCTTTTGAGGACAGCAAAATCACGGTTGCGATTACCAAAGCCTTTTTGGCTGTGGAAGGTGGCACCGCTGCCGCCAGTAGCCGCATTCATGAAACGGTTGCCAACCTGACTGCGCAGGTCGTCGCGACCTTCAAACGCCGCATGCCCTCGGGCGGCACGCTGCACATCGAGGACATTCAGGATCAGGTCGAGCTGGAATTGATGCGCGGCGGCGAGCACAAAATCGCGCGTGACTATGTGATCTATAGAGAAGCGCGACGCCAGGAACGCGATGCTAAGGTCGAGCTGTCCCCTGAATCACAGGCCGCGGCAAAGGGCATCAACATTGTCCAGCCCGACGGCAGCAAAGCACCTCTGGATATCGAGCGCATTGGCACCATCGTCACCGAAGCCTGTGCCGGACTGAAGGATGTTAGCGAGTCCGCCATCATCGATGAGGCCCTGCGTAATCTCTACGACGGCGTATCGGCGAAAGAGTGCAGTACCTCACTGGTGATCACGGCACGCACCTTGATCGAGCAGGAACCCAACTACAGCTACGCGGCCGCGAGGCTGCTACTCGACGATCTGCGCGCGGAAGGTCTGAGCTTCATGGGGGTCGCTGAGAGCGCCACGCAGGGGGAGATGAGCACGTATTACCCGCAGGCACTCAAGGCGTTCATCCAGCGCGGCATTGAGCTGGAGCTGCTAGCACCAAATCTTGCCGAGTTTGACCTCGACATGCTGGGTGAAGCGCTGGAAGCAGAGCGAGATCTGCAGTTCACGTATCTCGGGCTGCAGACTTTGTATGACCGCTACTTTATCCACAGCGACGAGGTGCGTTTCGAGCTGCCGCAGATCTTCTTTATGCGGGTCGCAATGGGACTTTCCGTGCGGGAAGACAACCCCAATGCGCGAGCGATCGAATTTTATCGACTGCTGTCGTCCTTCGACTACATGAGCTCGACACCGACACTGTTCAACTCTGGCACCCTTCGGCCGCAGCTGAGCTCCTGTTATCTGACGACCGTGCCCGACGATCTGTTCGGCATTTACGGCGCGATTCAGGACAACGCCATGCTCTCCAAGTTTGCCGGGGGCCTCGGTAACGACTGGACACCCGTGCGGGCGCTGGGTGCTTACATCAAGGGTACCAACGGCAAAAGCCAAGGCATTGTGCCCTTCCTGAAAGTCGTCAATGACACCGCAGTAGCGGTGAATCAGGGCGGCAAGCGCAAAGGGGCGGTATGCGCCTACCTTGAAACCTGGCACATGGATATCGAGGAATTCCTCGACCTGCGCAAAAACACCGGTGATGACCGTCGCCGAACCCACGACATGAATACCGCCAACTGGATCCCAGATCTATTTATGAAGCGCGTATTCGAGGATGGTGACTGGACCCTGTTCTCGCCCAACGACGTGCCGGACCTGCATGACCTGTATGGCACTGCCTTCGAGGAGCGCTACGAGCAGTACGAGCAGATGGCGCGGGATGGCGAGCTCAAGCTGCATAAAACGCTGAAGGCACAGAACCTGTGGCGCAAGATGCTGGGCATGATCTTTGAGACCGGTCACCCCTGGATGACCTTCAAAGATCCCTGCAACCTGCGCTCGCCCCAGCAACACTGTGGCGTCGTGCACTCATCCAATCTTTGCACCGAGATCACTTTGAACACCAACTCTGAAGAGATCGCGGTTTGCAATCTGGGCTCGGTGAATTTGCCGCAGCACATTGAGAACGGTGAACTGAATCTCGACAAGCTCAGGGGCACCGTGCGTACGGCGATCCGGATGCTCGATAACGTGATCGACATCAACTACTACTCCGTGCCTCAGGCGGAGAGATCGAATTTCCGTCATCGCCCAATTGGCCTCGGCCTGATGGGCTTTCAGGATGCGCTGTACAAGATCGATGCACCCTACGGATCAGAGGACGCGGTCACTTTTGCGGATCGATCCATGGAGGCTATCAGCTACTTCGCCATCGAGGCGTCCAGTGAGCTGGCGAGTGAACGAGGCAGCTATTCATCCTACGAAGGGTCGCTTTGGAGCCGCGGCATCTTCCCGCTTGATTCACTGGATATTTTGATTGAGCAACGGGGCGAAAAGTATATCGACGTCAATCGTGACAAGACCCTCGACTGGGACGCACTGAAGACCAAGGTTGCCTCAGCGGGCATGCGTAATTCGAACGTGATGGCCATCGCACCCACGGCGACCATAGCCAATATCACGGGCGTATCTCAGTCCATCGAGCCCACTTATCAGAACCTGTACGTGAAATCGAATCTGTCGGGTGAGTTCACCGTCGTGAACCCGTACCTGGTCAATGACCTGAAGAATCGCGATCTGTGGGACAAGGTCATGGTCAACGATCTGAAGTACTTCGACGGGAGCGTGCAAACCATCGACCGTATTCCAGCCGACCTGAAAGCCAAATACGCCACTGCGTTTGAAGTCGAACCCCGCTGGTTGGTCAACAGCGCGAGCCGTCGTCAGAAGTGGATAGACCAGGCGCAGTCTCTGAATCTTTATATTAATAATGCCAGCGGCAAGAAGCTGGACGTGACCTACCGCATGGCGTGGTTCAGCGGTCTCAAAACGACGTATTACCTGAGATCCCTGGCCGCCACCGGCACCGAAAAATCGACGGTAGATACGGGCAATCTCAATGCCGTGTCCAGCGCTACCGAAACCCCTCAGCCAGCACCAGTGCCTCAGGCCTGCTCGCTGGACGATCCAGACTGTGAAGCCTGCCAGTAAGAGCGGGCCGCTCGTTGTAATAGGAGAACGATGATGTTGACTTGGGACGACTACAATCAGGAAGAGAGTTTGGCTGCAACGGCAGCCCCCGAACCCGCCGTGGTGGCGGCCGCCGCAGCGGCGCAGGAGATCGTAACCGCACCTGAGCCCGCGGCTACTGAGCCCTCACCTGCCGAGCCTTCGCCCGAGGCGATGCAAGCGGCAGAAGCGGTGATCGCCAATATGGACGCCTCGGCAGGCGTCGAAGAGCTTGAAATGGGAGCTTCACGCCTATCGGTTGATGAGAAAGCCATGATCAACTGCCGCGCTGATCTCAATCAGCTCGTGCCCTTCAAGTACGACTGGGCTTGGCAGAAGTATCTGGATGGTTGTGCCAACCACTGGATGCCTCAGGAAATCAACATGACCGCCGATGTCGCCACCTGGAAGAGCAAAGACGGTCTGAGTGAGGACGAGCGCCGCATCGTGATGCGTTCTCTCGGATATTTCTCGACAGCGGATTCTCTGGTAGCCAATAACCTGGTGCTCGGCATCTACCGTTTAATCACCAACCCGGAGTGCCGACAGTATTTACTGCGGCAGGCCTTTGAAGAGGCCATCCATACTCACGCTTACCAATACTGCATCGAATCCCTGGGTATGGATGAAGGTGAAATCTTCAACATGTACCGCGAGGTGCCGTCGGTAGCGAAAAAGGCCGCGTGGTCCCTCAGCCATACCCACGAGCTGTCTGACCCCAACTTCAGCACCGGCACTATCGAGGCTGATCAACAGCTACTGCGCAATCTGATTGGTTTCTATGGTGTTACAGAAGGCATCTTCTTCTATTGCGGCTTCACGCAAATCCTGTCCATGGGCCGCCGCAACAAGATGACCGGCGTCGCAGAACAGTTCCAATACATCCTCCGCGACGAGTCGATGCACCTGAACTTCGGTATCGATGTGATCAACCAGATAAAATTGGAAAACCCACATCTCTGGACCAAAGAGTTCAAGGAAGAGGTCACGCAAATGATTCTCGAGGGGACAGCACTCGAAATCGAATATGCGCGCGACACCATGCCACGAGGCGTGCTGGGCATGAACGCGGCAATGATGGAAGAGTACCTGCACTTCATCGCCAATCGGCGTCTGAACCAACTGGGGCTCTCCGAGCAGTTCTCGGGCGCACAAAACCCGTTCCCGTGGATGTCCGAGATCATGGACCTGCGGAAAGAAAAGAACTTCTTCGAGACCCGAGTCATTGAGTACCAGACAGGCGGCGCGCTCAGCTGGGACTGAGCAGTCTCGCACTCAAAAAAGGCGCACTCTGTGCGCCTTTTTTTATGGTAATTCACAGTCCACTAACAACCATGCCCGCGAGGCACTGAGTGGCGCCATTTCCGAGTGATTAACGTTACACTCCGCGCTCGTCATAAGGGAGCAACGCACCATGTCTTTGTGGGATCGTATCGATGAAGAGAGTAAGCCCGCATTGGATATCCTTTGGGGCGCACTGCCCGGTGGACTAAACGGGATTCCAGATATTGTCGAGCGCCGCGCAGCCTATGAGGCTTTCCGCGCCGCGGCCCCGAAGGGGGAATTCCCCAATCTGAACGTGTCGGACCACACCTTTACTGGACCCGAGAGCGACTTGTCACTGAGGTTGTATCAACCAAAAAGCACCCCCGCGCCGGCTCCCGGCCTCATCTACATCCATGGCGGCGGTATGATCATGGGCAACCTCGAGAGTCAGGATGAGGTACTGAAAATCACCGCCTCTGAGCTGGGCATCCCGATTGCGTCTATTGATTATCGCAAGGCGCCTGAGGACCCCTACCCCGCTGCACCAGAGGACTGCTACGCCGGCGTCTGCTGGGTCTTTGAAAACGCCGCAGCGATGGGAATGGACACCCATAACATCGGCCTGATGGGGGCGTCCGCTGGTGGAGGCCTCGCGCTCGCCACCGCACTAATGCTGCGCGATCGTGAGGGACCCAAGCTTAAGTATCTACTCCCCATCTATCCCATGATCGACGATCGACATCACACGGCCTCATCTAAAACTGTGTTGGATATCGGCATTTGGGATCGAGAAGGCTCTATTGAAGCCTGGAACTGGTACCTCAGCGATTCGTCACCCGACGCCTATGCAGCGCCGGCCAGAGCAGAGGATTTATCGGGGTTGCCATCCACCTACATCGACGTGGGCGACCTTGACCTGTTCCGAGATGAGGACATCCTGATCGCGCAGCGCCTCTCTGCAGCGGGAGTACCGGTCGAGTTTCATCTGTGGACCGGCGCTTATCACGCCTCCGAGCTTTTCGCGCCGCAGGCGGCCTTGAGTCAGCGCATTTGGGCCACTCGGTATGCAGCTATCCGGCGATTCGCTGGCATTGAGGACTGATCTCGCGTTAGAGGTCGCCACGCTTTTCATCGCCAAGCTGACATGTTTTTGAGCGGTAAGTAGCCTGATAGAGTGTTGACGACTAAAAATCAGAACGGGAGTGAATGATGCAAAAAGGTCATTGTTTGTGCGGCAGCGTCCAATACGAGTTTGACGAGACGCAGGTCGGTATGGCGCTTCATTGCCATTGCAAGGATTGCCAACGCGTCACCGGCTCGGGCAAGGCCACCGTCATCATGTTCCCCCAAGACGCGGTCAATATTAATGGCGAATACAAGACCTTCGCCTCACGCGGTTTTGACGGCTCCCACGTCAACCGCGGGTTTTGCCCCACATGCGGCAGCCAGATGTTCACCTTTGTGGATGAGCTGCTCGGCCAGATGTTTATCAAAGCGGGCGGAATGGAGGACACCAGCTGGCTCTCGGTAGACACCACCTGCTGGACCAGCACCGCCCGTGACTGGTTACCGCCAGATGCTGGTAACGTCTGCTTCGAGCAAAACCCGATACAGTAAGCTGGCAGCGTCATCCGTTACCACCCGGCAGCACGGCCATCTCGTTAACATAGGGCCTGCCCAGCGGGGTCTCGGCGGCGCACCCCTAAGGCGGTCCCACGGCCTTTTTTGAGGCACTGCGTAATATTGCCGGCCATCCGATACCGCCGGCGTAGGGACTTTTCACGCCCTTGGCGGAAATTATGTAAAGTTTTATAAAAAAAACAAACACATTTGTTTTCCTCCAGCGCAGTCTTGTGTAGTCTCTGTCGCCACGGCCACGTTGGCCGATATAAAACCAATACTATTTTGGAGTCATGCCATGAGACAGCATTCCCTGAGGATGTCCCCTATTGCGATTGCGATCGCAGCCACTTCGCTGGGGACACTAGGTTCACTTCCAATCTCAACACCCGCTCAAGCACAGGACAGCTTGATTGAAGAAGTTGTAGTCACTGCGCGAAAAAGGCAAGAGTCCCTCCAGGATGTGCCGGTAGCGGTCACGGCATTGACGCCAAATCAGCTGGAAAGAGGCTCCATCCAGCGCACCACCGATATCGACAAGATGGTGCCAAACGTCGAGCTGCACCAGACCTATATTGGTTCCGAGTCGCTCAGCGCCACCATCCGGGGTATCGGCTTTGACGACATTGAAAAGTCGCTTGAGCCTACGGTCGGCGTGGCCGTCGATGGCGTGTTCATGGCGAGCAACTCCGGCGCCGTCTTCGACCTGTTCGACGTAGAATCTGTAGAGGTATTACGCGGACCTCAAGGCACCCTGTTTGGTCGGAACACCATCGGCGGCGTCATCAATGTCACGCGCAGCAAACCCACCGGTGAGTGGGGCGTGAAGTTACAGGGCACCTTTGGTGATCAGGACATGACGGATGTCAAAGGCGTGCTGAATATGCCACTGGGTACGAACGGCGGTATCAAGCTCGCGTTCAAAAATATCCAATCTGATTCTCACGTCTACAACACCACACTGAACGGCCGTCGGGAGTTCCGCGACTCCACCACAGTGTCTGCGACAATCCGATACGACTTCACCGAGAACACGTCAGTCATATTCACTTACGATGACTACGACCACGACACCATCGCCCCCGATAACCTGATGGTGGGGCCTTTCCCAGAGCCACTGACTGGCTATCTGGCCTCACAGTCAAACGACTATAAAACCTCTCCTCAGCTCAACCCTCTGGAAGCGTACATGTGGGGCGACAACTCCACGTTGCAATTGACTCACAATTGGGCGGGACATCAATTCAAATACACCATGGGCATCATGGACTACGAGGAGGAGGTCCATGAATCCTCGTGGGGCTCTGCTACGGTATTCTTCCCCGTAAACCGCGACCAGGATTTCAAGCAAACCTCGCATGAAATTCAGATCAGTTCTGATTCCGACGGGCCTTTGAACTACGTCGCGGGCTTCTACTATCTCGAAGCGGATTCCTTTATTACATCGGGGCCCATTCAGCCCTTCACCGTGACGCACGAAGCTGAAGCACAGGCTTTCTACGGTGAACTGACCTACGACTTCAACGACAACTGGTCCATGACCCTTGGGGCGCGATACACCGAGGAAGACAAGAACATGGAGTCTTATTCTTGGCCCCCAGTGGTCGGCGACGCCGATCGCATTGCTGGGAACACCGACCCCAGCGTTCTGCAAATGGCAGCGACACCAGAGTTTTCGGATGACAACCTGACTTACCGCGCTGTGATTCAGCGTAACTTTTCCAAGGGTATGGCTTATGCGTCTTATTCGACCGGCTTCCGCAGCGGCGGTTTCTTTAACCGCGGTACGACACCGGCTGAGGTAGAGCCCTATGACTCAGAGGAAGTTGACAGCATCGAGATTGGACTGCGCTCCAACCCCACCGAGAATACGCAGCTCAACCTGACTTACTACACTGCCGAATATACCGATATGCAGTTGCCAGTGATTACCCCAGCAAGCTTCCCGGAGTGTGGCAAAGGCGGAGCTGAGGAGGACGCCGCGGGCATCACCTGTTCGTTCATTAAGAACGTCGGCGAAACCAGCATGGATGGTATTGAGGTAGAAGGTATCTGGATGCCCACCAGTGCGCTGACATTAAGAGCGGCTCTGGGTACGCTGGACGCCAGCTACGACACCTACGACTACAATGGTGAAGACATCTCTGGCCGCGCTGAACTGCTCTATGCGCCGGAGCTGACTTGGAGCCTTGGGGCAGAGCACGTTTCTCAGGCTTTTGGCGGCGATCTCATCTTTACGTTGAACTACAGCTACCAGGATGATGTGTACACGCAAACCCCCTGGGCCATCTATGACCCAGCGACCTTCCCCAAGATCACCATCGACAGCTGGGAGAGTTTAGATATCTCCGCGACCTACTTGCGAGATACCGACGTGGGCACCTTCAAGGTGATTGTGTATGGCACCGATGTGCTAGAAGACGGTAATCGAGTCCAACGTCGATACACGACCGGCTCGTTTACCTGGGCAGAACTTGCGCCGCGTCAGCAGTTCGGTATCACGATCGGATACGAATTCTGATCCAATCCTGGCGAACACGAAAGCCACCCTCGGGTGGCTTTTTTGTGTCTGATCAGACACTCTCCTTCAGAATAAGGTGAATAAAAAGGACTCCGTGATGAGGCACTCCGTCGTACTGGCAAGAAGGCCACAAGGTAATCCCGTCGAGGCCGATTTTGCCGTCCGGGAGGCACCGCTACCGGAAGTCACAGAAGGGTGGTTCCTTACGCGCAACACCTTCGTCTCGCTGGACGCCGGATTTCGCAACTGGATGAACGAGGACTCGGGTGACGAGGTGTTACCCGCCATGGGGTTGGACGAACCCGTGATGGGCCTAGTGCTCGCCGAAGTGCTGGAATCAAAAAATCTCGACTATGCGGTCGGCGACAAGCTGATGGCCCGTTTTGCCTGGCAGACCCACAGCCTGAGCGACGGGAGCGATTTTATTGCCAGACTCCCCGCTGAACTCGAGTTCAACCCCAGTGCTTACATGGGCGTCTTGGGCGACACCGGCATGTCAGCTTACTTTGGTATGACCGACATCGCCAAACCCACCGCCGAGGATTGCGTCTTGATCAGTGGAGCAGGTGGTGCGGTGGGTACAATCGCCGGGCAGATTGCTAAGCTCTCTGGCGCTCGGGTAGTCGGCATCGTGGGCTCACAGGCCAAGGCTGGCTGGCTGTGCGACACGCTAGGCTACGACGCCGCCGTCGTGCGATCAGGGGACACACCGCTAGCAGAGGCCATTAGTGAGGCCTGCCCCAACGGAGTAGATGTGTTCTTCGATAATGTCGGTGGGCAGACCCTTGAAGCGGTGATCAGCAATA
>ERZ802831.627-NODE-627-length-18041-cov-61.4818_pt1 | contig 18041 bp, 19 predicted proteins | sample MGYA00345655_ERZ802831 | MGnify/ENA primary metagenome ERZ802831 (study PRJEB30503, sample SAMEA104212376) | marine metagenome | biome: Westerlies Biome; feature: [SRF] surface water layer (ENVO:00010504) within the epipelagic zone...; material: water...
CCGACGACGCGAAAGAAGCTGATGGCTGGCTCATGGGTCTGGTAATTGATACGCATAAAGAGACCACAGAGTTGCAGTTCTTCGACGCGCTTGATATCGAAAAGGGGCCGACTGGTGCTATTTTCGTACCACACCGAATCCCGCCTGGATTTCACGGCAACTGGATAGCTGACTCCTATCAATAGCTGACTCCTAACAGATGTAAACAATAACGACACAGGATGACTCACATGCAATTAGATCTCGCGACGACGTCACTGCTTGCCAGTATGGCGCTCAATGAGACACCCGCCCTAAATACGCTCAGTCCAGAAGATGCGCGGCTGGTTTTCTCTGAAATTAACCGCTCCATGCCGCCGGGACCAGCGCAGGTGCTGAGCCGTGATGTCGAGATACCCGTAGCAGGCGCGTCCATTAGAGCGCGCATCCTAACGCCGTCAACACCTGCAAAAAGTCTCATGGTCTACTACCACGGTGGCGGCTGGGTCATCGGAAACATCGATGACTATGACGCCGTGGGCCGGCATCTCGCCGAGACCTGTCAATCGATTGTAGTCATGGTGGATTATCGAAAAGCACCTGAGCACCCGTTCCCAATCCCGGTGGACGATTGCTATGCTGCGCTTGCGTGGGTCGACGACAATCGGTCAAGCCTCGAGGCTGACACGCTGCCATTGGTGGTTGCCGGTGACAGTGCCGGCGGTAATTTATCCGCTGTGATGGCCATTCAATCGCGCGATAGCAACGGGCCTAAGATTGATCTGCAGGCTCTCATCTACCCAATTACAGACGGCCGAATGGCAGCAAAAAGCTGGGGTGATGAAGACAAACAACTCTTTCTTACCAGCGACATCATGTCCTATTTTTGGACACATTACGCCGACGCAGAGGCACGACTGGACCAACGAGCCTCACCCTTGCTCGCCGAACACCTTAGAGACCTCCCTCCGGCCGTTATTATGACCGCAGAGTTCGATATTTTAGTAGACGAAGGGCGTGCCTATGCCGAGGCGTTAACCGCCGCTGACGTCACTGTGAGCTATAAAGATTTTACACAGCAGATGCATGGGTTTTTCGCCATGCCTGCGGCGCTTCCAGCCGCCGCGAAAGCCATGCAGTGGTTAGCACAAGAGATGGACCGTCATTTAATTGCGACCGAGCGCCGCGACGTCGTAGTAGTGGGGGCTGGATTTTCAGGCATGTACCAACTTTACAAACTGCGCGAGCAAGGTCTTGACGTGCAGGTGTTTGAGGCAGGGAGTGACGTGGGCGGTACCTGGTATTGGAACCGCTACCCCGGCGCTCGTGTTGATATCGAGAGCATGGCCTATTCGTTTTCGTTCTCAGAGGAACTGCAGCAAGAGTGGCAGTGGTCCGAGAAGTATTCGCCACAACCTGAGCTGCTTAAGTACGCTCAACACATTGCAGATCGGTTTGAGCTAAAACGTCACATAGCCTTTGACACTCGAGTGGCTAGCGCACACTTTGATGAGGACGCAGACGAATGGCTGGTTACCACTGAATGTGGCAAGCGTGTTCGTGCGCAACACGTGGTCATGGCCACCGGCGTGCTATCGGCATCAAAAGAGCCCGACATAGCAGGTCGCGACAACTTTAAGGGCGATACCTACCGCACCGGGCTTTGGCCCAAAGAGGGCGTCGATTTCAAGGGCAAGCGAGTCGCTGTTATCGGGACTGGATCATCGGCCGTGCAAGCCATTCCAATGATTGCGCAGGAGGCATCAGAACTGGTGGTTTACCAGCGCACCGCAACGTTCACCACGCCCGCGCTCAATCACCCGGTAAAACAGGATGAGGCCGAGGCGATAAAGGCCAACTACAGTGACTATCGCGCCAAGCAGCGGCTTAATGTCCTGGGTGTCGTTAATGAGCGGGCGGTTGACCGAGCGCTCGATGCGACAGCGGAGGAACGCGAACGACGCTTTGCCGCGGGCTGGGAAAGCGGACTCCTGCCCGGCATGCTCTTTCAGTTTGCAGACTTACAGGTCGAGCAAGAAGCGAATGACCACATATCAGAGTATATTCGCGATCGCATTCGTGACACTGTGAAGGATCCGCAGACAGCGCAAGATTTACTGCCCAACGACTACCCCTACGGCACCAAGCGCCCCTGTATCGACACCAACTACTACGAAACCTTCAATCAGGACAACGTATCCCTCGTTAACCTGCGACGGACGCCCATAGAGACCATCACTGAATCCGGAATAAAAACGACGGTGGGTGAGCACGAGTTCGATGCCATTGTTTACGCCACGGGCTTTGATGCGATGACAGGCCCCCTGCTCCGGGTCGATATCCGCGGCAGAGACGGAGTTAAGTTAACCGACGCGTGGTGTGATGGACCCCGTTCCTACCTCGGCATCGCTATCCATGGCTTCCCAAACTTGTTCACCATAACAGGGCCATCAAGCCCCTCTGTACTGAGCAACATGCTGGTATCGATCGAGCAGCACGTAGACTGGGTAAGTGACTGCATTCAATGGCTGCGCGAAGGTAATAAGAAGACCATCGAGCCCGCAGAGAGCGCCGAACAAGAGTGGGCGGCGCATACGGAGCAACTGGCCAACATGACGCTCTACCCCAAAGCGAACAGCTGGTATATGGGCGCCAACGTGCCAGGAAAACCGCGTATGTTTTTAGCGTACGTTGGTGGGGTCGGGACTTATCGCCTTATTTGCGATCAGATTGCCGCTAGCGGATACAGTGGTTTCGAAGCAGCGTAGCCAACTGAGTAGTACAGTTCGAACCCGGTGTAAGCCGGGCCTTTCAAATAGTATGGAGTGAGAGCCTGCATGCAAATCTGGGTCGATGCCGACGCCTGTCCGGGTGCCATCAGAGAGATCATCGCAAAAGCCGCACACAAGCGTGCGATCACAACCACGTTCGTCGCAAACCATAGCTTTGCGCTGCCAAAGTCAGCTCACGTTAGGTTGTATCAAGTGCCAAGCGGTTTCGATGAAGCCGATAAAGAAATTGAGCGCCGTGTTTCAGCAGGCGATCTAGTCATTACCTCAGATATTCCGCTCGCTGCCGATGTGCTGAAGAAGTCGGTTTTCGTCCTAACATCTCGGGGTGAGCGATACACCGAGAACAACATAAAACAGCGACTACAAATGCGTGACTTCATGGAAACCATGAGGTCGTCAGGCGAACATACCGGCGGTCCGCCGGCTCTAAACCTGACCGATAGAAAGCACTTTTCGGATCAACTTGACCGGCTGTTAACAAAAGCGCTCCAGTCGCGATCACCTTAGGCGTCAACGCAGATTGTTGCGCAATGCACAAGAAGCTTACGTGACGACTCGGCCATTAGAGTATGTGATTCTTGATCTGTCGACTGTCCGCAAAATGACTGAACATGACACAGCCTGCCACCAGCGGACACACCGCCACACGATGACTCAGAAAACCAAACAATCGCTACTAAGTGAAGTCTCTAAACACTGGCATCAGGCACGCTTCATTGGCGGCAACGCGCAGATATCGGGCGCTAACGGTCAAAGTAGGCCTTGGATTTGAGCTTAATCTGTGAAAAACGCAAGCCGGTTGCACCCTAATTGGGCGAGAAACCAGCGGTCTTGTCGATTGCGACGCGGGAGCACGCATATGCACCTCCTCATGTAATCGACCCAGCCCCATCCTCTCTCTGGTTTCGATAATTTCAGAAGCGCATCCATGCGAAGTGTGACCTTACGCACAGATCCCTCGTATTTCCATCGTTTTATCCACAGGAAATAACCCAAATGGGGCAGTAGTGTGACGAAGTTCACACTTTTATCCACATTACGCCTGCGTTTCGAGTGTCAACTCCATGCGCAAGATGAACACGAGCACTTCGGCAACCGCTCGGTATAACTCTGGCGGTATCTCATCACCCAGAGGAATTTTCGACAACAAGTAGCTCAGTTTAGGGTCTTCGACTAAGGGTACACCGGCAGCGTCTGCTCGTTCCTTGATCAGTCGAGCAATCTCTCCCTCGCCACTTGCCAAAACCGTTGGTGCGCCCTCACGATCGTAGTGAAGCGCCACAGCTCTCTCGAAATCGGTGCGATTCATGCGGTCACATCCAGACGGTCGGAAGACTGCTCCGCTTGTTCACTTGGCACGTTGAATAGTCCTGTAGATAAGTCTTTGACTCGGAAGTCGCTGACGATCATGCGCTGTTTGAGATCGCCCAGCGAGGCCTCAAAAGTGCGTCGAACCTCGGCTGAGTCGCTACGAAAAAGCACACTAAGCTCCGAGCCTAGTAGTGTGAGCTGTGCATTAAGTCTGCCCGTCTCAGGCAGTTCAATATCGAGCGTCACTTGCCATGACGGCCGGCTGTCCGCGCCATCTTGTTGCGGTGCGTCGCGCTCAATAGTCATCGATAAATCGCTGAACGACCCCGCCCAAGCTAATGGCAAATGAAATGCCCATCGCTGTCCTGCGTTTTCTTGCGGTAGGGATATGAGTTGCTGCTGATTGAGATTAGCCAGTGCTGCATTTGTCAGATCCGACAAATTGGACAGCCCCAGTCTAGCCTCAGACTGCAGATTAGCGCTGCCAAGCGCTAACAAAGTGCGCTCTATTGTCGATAGCTGGGTCTTGGCACTCTCTTGGTAGGCCCGGATACGACCACCGAGCAAATTGGCCTCATTAAACAAACCGGATTGCGCCACAGCCTGAGCGAGTGCACCCCCCGACAAAGCGCCTGGCTGAAGCACCTGGCTGGAAAGGGCTGTCAATGCGGATGCCAAAACGGGATTCTGGCTAATTACCGCCTTAAGGCCAGGCTGGGATGCCAGCGACGACAAGAGCGTAGCGACCGGTGACGCCACCCCAGTCAATGAGGTCGAGGGACCGTTGTTTGCCGAAGGGCCCGACCTGAGGGCCAATTCCGACGTTTGTGACACACCGGATTTTTCCGTCTGTGCCAGCAGCTTGAGTATCAGTTGCGGCGTTACCTGCTGCACTTCTAGCTGCAAGCGATTGCCCGGCTGCACGGGTAAGTCTAGGGGGGTGACAAACTCCCTACCGCCCGCATTGAGCAATACATTACCACTGGGCATTCGGTCGACGACGAGGGCATTTATCACCTGACCAACACGCCAATTGCTGAGCATCACGCCGAAATTGCGCTGATCAACGCGCGCTGGCGTAAGTGTTAACTGCAGCTCTTCCATAATTTTGTCACCGACATGCGGCCATACTGTTCTATATTAGCGACAGAAAGTGTCGCTAAGTAAAGCTGACTGCAGTTTTTAGGAGGTAATTTTGGATATCGCAACGCTTCTGGGGATGGTAGGCGCCATTGCAATCGTCTTACTCTCGGTCCAGAGAACGGGGCAGTTAGAGATGTTCACGGGTGATTGGTTCTCTCCCGTATTCGTTATTTGCGGCACCTTGCTCGGCGTCATGATTCGTTACTCCATGGGACACTTCCTCAGCTCGCTTAAAGTCGTCGCGCAGACATTTTCAAATCAAAAAAATGATCCGCAACTCTTGATAGATGAAATCGTCAACCTTGCGACAGTGAGTCGAAAAGATGGTTTATTAGCACTCGAGAAAGTCACCATCTCAGAGCCTTTTTTGGAAGAAGGCGTGCAAATGCTTATCGATGGCAGCGGTGGCGATGTCGTCAAGCAAAGCATGAGCAAGAATATGCGCGGCATACTTGAGCGCAATTCTGCCAGTCAAAAGGTTTGGCGCACCATGGGTGAGGCGTCACCCGCATTCGGCATGATAGGAACTGTTATCGGATTGGTAGCCATGATGGCAAACATGGAGGATCCCAAAGCCATTGGCAGCGCCATGGCCTTGGCACTGCTAACCACTCTGTGGGGATCGGCTCTTGCTAACGTCCTGTTTCTTCCTGTCGCGGACAAACTTAAGTATCGATCATCAAATGAGCAGATGAAGTTGACTATCTGCATTGATGGCGTAATGGCCATACAGTCTGGCCAAAACCCACGTGTCATTGCATCAGTGCTAGGCGCTTATTTGGACCCCACTAAACGCGCGCAAGTCCCAGTAAAAGGCAAGAAGTAATGGACGATGACGAGTTCATTGAAGACGAAGACGAGGGCAATGCAGACGGCTGGATAGTGACCTATTCGGATCTCATGTCATTGCTATTGTGTTTCTTCGTCCTCATTCTTTCGATGGCGGAAGTCGACATCATCAGATACAAGCAACTCGCCGACTCCATGCAGGAAGCCTTTGGTGTGCAGCGCGAGATGGAGCTTGAGTCAATTCCAAAGGGGACCAGTGTTGTTTCAACCGAATTTCGACCGGGCATTCCGGACGAGACGATCGTAGATGTCGTGCAGCAAATCACAACCGACCAAACCCGCAATTCGCTCCGAATCGGGAACCCAGACGCGCCTATATCCGAGGAAAAGGACATCAGGGATGAAGTGCTGACCTATGACGAAGTCATGGCGCTGATAAAGGAAACCGAACTCGACACCGAAATGCTCAAACGCCTGCTGGATACCGAGATTAAAGAAGGTCAAATAGACGTGGAATCGACCGCCCGAACGATCCTAATCCGCATTCGCGAAAAGGGGGCATTTTCTTCGGGGTCCGCCTTGCTCAACACCTCTTTCGTGAGCGTTATCGACAAAATTGCCAGTGCATTGACTCAAATTGAAGGTAGAATTGCAGTTGAGGGCCATACTGACAATGTACCGATTAATACGTTTGCTTACCCGTCAAATTGGGATCTGTCCTCGGCTCGCTCCGTTGCGGTAGTACGACGAATGCTAGACGTCGCGCCATTAGGGCCGACACGAATTACGGCTTCAGGATTTGCAGACACGAGGCCGCAAGCGATTAATACCACTGTCGACGGGCGTGCGCGAAATAGACGTGTTGAGATTGTGGTCAAGCAGCCGCTGGACGAGCAGAGTGGTGCAATGTTGCGGGAAATTAGGTAATGATTATCAGGGAGTAGAGGCTGTCTAGGGGCTTACGAGATGAGTGACAACCAACGAGATTTTTATCGAATTCAAGACCGATTACTCATGGCGTGGCGCTTTGTCGAAGCTGAGGCTGTCACTGAATCTGAGTCGGCTCTGAGCACGGTCAATCGTGAGCTGGAGGAAGAGCTACTCGAACTCCATGACGAGTCTCCGGAAACAGCCAGAGTATTTACTCTGCTCAACCGCAAAATTGAACTCCTCATGTCCTATGGACAAGGGGCCGACAAGCCCACAAATTTAGGCGGCTTTTGCGACAAAGCACTTGTTGATGTCAGTCTGAGCGGTTCGGGAATGGGTTATTTCTCGGCGACCAACGCTGAGGAAGGGTCTTATGTAGAGGTGATATTGAGCCTCGAAAGTATCGATGTCGAAATCACTGTTCGTATGATTATTATTGAAACCAGAATTTCAGCAGATGCGGAAAATCCTGGCTTCTGGTTGCGTGGGCGTTTCTTAGAAGATCAGGACAAGCAAGTAGACGCCGTGGTTGCACATGTTAACCAGCGTCAATTCGAACAACTTCAAAGACGCGCTAAAGCAAACGGCACTCCCATAGAAGATACAAATGAGGATTAGCGCCAGTCGCTGAGTTTCGATTTTAAACGAGCGACCGCTTGCCCATGAATTTGTGATACCCGCGATTCGCTCACACCGAGCACCAGACCTATCTCTTTAAGATTGAGCCCCTCGCTGTAATAAAGCGACAGCATCAGTCCCTCTTTTTCTGGCAGTGCCTCGATCGCGGCGACAAGCGCTTCTCGTTTTGTAACCTCAACAAATTGCTCATCGGGCTCGTCAATGCCGGGGGGCAGTTCAGCTTCGTCTAACTGCGTTACTCGCGCACAGGCAAGCTCACCCGCGAGCGACCGATACTGCTCCACTGGCATACCCATTTCAGCCGCTATTTCAGTTTCTTGAGCAGGACGACCTACTCGCTGCTCTACTCGATCAATGGCCGCAGCGACGCGGCCAAGGTCTCGTTGCACACTGCGCGGCAACCAATCACGACCTCGCAGTTCATCAAGCATGGCACCGCGAATGCGAATAGTGGCGTACGTGGAAAATACCGCACCTGAATCACTTTGATAGTCATCAACGGCCTTTAAGAGACCAATCAAACCCACTTGAATGAGGTCTTCGATCTCAATATGCGATGGCAGCTTGACGGCCAATTGACTGGCGAGGCGCTTGACCAGCGGTAAATGCTGCTGCACGAGGTGGTCGGTCGGTTGACGCGAGTGAACCTCGTATTCGGACAACATGGCTTCAGTGCCGAACCGCATGGTTCTGCTGGCTCAAAAGTTGCTCAACGAAAAAGCCGACACCGGAGCTTTCACTGCGCGGCGCCTGACGGTTGAGACGACGACCCGCGTCGCGAATAGCGATTGCTGCCGGTGATCGTGGGTAGGCGCTAACCAGCGCGCGACGTTCTTGTACCGCACGACGTAGATACATGTCAGTTGGAACCCCGCCAAGATAGCCCAACTCCACATCGAGGTATCGGTCGCAGACATTGGCGATTCGCTCAAATAATTGCTTACCTTGTAGCGGGTTATCGACTTGATTAGCCAATATCTCAAACCTGCGAATGTCTTTCTTGGCTCTGAGTACCTTCATCAACGCGTAGGCATCAGTCAGTGAGGCTGGCTCATCACACACCACCAAAACGGCGCTCTGACAGGCTGCCACGAAGGTCTGTACCGTTTGGTCAATACCAGCACCCGTATCAACAATGAGTACATCGGGCGGAATCAGCTGGTCCGATAACTGACGGATAAGCGTTTCTTGCTCCCCACTTTGCATCTCAACCATCTGAACGACGCCTGACGCGGCCGGAATGACGCGCACCCCCTCGGGACCATCAACCACCACATCAGCTAGCGTCTTATCGCCAGAGACGACATCAGCAAGTGTGTACTTTGGCTTCATGCCCAGCACCACATCGACATTGGCGAGGCCCAGATCCGCGTCAAAGAGCATAACGTCTAGCCCTTCCATTGACATAGAAACCGCCAAATTTACGGCAATATTGGTCTTACCAACACCACCTTTTCCGCCTGTGATTGCAATAACCTGCATCCCGTTTCCTCTGCCAAGTAGCGATCTATCTGCACCCAAGGCAATCACCCCAGGTGCCGATATCGTCCTATCGTAGCTCATGTGCTGCAACATGGTTAGACCGCGACCTTGAGTTGCTGATTTTTGCGCTCTAAATTGCGACGCGCTAAGCGTTTTGACTCGTTTATCAGACCTTCAGAGGTAATTCTTAGCAACTCCGAGTTTGCACTGTCGGCAACACCGGCGATAGGGATATCCCGCCCGGCCAAAATACCCAGCACAGGACCAATAGAAGTTGCCTCACCCAAGTGCGTCAGCACACTGCCAGCGAGCGGTAACTGTTCAGCATGTGTGGTTAGCAACTGAAGGTATTCCTCCTGAACAGTGCACGGCAACACCAAAAGCGCGGTCAGTCCGGCACGTTGCTTCAGTAACGTATTAATGGCGGGGTCTTGGCCCCCTAGCGAAGGCGTCAGATCGGGTGTCTCAACAAAGACTTGTCGGCAAGATTTAACCGTCGACAGCGCCTTTTTGAGCGCCGCTGCATCGGGCGCCATATAATTTGCAATGTCGTGCTCGTGACAGAATCGACCCAGTGCTGATGATGGGTCTTCCAGCATACTAATCACCGCGATGTCACTGGGCGCAAACTGCTGGCTCGCCGCGACGACAAGCTGCTGTATTGCGAGTGATCGATCTGCACCCGCGCCACCCACTATTGCCTTAATCCTCAGACCGGCCTGTTCCGCTTCTGTCAGCACCTCGATCCGCGCTGCTAAGTTGGTGATGGCTTGTCGCCAGCCCTCATTCAATGAGGCGCCGGCATTGACACCGTCCATCAGCTCACCGATGAGAACGCGCCCTAAACCGAGGGTTGCCAGCCGCTGCTCTATGGTTGCGACAGTGGGACGCTTACCTGCTGTGTCTTGCCATTGGCGCTGACCCAAAGCTGCATGCAACGTCTCTCGCAAATCTGTCAGCTCACGCTTCAAGTGCGCGAGTGCTATTTCATTAGTAGCACCGGCTGGCGATTCGGCTGCAGGCCTTGCCTGCTCGATGGCGGATATGACCGACCCTGTCTCCAGCATGGCACAAATCTCAATACCATCAGTTGTGCGCTTGTTTGACAAGATAAGGGCCTCAGGGCCCATCACATTACGCACTTGCTCAAGCGCAAGTTTGTTGGTGCGTCCAGTAAAGCGTTGTACGTTCATACTCATTCTCCCAAAACGCCAATTCTTTGACGTCGATACTGCCTAATCCATCGCTTGAACCCTAAAAAAGGGCTAAAACCAGCGATACAACTAGGCAATGCAATTAGCGGGCCAACTTCTAACCTTGACCACCCACCGTCGTCACGACACGGATATTTTTATCACCTGGAATCTCTTCGTACGCCAGAATGTAGAAATTACTCATACGCCCACGCAGCAGTTTTGATAAGAAGCCGCGGATAATCCCCGACACCAGCAACACAGGGCTCGCACCCTCCGACTCCATCTTGCCGGCGGCATCACCAATACCTCTGACCATCGTGTCTAGGAGGTTAGGCTCAATGACACCTTGGTTGTTTTGAACGGCACTGCTCATCATTTGCTCAAGCTGTGGATCGAGCACCATGACGGGCAGCTCTTGCGCGGCACCGGCCACCGATTGGAAAATCGAGGGACCGAGTGCCACTCTGACCTGCGCGACCAACTCCTCAGGATTGTTCTCAAGGCCACGATGTATCGACAATGTTTCAGCAATAGTTCGCATATCGCGAATGGGCACGCCCTCGTCAAGCAAGCTGTGAACAACGCGGGTCACGTCAGCAAGCGACATGGTGTTAGGCACTAGGTTTTCGACCAGCTTCGGCGCACTTTGCTTTAAACGCTCGAGCAGTTGTTGCACGTCGTCCTGACCAATGAGTTTTGCCGCGTTGTTTTTCAACAACTGGCTTAAATGTGTGGCGATAACAGTCGAGCTGTCAACGACGGTGTAGCCTGCCGTTTGAGCTGCATCGCGCTGCGATGGATCGATCCATAAAGCATCCAAACCAAATGTCGGATCTTTGGTTGCAATACCCTCAACCTGACCAAATACCTGCCCTGGATTGATCGCAAGCTCACGATCTGGAATGACCTCACCCTCACCCATCGAAACGCCGTGAACACTAATGCGATACTTATTTGGGCCAAGATCTAGGTTGTCTCGGATATGAACAGAATCGACCAAGAAGCCCAGCTCCTGGGAGAGCTTTTTACGCACACCTTTTATGCGACTGAGAAGATCGCCGCCCTGCGCGGCATCGACCAGAGGAATCAGTCGGTAGCCCACTTCCAGTCCAATTTGATCGAGGCTTGATACATCATCCCAGCTCAGCTCATTATTTTTTGGCTGCACATCGGCGGGCTCGGGCTTCGTCTCAACCAGCTCGGGGGTCAACCCCTCCTGCGAACGGAGATAACCGCCAACGGCCAGTAGTGTCGCTATCGAGATAAAGACGACGTTGGGCATGCCTGGGACGATACCCATGGCGCCAATAATGCCGGCCGCCACAAACAAGACCTTCGGATTGCTGGTCAGCTGACTGGATACCTCGGCACTCATGTCTTGCTCGCCCGATACACGGGTGACGATAATGGCGGTCGCCGTAGACAGCAGCATCGCGGGAATTTGCGCCACCAAACCATCGCCGATGGTAAGCAGCACATAGTTCTGCGCCGCCTGAGAGGCATCGAGCCCGTGTTGCAGGGTACCGATTGCAAAGCCACCGATGATGTTAATAAACAGGATGAGAATACCGGCAACGGCATCGCCTCGGACAAATTTAGAGGCGCCGTCCATAGCTCCGTAAAAGTCAGACTCACGTGTCACGCGCTCACGCCGCTCAAGCGCCTCGTCAGAACTTATGAGTCCGGCGTTCAGATCGGCGTCAATCGCCATCTGCTTTCCTGGCATGGCATCCAATGTAAACCGTGCCGTAACCTCTGACACTCGGGTGGCGCCTTTAGTCACCACCACAAAGTTAATGACAACCAAAATGGTAAATAGCACCAAGCCCACCGCGTAGCTGCCACCGACCACGAATTCGCCAAAAGCCTCAATGACGCGTCCAGCCGAGTCCGTTCCTGTGTGACCGTTGAGCAACACAACGCGCGTGGATGCGACATTAAGCGCCAGACGCATTAACGTCGCCAACAACAAAACGGTGGGAAACACGCCAAAGTCCAAAGGACGCGTGGCATAGACCGATGCCATAAGGACCATAATGGACAGCGCGATGCTCATAGTGAACAAAAAATCCAGCGCCATAGCAGGCAGTGGCAACACAATCATCGCCAGCATCATCAGCATGATCGCGGGCGTTCCAAAGCCTGTTAAGAAGCTGCCTCTGGCTGCGGAAGGATCGAGAACGAGTGTGCTGGTAGCCATGATCAGTTATCTCCTAGTGATACTCTGCAAACTCACTCGGCAGCTCAACGGGAGCTGGGCGAGGAATATAATCTGTGGGTGTGGACTTACGCAGGTGATAGACGTACGCGAGCACTCTCGCCACGGCCAAGAACAGCGGGCCCGGAATTTCATCGCCAATCTCGGTGGTGCCGTGCAAGGCACGTGCGAGCGGCGGCTCTTCGTAGATGGCGACGTCATGCTCGATCGCGATAGAGCGTATCTTTAGAGCGATGAGATCTTGTCCCTTGGCGACGACACGAGGCGCACCCGATCCATCCTTGTCGTACTTTAATGCAACCGAGTAATGCGTCGGGTTGGTGATCACAACGTCAGCATCGGGTACGTCCTGCAACATACGACGCTGTGATACTTCACGCTGCAACTGTCTAACCCGCGCTTTAACCTCAGGCCGGCCGTCGGTTTCTTTACCTTCGTCCTTGATCTCCTGCTTGGTCATGCGCATCTGCTTGTTATGGCTCCAAAGCTGATAGGGCACGTCAATAGCAGCAATGAGCACCAGCGTTGCAGACAACAGAACTAAGGCAATCATGACCATGTTGCCAGACCGAGCAATGCCTTCCATCACATCGAGCGTGATTAACGCCATGACGTCACGCTCTAGGTATTTATAAATAAGGACGGCAACGCCCAGCACCAAAAAGAACTTTAGTAACGCTTTGACGAGCTCTACCAGTCCCTTCGTTGAGAACACACGGCCTAGGCCTTTAATTGGATCGAGCTTGTCAGCCTTGAAGGCAATGGCGTCTGCGCTAAACAGCAGACCACCCATAAGAGCAGGCCCTGCTAGGGCAGCCACTACCGTAATGGCGAGGAAGGGCGTAATCAGCGTGAGTGCTGACAATAAAACGTGCATCAAATGCGTCGGCACCAATTCGGCCTGTTTCAGAACATCGCCGCTGGGGCTCAGGGCCTCGGAGAACAAGGACGTCATTCCCGACATTGCGGGACCACTCAACAGCCATAGCGCTAACGCACTGGCCAACATGACCAGCAGGGTGTTGAGCTCGCGCGACCGCGCAACCTGACCTTTCTTTCGCGCCTCGGTAAGACGCTTGGCCGTCGGCTGTTCACTGCGTTCTTGCCCTGTCTGCTCTTCTGCCATGCGCCCTCCTTAACCGAAAACGCCGAGGCCGCGCTGAAGGGAAGATCCGATCAGCTGCGTTAATGCCTCTATGAAACCAGGCATAACAAGGAACATTATGAAGAGGCCAGCAAGGATAGTGACCGGGAAGCCGACGGCAAAAATATTAAGTTGAGGTGCTGTTCGAGTGACGATGCCGAAGGCCACGTTAATCAATAACAATGCGGTCAGCGCGGGCAGTGCCAGCAAAATGCCGCCCGCAAACACCGTCGTTCCCAACGCCACTACCGCCGACAAACTCGCCGCTGGTAGCCCAGCCACGCCGATAGGGATGAGCTGATAGGACTCCACAACGGCCGCAATGAGCAGTAGATGGCCGTCGAGCGCCAAAAATAACAGTGTTGCGACGATGACATATAGTTGCGAAATAACCGGGACTTGAACCCCGTTTTGGGGATCTACCGCCATTGCAAATCCCAAGCCCATGGTCATCGAGATCGCCTGCCCAGCAAAAACAGCCGCACCAAACGCCATCTGCACGACAAACCCCAAAATCAGACCAACGCCAATCTCGCGAATACCCATGAGCACACCGGCGCCGGATAGCAAGCTCTCGACGGGTGGTGCTGGAAGAGAAGGCGCGACGAGGGCGGCTATGAGTACGGCATAAAGTGCTCGCGTCCGCACGTTAAAACCGGCGGCACTGAAAACAGGCGCAACCGCCATCATGGCGGACATCCTCAAAAAGGGCGCCGCAAATAAGGTCATAGCACTGAGAACCGTGTCAAAACTGAGTGGCATAACTCACCCAACCAGCCCTGGAATATCCATAAACAGTCGCTCGGAAAACGTCACGATAATCCGCAACATCCAGGGCCCCACAACGAGCAACACGATGACCAGCGCCAAGAGTTTAGGAATAAAGCTCAGCGTCATTTCTTGAATTTGGGTTGCCGCCTGAATGACACCAATAAAAAGGCCTACGGCTAATGCGGCGCCCAGCATGGGCCCTGCCAACAGGACCGCAAGCCAAAGTGCCTGACGACCAATATCCAATACCGTTTCAGGTCCCATAGCCGTTACACCGCGAAACTGCTGACGAGTGTCGCACTTATCAGCGACCAGCCATCAATGAGGACGAATAACATGAGCTTGAACGGGAGCGAGATGATAATCGGAGAGAGCATCATCATACCCATCGACATGAGAACCGCCGCCACCACCAAATCGATGACCAAGAAGGGAACAAACAGTAAAAAGCCAATTTGAAATGCGGTCTTCAGCTCGCTCGTTAAGAACGACGGCAGTAAGACAAAAAGCGGTACGTCTTCTCTGGAGCCAAAGGCCCCGTAGCCGCCCAACTCTGCAAACATGGCCAGATCAGACTCACGGGTTTGCGCGAACATAAACTCTCGCAGTGGCACCTGCGCGACATTGAGCGCTTCCTGAAACTCCATATCACCATCGAGAAACGGACTCAGTGCTTGCGCCCACACCAGGTCGATGACCGGCGACATAATGAAGAGCGTCAAAAAAAGCGATAAACCGAGAATAATTTGGTTTGATGGTGTTTGAGCAGTACCGAGCGCCTGACGCAAGATCGCCAGTACGATAAGAATTCGCGTAAACGCGGTCATTGTAATCAGCATTGCCGGCAGCAATGTGAGCACGGTCATGACCATTAATATCTGTATACCCAGCGCATACTCGGTATCGCCATTGGCCATCGGCGTTGACGTAACCAGTGGGATCATCTGTGCAGACGCCACGCTGGGCAGGAATACAAGGCCTGCAGCAAGCAGCCAAAATAGCGGTCTCATGAGGACGCCTCGGTTTTACCCAAAGCGGCTTTCCAAACCTCAGAGAAGGTCGGAGTACCGGATGCTGTTTGCTCAACCACAGGCTCATCAAATGCATGGATCTTTCGGACATTACCCGGGCCCACACCGACCAACATCTGCTGGTCTCCCACTTGCAAGAGTACAACCCGCTCGCGCTGACCGACGCCGACGCTTGAAATAACCCGCATGTTGCCACTCATTTGCCCGCTGACACCGTTGAAACGACGGAGCAAGATCAACACGCCGACGAGTAGCAAGATAACCACCACAAAGGAACCAACGACCTGTAGCAGATAATCGCCGGTAAAAAGGCTGCTCGGCGCCACAACGGGAGCCGCGTCCTGTGCTATCGCAGGCAAGGCGAGTAAAAGCAGTAATAAACCGAGGGCACGCATGTCTAGCTCAACTGCTCCAGCCGCGCTTTCGGGCTGACGACATCAACCAGACGTAGACCAAACTTTCCATCGGCCGACACCACTTCTCCGCGCGCCACTAAGGTGCCGTTGATCATGATGTCCATTGGCTCAGTGACGCTACGATCGAACGACACCACACTCCCTGGTGTCAGTGACAGCAGCTCTTTGATGGTGAGACTTTTCCGGCCAACTTCGACCGTCATGGTGACGGGTACGTCCATCAACATATCGAGGTCTATATCGCCCGCCGCACCTGATGGCGCATCCTCGAGCTCTGGGGGTACTGCTGTTGCTTCGTCTTCACTCATGCTTCGCGCTCCTTAAAACCTGTAAATTGCATTGCCTTTAAACCCTCATAGGCACCGTATCGGCCGCGTGCGACCACACGATCATTCAGCCGTAAGGACATGGCGTCCGGCTCTTCAATCGGAATGGTCATTCCCACTTTCATCGCTAAAAGGCTCTTAATCGTTGTCTCGATCGCGTCAATAGAACCGCAGACCTCGACCGACACATCTGGCAGGGTCGCTCGCAACTGGGGCTCCCATGTCGCTGATTCGGAGCTCAGTGGTACCACTTTCTTGCGCGGAATCAGCGCCTCGCTTTGTCGCTCTAGCTCATCAAATGGAACCAACAATTTGATTGTGCTGTTGTGCTCATCACCCAAAACCAGATCGAAGTTAAAAACTGCAAATCCTGTATCACTCGGAATCAGCGAAAACCTGTCTGGAGTGACATCGACATACAGATCACCCATCTGCAGCGGCAGTCGATCTACCCAGATCTCGGCCATTGTGCGCAGAAACTCTCGAGCGACACGCTCTCCTAAGCGTTGTTCAGACGGTGTGACTTTGGTTGTTAGTTTTGGGGGTGTGACCGATGCCCCGCCAAAATACTGATTGACCAAAAACGTTAGGCTTTCGCCCGATATCAGTAAATGACACTCGTCCTCAAACGGGCCAATCCGAGTGCTCACAAGACAGAGGCGATTTGGAAAGCCGGTTAAGAGATCCCCTGCGACGGCATAGGTCGACGGCTGCGCTTCAACGCTGAGTTCAATATCAAACGCTGTAGCAACCGCTTTTTGTAGTGCTTCCGCATGATTTCTGTGCAGACCTTCGAGCTCAACCCACTTGGAGAGTGTCAGCGACTCGCCCGCACCAAAATCATGAATCCGAAACTCACCGTCATCGAAACCCCCGTCCTCAGCATGCTCGACGAGTGCTTCGATTTCCTCATCAGTCAGAATTGGGTCATTGTCGGATTCGTCAGACACGTGGCTTCCTACTGGGTAATGTAATCGGTGAAATAAACGTCAGCTACGCGATCTTCTGCCGTAGCACCAATAATTTGGTTAATTCGAACAAGCGTTTCACGACGCAGCGATTCTCGGCCTTCATACGTATTAATGCGTTCAAACTCCTGTTGGTTGAAAAAAATCAGTAAGCCGTTTCGAATAGCCGGCACATCGTTATCGACCGACTTCATGTATTTTTGATCATGTCCAACCAGTTGAACCGTGAGCTGCAGGTGGCGAGTTGCGCCGCGATGAGGCATTGCAATGAGTAACTCTCCCACTTCCGCATAAAAACGCTTTTTTTCGGGATCGAATACGCCTTCCATTGGCTGAAATAAATCGGCGGGGGTGGGCTCAGCTTTTTCAACCAACTCGGTATCCGCCTCTTCATCACCCTCAGCCGGCGCGCCCTCTTCCCCGGCGTCACCACCCAATCCCAACATGGCTAATACAGGTGCACCCGTAAACGCACCCGCGGTGTATCCACCAAGCACGCTCAGTACGGCTATAACAATCGTTAGAAGCAGACTGACAGCCTTCTTAGGCTTCGTCTCTTCTGCAGTTTCTACTGCGTCATTTACATCATCACTCACAACACGCTTCCTCTGTCGGTGGCGCAGTTGGCTTTTCTTCGCAAACGTATTTGCAAAGCACAGACCAATGCCAAAAAATGTATATATATTAATTACTTATGAGGCAAAATTGTAGAAGTCAAAAGCTTGACGCCTACTGAGTGCCCACCTTAACCATAGCGGACCTACCGGCGAGTGCGTAACCCAGTTTCACTACGGGTGCCGGAGTGAGAGCCAGTTCTCAGATGTAACCGATTTAGAATAAAACGTGGCTCGGTGGCTCGGTGGCTCGGTGGCTCGGTGGCTCGGTGGCTCGGTGGCTCGGTGGCTC
>ERZ802831.632-NODE-632-length-17981-cov-15.2358_pt1 | contig 17981 bp, 19 predicted proteins | sample MGYA00345655_ERZ802831 | MGnify/ENA primary metagenome ERZ802831 (study PRJEB30503, sample SAMEA104212376) | marine metagenome | biome: Westerlies Biome; feature: [SRF] surface water layer (ENVO:00010504) within the epipelagic zone...; material: water...
TCATCTAGAGGGAAGTATCCTTGTACCCTTGTCTGATATCAGTGCAGAAAAAATAAATAAAATAAACTCTGAAAATAATGACATCATTATACATTGTAGGTCAGGGAAAAGATCTAAAGTAGCAGCTAGTATATTAATAGGACAAAACTACCAAGGTAAAATCTATGAAATAGATGAAGGTATCATTGGTTGGATTGAAGCAAATCAATCGGTAATTTCAGAATAAAAGTCTGAGATAGAAAAGACCAATTACTAAGTAAAGTAATTAGTACTAATCATATAATAAGTCATATAGGCTATTAACCCTACAACAAGAATAACCAGAGGAATGGTTGAAAGTGTAAAGGCCTCTCTGAATTTTTTATTGAAAATCAAAAGACTGACAGTTAACAAAATTAACAAAATTAATAACAATCTAATCATAAAATTATTATCATCATTTTATAAATTTTTACTATTCTATAAGTATTATTTTCTCTATAAATAATCCTGATGACAACTAAAATTGCAATAGCTGGGGCAAAAGGTCGAATGGGCGAAAACCTTATTCGATCTGGTCTTTCTAACCAAAATACCCAAATAGTTGGTGTATTTGATGTTACTGATATTGATGAGACTTTTCTTAAAAAGGTAGGATTACCTAATACTGTTAAAACTTCTCAGGAAGAATCTTTTATAGCAGCTGATGCTATAATTGATTTTACATCACCACCTGCATTGTTTTCTTTCACTGAAAGTGCAGTTGCAAACAATACTTCTCTAATTGTGGGTACAACAGGGCTTGAAAAAAAGCATTTTAAATTATTAGAGCAAGCTGGAAAATCCGTTAAGGTCTTCTACGCTCCTAATATGAGTTTTGGTGTAAATTCCTTTTTTAATTTAGCTAGAAAAGCAGCATCTCAATTAAAAAGTTTTGATATTGAGATTATTGAAACCCATCATCGCCATAAAAAAGATGCTCCCAGCGGAACGGCGATAAAATTAGGAGAAGAAATTGCTGAAGAACTAGACTATTCCAATGAAAATTTTAACTTTGACAGACAACAAAAGAGTGAAGAAAGAAAAAGTAAAGAGATAGGATTTTCTTCTATAAGAGGAGGTAATATTCCTGGTGAACATACAGTAATTTTTCATGGAGATAACGAGTCGATAGAACTAACACATAAATCCTATAATAGAAAAATTTTTTCCGATGGGGCTATAGAAGCAGCTAACTGGCTAGTATCTCAAAAAAATGGTCTGTATTCATTTCGGGATATGATTACTTAGATATTGAATTATATTTTTCAATAATTTTTTTAAGTTTAAGTCTTCTGTCTTCACTTAAAAAATTAGCAAAAAATTTTTTTTTCCCAGCATAAACAATACTTAGGGAGTCCCTTTCATTTTTTATCTTTGACCAACTTAAGTTATATTTATTATTTTCAACAATTTCATCACCGTCTAAGTTTTGCAAATGCATAGTTTTCTCACTTAAAGAAATTTTTTCTGTTCTTTTAAGCTTTCTTAAAAAATAGACAGTGCAAGAAACTAAGATAAAAAATTCAACTATGCCAAAAATAATTATTGGCCAAGCTCCAACTATTAAAAATCTTGCTCCAATAAAAATAATTAAAAATCCAGTAATAAGTAAAAATAATAATATTTGTAAATTGTTAAGACTTTTGTTGGGCTTTATATGAAGGTTTTTATTCATTTTTGAAATAATCTATATATATAGTCATAAATTTATAATAAAAATTACTTTAAAAATAATAAATTATGAAAAAAGTAGATAGGGCTAATATTGTCTCAGATTATTTGGATAAGATTTATCCCGAAGTTCCTATACCTCTAAAACATAAAAGTACTTATGAGCTTCTAATTGCAGTTCTATTAAGTGCCCAATGCACTGATGAAAGAGTCAATAAAATAACCCCCTTACTATTTAAGATAGCAAAAAATCCTTTCGATATGTCCAAGGTTCCTGTTAATAAGATTTATAAAATTATTAGACCTTGTGGCCTTGCTCCTAAAAAATCTAATGCTATATCTCAGCTCTCAAAAATTTTGGTAAAAAAATATGATGGAAAAGTTCCAAAATCTTTTGAAGATTTAGAAAGCCTACCTGGCGTAGGACATAAAACAGCCAGTGTTGTCATGTCTCAGGGTTTTGGATACCCAGCATTCCCTGTAGACACTCACATACATAGATTGGCACAAAGATGGGGCTTAACTAATGGTAAAAATGTTATCCAAACTGAAGCTGATTTAAAGAAACTATTCCCAGAAAACTCTTGGAACAAACTACATTTACAAATAATTTTTTATGGAAGAGAATATTGCCAAGCAAGAAGTTGTTATGGAATTGAATGCAAAATTTGCACTTCTTGTTATCCAAAAAGACATAAGCCAATAACTGTTAAAAAACCTTAAAAAAACATAGAATATGTATAAAAAAAAATAGAATAATGTATAAAATTAACGAGATTTAGCGTCCAAATGAAATTAATAAAAAAAATCTTAATTGCTAATAGAAGTGAAATTGCTATCAGAATTTCACGTGCTGCTACTGAGCTAGGCTTCAAAACTGTATCTATCTACTCCTATGAAGATCGTTTTGCTCTTCATAGATTTAAAACTGACGAAAGTTATTTAGTTGGTTCAGGCCTCGGCCCTATTCAAGCTTATTTAGATTACAAGGGGATAGTGCAAATCGCAATCAATTCAGGCTGTGATGCAATTCATCCAGGCTATGGTTTTTTATCAGAGAACCCAGAATTTGCAGACGAATGCGCTAAATATAATATTTTATTCGTTGGACCGTCTTCTAATATCATGCGTTCCCTTGGTAATAAAGTTGAAGCAAAAAAAACTGCTAGTAAAGCTAATGTTCCAACTATTCCATCAACGGGCCCTTTGCCAAGAGAAATTAAAAAAAGCAAGGCACTTGCAAAAAAAATTGGATATCCAATTATGCTTAAAGCATCTTGGGGCGGTGGTGGTCGTGGTATGAGAGTAATTAGAAAAGAAGAAGAGCTTGAAAATCAAATTAATACAGCTAGAAGAGAAGCAAAAAGTGCTTTTGGAAAAGATGATGTTTTTTTAGAAAAACTGATTGAAAAAGCTTTCCATGTAGAAGTTCAAATCATAGGAGACACGCATGGCAATATAGTCCACCTCTTTGAAAGGGATTGCTCACTTCAACGAAGACACCAAAAAGTTGTAGAGAGGGCGCCAGCTGCCTATTTAAGTGAATCAGAAAGAAATTTAATTTGTGAAGCTGGAGTTAGAATTGGAAAACAAGTTAATTACACATGTGCAGGTACTGTTGAATTTTTGATGGATGCCAAATCTAGAGAATTTTTCTTTATTGAGGTCAATCCTCGAGTTCAAGTAGAACATACTGTAACAGAAGAAATAACTGGAATTGACATAGTTAAAGCTCAATTTCTTTTAGCTGCTGGTGCAAAAATTGGTGACGGTATTTGTGGTGTTCCCAATCAAGAAAACATTCATATGAAAGGTCATGCCATTCAATCACGCGTGACTACTGAAGATGCATCTAATGATTTTGCACCAGACTACGGAAAGATAACAGTTTACCGATCCGCAAGTGGGCATGGTATTAGATTAGATGCTGGTACGGCTTCAACTGGAACGGTCATAACACCATATTATGACTCCCTGTTAGTTAAAGTCACAGCAAAGGGCCAATCACCTATAGAAGCAAAAGAAAGAATGGATCGCGCTCTTAGTGAATTTAGAGTGAGAGGTGTTAAGACCAATATTCCTTTTCTTTTGAAGCTGATTAATCATGATGGATTTGATAAGTTCCGCTATCATACAAAATTTATAGATAGTGAAAAAAGTCTCTTCAATTTTTCTTCAAGAAAAGACAGAGCCTCAAAAACTTTAAATTTTTTAGCCGAAGTAATTGTTAATGGTAACTCAGAAGTAGCTAATCGTCCAAGACTAAGAGAAACCACTCCTGCAAAGCTTTCAGATTTTGGCATTGCAAAGTCTCGAAAAGCCCAATCACTAGTTGACAAAACTTTTAAGCAAATTCTTGATGAAAAAGGACCTCAAGAAGTAGCTCAAGAAGTTCTAAAACAGAAGAAACTTCTAATTACTGATACAACATTCAGAGATGCTCATCAATCTTTGATTGCTACTAGAATGAGAACTCAAGATATGTTGGGTGTTACAGATTTATATGAGGAAAGATTAAAAAATTTATTTTCAATTGAATGTTGGGGTGGTGCAACTTTTGATGTTGCTTTAAGATTTCTAAAAGAGGATCCTTGGGAGCGACTAGAAAAGCTTCGTGAACAAATTCCATCGGCATTAATGCAAATGCTGTTCCGAGGTTCAAATGCTCTAGGCTATACTAACTATCCAGATAATGTTTTAAGGCGCTTCATTCAACTGTCTGCTCAGTCAGGAATAGATGTTTTTAGAATATTTGATGCACTCAATTGGATTGAAAATATGAAAGTATCAATCGATGAAGTTTTAAAGACAGATAAAATTTGCGAGGCATCCATTTGTTACTCTGGAGATTTATCCTCTCCTTCTGAAAAAAAATATACTCTGGATTATTACCTTAAAATGGCTGAAAAACTTGAGAAAATGGGTGTACATTTTCTTGCTATTAAAGACATGGCTGGTCTTTGTAAGCCGAAGGCAGCTAAAGTTTTATTCAAAGAACTTAAAAAGAATATCAAAATCCCAATTCACTTTCATACCCACGACACAAGCGGTAATGGTGTAGCAACTATTCTCAATGCGTCAGACTCTGGAGTAGACATTGTTGACCTTGCTATTGACTCTTGGTCAGGTTTTACCTCACAACCAAGTTTTGGAGCAGTGCTCGAATCTCTCGATGGAAATTCTAGAGACCCAAAAATTTCATCAGCCGTTGTTAGAACTGCTGCTAATTACTGGGAGGGTGTTAGAAAACAATATCAACCATTTGAAAGTAAAACTCGAACAAGCATGTCTGAAGTTTACCTTCATCAAATGCCAGGCGGGCAATATACTAATTTAAGAGAACAAGCCAGATCTATGGGAATTAATGATGATAGATGGCCAGAACTTGCATCTATGTACGCCGAAGTTAATCAAATCTTTGGTGATGTTATAAAAGTTACACCTATTTCCAAAGTTGTTGGTGATATGGCTATTTATATGCTTGCAAATAACATTCAGATTAAAGATGTTTTAGATCCAAAAAAAGATGTAGGCTTCCCAGCATCAGTAATAGAATTTTTCAGTGGTAGGTTAGGCCAACCTTACAAAGGATTCCCTAAGTTATTACAAAAGAAAATTTTAAAAGGTAAGAAGCCTATTTCTTATCGTTTTGGCTCCAAACTTAAATCTTTAAATATCAAAAAAAGAAATAAGGACCTTGAAAATAAATATAAAGATAGAGTTTCTGAAAAAGATACGCTCTCCCAAATCTTTTTCCCTGAAGTGTTTGACGAGTACATGAAACATAAAAAAGATTTTGGCAATACAAGCGTCATACCTACTTCAAATTATTTCTTTGGAATGAATGCAGGTGAGGAGATCTATGTATCTATCGAGCCTGGTAAAACTTTAATTATTAGATATTTTACCTTGAGCGAGCCTAACGAAAAAGGTTTTAGAACTGTTTATTTTGAATTAAATGGCCAACCTAGATCCGTTGACATTAAAGATAATTCCATTGCTGTCGATGATTTAGCAAAAGAAATAGCAGACTCAAGCAATAAGGAGCATGTTGCAGCACCGATACCAGGCTTGTTAGTGGATGTAGCAGTTACGGAAGGACTAAAGGTTTCCAAGGGTGCAAAATTATGCACTATTGAAGCCATGAAAATGGAAACTGTTATATACGCTGAGAATGCAGGAACACTCCATAAGCTTTATGTTAAAGCAGGAGATAATATCGAAGCCCAACAGCTATTGTTTGTCATAAAATAATTCTTTCTCTTTCCTAATGTGGTAAGTTTTAATCGTGCTAAAAAAAATACTAACAGCTAAACATCGAGGTTTTTGTGCTGGTGTAGAACGAGCTGTAGAAATGGTTGAAAAAAGCCTTATTAAATACGGATCGCCAGTTTATGTTCGCCATGAAATTGTCCATAATAAATTTGTAGTAAATAATTTAAAAAAAAAAGGTGTAGTTTTCGTTGACTCTTTGGATGAAATTCCCAAAGGTAGCAAACAACCAGTAATATTTTCCGCGCATGGAGTTGCAAAGAGAGTAATTGAAAAAGCAAAAAATTATAATTTACTTTATTACGATGCAATATGCCCTTTAGTTAGTAAAATACACAAAGAAATTCTTCAATTAGAAGAAAAAGATTATCAAATTATTATGATTGGCCACGAGGGCCACCCTGAGGTAGAAGGCACCGCTGGCCAACTTCAAGACATTGGAAATCTCACCTTAGTTCAAAACATAGAAGATGTCGAAAAATTATATTTTCCTTCAAATCAAAACTTAGCCTATATCACTCAAACAACTTTATCTGTTCTAGATACAAAAGAAATTGTAGATGCATTAAAATTAAAATTTCCATCAATCTTAGAGCCTAAAAAATCAGACATATGCTATGCAACCTCTAACAGACAAGAGTCTGTTCAAGAAATGGCTAAAAAAGTTGAAGCTATATTTGTTATAGGGGCTTTCAATAGTTCTAACTCAATAAGGCTTGTAGAGACTGCCAAAAGATTTGGTTGCAAACACAGTGAATTAATTGAAAATATTGATGATTTTGATTTCTCTAATTTGTCTCAATATAATGAAATTGGCCTAACAGCAAGTGCCTCTGCCCCAGAAGAGCAGCTTGATTTGTTTATCAACAGAGTTAAAAATTTATTCAGTATTGAAGTATTAGATCATTATGAAGATGAAAATATTATTTTCAAAGTTCCTAATTATCTTAATTAAATTTCTTTCTATAAAAAAAATCAACGAGCGTCATATGAGGTAAAGTTAGCGCAGCTAGTCCTATAAAAATTGTCTTAATTAATGACTCATCAAAAGAAATATTATTACTCATAAATATTATTGCTAGGCAACCACCTAACCACGTCAAAATTGTAAAAACAGTAGTGGATATAAATATAAATTTTTTATTGGATATATGCTTACTAGTATCAGCAAGGATTGCTTTGATATGTTTGAAAGTATGAACAAAGCAAAAATACAATGCAAAACCAGTTAAAGGATCAAAGAGTGAAATAACTATTAGAATTAATAACATCTCTAAAAGGCCCCAGCGAATTTTTTTGATATTAATTGCTAAAAAACAATAATAAATCAACAATGTAATATAAATGATATAACCAAATACTAAATATTCCTTAAATATTAAAAAATTCTCATTAGATAAATATTTAAAAATTTCAAAGGACTCGTGTGTGTGAAAAAAAATTACCCCTAAGACTATATTCATACCGTGTGTAAGAGTTAGAGGCCATTTATGATCTATTATTTTTAAAGAGGACCAGTCACATAAACCAAAATGAACGATACTCATTAAAAGAAACAAAGACAGAGAAATTATTGGAAAAAAAACCCAAAAAATTATTACTGCAATTGATATCAAAATATATCCAATAATAAATAAGGTAAATTTTTTTCTCGATTGGAAACCAAGAAGAGCAGCAACTGCCCCATCAAATGAACCATGGGGAACACCAATAAAAGAAACTAAACAAAGCGCAATAATTGAGAGAGTAGTTAATTCATACATACTTAATAAGATAATGACTGAAAAAAACTTCGAAGAAAACCTAATTTAGGCATTGAATATATAATTTTTAGTTTTGTGTTTAATTTTGCAGTACCCATCATGAATGAGGCAAATTCATCACCGTTTAAAGATCTCACCATATTTTTAAAAATTTTTTCAGTCCTAATATTATTTTCTAGATAATTAACAAATATTTTATCCATCCAATTATCCCAAAATGAATGGTAATTCTGGTTCATTTCATTTTGCGATAACTTAAGCTTTCTTAAAAAAAATGAAAAAGCATATCCCGAAGAAATTTTAGTGGCACCACCTCTTGAACCAAGGTTTATATAGTTTTCGCTATTTTGATTATTTATAGCATACATAGGAAGAATACCTCTTTCTTCTTCAACCAATTCATAATTTTTTAACTTGAGATTATTTTCGATATAATCTTTTATTTTTTCTTCATACCAATTCTTATTTAAAACTGCTTTAGAAAATACTGTTGACTCTACAAGCAGCTCATTACTTTGTAAGGGTAATATATACATAAAATGCAATCCATTTTCTTGAGAGACTCGAAAATCCATTAAGTTAACAAAATTTTTATATTTCACCTCATCAGACCTTATGATATGTCCTAAAAAATGTTGCTTGAGTTTATCAGATTGCTCATTAGGCGTTCTAGAATCATAAATTTTTTTGGAGTATATCTTTTCTCCATCTTCTAAATTTATCTCAAAATGACCATTTAGCCTTTTTAATTCAATTACATTTTGCTCTTTAATTATAAGATCTTTAAAATTTTCAAGGCAGTAATTTTTCCATTCTTGAAATTTAATTACACAATATGGCATATCTTTGCTCTCATGAGATATGCAAAGATCATCATAATTGAACTGCCAATTGTGCCATCTATGTTTAATAACTTCATCGAATTCTTTCATCCAATCTGTTAACCAAAATGCAAAAAAATTGTTTCTATTGCTATTATAATTTTTATCTATTCCTACAATAGACAAAGAACTATTTTGATAATGTAATCTAAGTGTTGATAAACTACTTGCTCCCATCCCCAAAAAAGCTACATCATAAATTTTCATTTCTAAAAGTATCCCTGAGTGAAGTGTAATTTTTATAAATATATTTAATAAGAAAAAATTTAGGAATAGAAATTATAGTAATCCATAATTTTTCATAATTATTTAAGTATGTTCTTTGTAAATCATATCTATAATTGTTTTGCTTAATTTTATTTCCAATCCCTTTATACACTTGTGCTGAAATAAAAATACCAAGTCTTGTTTTAATGGGGATATATCTAAGACCACTGAATCCATTTTTGTAAAAAATGTCAGATAGCTTAATTAATTTTTCCAAAATATTCGCAACTTTCTTTTTATCAGAATTCTGTAAATCAATAAGATCTTTTGTTGACACATCTCCCATCCATTCTTTAGGAATATATAATCTATCCATTTTTGCATCTTCATAAATATCTCTAGCAATGTTAGTTAATTGCATGGCAATCCCCAAATCAACAGCATGCTTTCTTGCGTTTGGTTCATTAACAAGAATAATAGGTAGCATCATCAACCCAACTGTGCCCGCAACTTCATATGAATATTCTATCAGTTCAGACTCTGTGTTTATCCTGACTTTTTCCTGATCTTTAAGGAGTCCTTTAACTAAGTCTCCCAAAATATCAATTTTTATATTATTTTTTTTAAAAAATTTATTTATTGCGTTTAATTCGTTTGTAACAATTTCTTGATACTCACTTTTAATTTCTTTAGATAAATCTTTTTCCGAGTCGTCAGCTAAATCATCAAAATATCTACAAATACTATATAACTCACTAGCTGCTAACTTGTTTTGATGAGGTAGAAAAAAACTGGCCCAATAAAAACTTTTTCCATGATTTCTTAAAGAATTAATGTCGTATTGGTACCCACTCACAGATTTAACTGATACCAAAATCTTTCTTGATTAACTTTTCTATAACCTTTGCAGAGCATAAAACTCCTGGAATACCTGCACCAGGATGAGAACCCGCCGCTGAAAAATATAAGTTATTAATGTTTTTATCTTTGTTATGATAGCGGAACCAAGCTGACTGTGAAAAAATTGGGGCAACAGAAAAACCCGCACCATGCATTGATCTATAGTCATTTTTAAAATCTTCAGGTGTCATCCAAAAATCGGCTTCGATATTTGTATCTAGAGAGGGCATGATAGTATCGCCCAACGCTTTAACTATCCTATTTCTTAATAAAGGGCCTTCTTTATCCCAATCCACATTTGATTGAAGGTTTGGTACGGGACATAAAACATAAAAACTATCCTTTCCTGATGGGGCAAAAGTCTCGTCAGTTGCAGTAGGTCTATGAAGATATAATGAAAAATCTTTGGTGAGTATTTTGCTTTCAAAAATATCTTTTAAGAGTTCTTTATACCTATCAGCCATCCAAATTGTATGATGTGCAACAGAGGGATATTGTTTCTTACTCCCAAAAAATAAAACGTAAAGACCCATCGAATACTGGGTATACTTTTCAGGTTTAAACATAGTTCCTCTGTTATATTTTGATTCTAACATCTCTTTATACACAGTTGGAGGATCGGCATTACATATCACTGCATCGGCATGAATAATCTCACCATCTGAAAGCTTTATGCCCGTAGCTTTTTTATTATTAACTAATATCTTATCTACATCAGAATTTTTTATAATATTAATTTCATTTCTAATCATTAGCTTTTCTAATTCACTAACAATTTTTCCTGTTCCTCCCATACAAAAGAAGACACCCCATTTCCTCTCTAAGTAATGGATGAGCGCATAAATGGATGTTGTAGTAAAAGGATTTCCACCGACTAAAAGAGGGTGTATAGAAAAAGCTTTTCTTAAAAATTCATTTTTTAGTTTGCTATTAACTAATTGGCTTACAGTTAAATAGCTTTTTAATTTTAATAAAGAAGGAACTTGCTTTGCCATTTCCCAAAACGATGAAAACGGCTTATCCGAAAGTTTCTCAAAACCAATTTTAAATATTTCTTTGGAGGTGCTTAAGAGATTCTCATAACCTTTCACATCATTTGGATCAAATTTTCTAATCTCCTCATTGGTGTCTTCAATAGAGGGTCTATAATCAAATGTTTTGCCGTTATGAAAATAAAATCGATACCAGGGATCAAGGGGAACAAAATTTAAATAATCTTTTAAGTTTTCATTATAAAGATTAAATAATTCTTCAAATAAAAAAGGAGCTGTTATTACAGTAGGCCCAGCATCATGTCTATAGCCTTGTCTCTGGAATACCCTGGCTCTTCCACCAAGCATATCCAAACGTTCTACTAAAGTAACGTCAAAACCCAGCTTTTTACACCTAAGAGCCGCCGCTAAGCCGCCAAAACCCCCACCTATTATTACAGCTTTTTTATTCAAGAATTATAAAGTATATGAAATTTAGATAAAAAAAAACCAGGCAAGTTATACTTGCCTGGTTAAATATTAATTATAAATAATTAAGCTTTTTTGCTTGATGCAACTGCAGCAGCCCAAATAACTGCAACAAATGCGATCTTATTCACAACGTCAGCAACATTATAAATAACGTTAAGTGTTACTGCATCAGCTCCTCCAGTTAGATAACCGAAGAAATATCCTAATGGATAAATTGCCCATCCGACTGTAACAATCCATCTCATTGTGTTGAAAGCTGTTTGAACAGCAGCAGGACATTTGTCTGCAGCAGCTTTACCAGCTTCACCAGCAAAAATTTCATATAAAATGTATGCCCAACCAGCTAGACCTACAATAAATCCTGCCCATGCATTGATAAAGCCAGCTTCACCAGCATAACCAGCAACAAGCATTACTAGAGTACCAATTAAAAGTCTCCAGAAGATACCAGCTGATACTGTAGCAACAGCAGCAAGGATAATGTAAAATTCAATCATCTGTAATGGAACAGTGATTAACCAGTCAACATATCTATAAACAGTAGGTGTTTCACCTGTTGTTACCCATACTTCTCTCATATAGAAGTAGTGAACTGCGGCAACTAAACAAACTAGACCACCAAGTGCAAGAGATGTCTTCCACTTACCGGATACGTTGTTAGTCTCTAAAAAGAAAAATGCAGTTGCGGCAACCATACACATTGAGATAACCCAAAAAGATATCCCAACAAAGTCAGTTGGCTCTAATGCTGCAGCTGCTGAGGCAACGCCTGGCAGAGCAGTTAAAGCGGCTGTAGGAACAGCCATTGTTTTTAAAAACTTAATCATTGAGTACTCCTTTTCTTAAGTTTTGTAACTTATAACAGAATCCAAATAAGGGATTTGCTAATTCTCAGGGATTATAGGGAAAATATGCAAAAAAAAAATACTTTTAATGCCTTTAATTAATGCCAATTGTGAGTATAGTGGATAAAAAATGGCTATTTTACATGATAGTGTGATTTTTAACGGCTTTTTGTTCTTTTTATCCACACTAATACTCTGGATAACTCTTAAATACACTAAAAATTACATAAAGAATAAAAAGACTAAGAAAAACATCAATCTTATTATCTATGTTCTCTTTATTGGAATGATTATCTTTATTTTTGACAATCACACCTCTCATTATTTGAATAACCTTTAATTTTATGAAAATAAGCAAAAATTTTGATGCAAATCACATAAAATCATTTTCATCGGATTTTGATCATAAACTTCTCAGACATATACAAAAATTAAAATCCCCAGATAGTAAAATTAAACAAGCTATGATTTATTTTGTTAAAACGGGTGGGAAAAGAATAAGACCATTTTTTATTTATCGAATGGGGTTATTTTTAAATATTAAACCTAACATTTTACAAGATTTTGCTCTTTCGATTGAATGTGTTCACCTTCATTCTTTAATACATGATGATTTGCCCGCCATGGATAACGATGATTATCGAAGAGGAAAACTCACTGTTCATAAAAAATTTGACGAGGCCACGGCCGTGTTAGCAGGGGACATGTTTCAAGTCTTGTCTGTTAAGACATTGGCGGAGTCAAAGCACCTTTCAGCTAATCAAAAAATAAATTCTATTCAAATGCTTTCAAAAGCAAATGGTTTGGAGGGATTGATAGCTGGTCAATCATTAGATATTTATATGAAAAAAAACTCCAACATCAAAGATATTGAAAAGATGTACCTTTTAAAAACAGGTGCTTTATTTAGTCTTTGTTTTCATCTCCTTTTAAACGTTAAAAATTTGAGTTTAAAAAAGAAAAAAGAGTTAAAGCTCATTGGTGAAAAAATTGGAAAAATTTTTCAAGTCACTGATGATATGTTGGATCGATGGGGAGATGAAAAAAAGGTAGGAAAAAAAATTAATAAAGACTCACAAAAAGCTAATATTGCTTATAAGTTCAGTCGAGAGGAATGTCTGAAATATCTGAATCGAATTCAAAATAAAAATTATAAAGTTTTACAAAACTTTTTTAATACTAGTAATGAGGGTCTAGATTATATGTCAAGTCTTGTTGATTTTATTGTCAACCGTGTTAAATAAAAGAAGGATGAACTTAATTTATACAAAGGTTCTTATGTAAAATGATAATCGATGAAAAAGAAATTTCTGAAGCACGTAACTCTTGGGGCGAGGGTCTTATTGCGATTTCAAATGCCTTTGAGAGTGGGGGAATTGAGCAAGCAACTTTAGTTGCTAATGATACCTTAGATAGGTTATATGGATTTGAGCTTGGTCCAATTTTATTTAAACCCACTCAAAGCGGGGGAGAGCAGACTTTCCGCCATAATAAAGAGGGAGCTTTATCGTATTTTGTGGGTCATAACTCTAAATATCCTCTGGATAGTGGCTTCGGTTTAAAATTCTGGCGCGAAGTTAAGTCTGAAACTTCTTCATTAAGGGTTGATAAAGATATAGCTATGTGGATGGGCTGGGTATTTTTAACCAACAAAGAGGGTGACTTGATCAAAGTAGATAAAAGTTGGGGATATAAAAAAGCACCCAGTGGTGAATTGAAAATTATTTTGCACCATTCTTCACTTCCCTATGAGATATAAAAAATTTTTTTAAAAATTTTAATTATTAATTACTTTTAGAATAGATTGAATAGTTTCACCATCTAAAGTGAACTCACCGTTAAGGTTTGTATTTAAAGTAACTTTTACTAAATTTTCTTTCAAATAGAAAAACCTTTGAGGAATATGAAACCATTGAGAGTAAACCCTTGCTATTTTTATATCATTTACATAAAGGCTTAAATATCCTGTGTTAGATTGATTTTCTTTTCCAACTAGGTCAGGAGCTAGATTAAAATTTTTTAAATCGATATATAAATTGTATCCATCCACACTATCTTTCATAATTTCTAAATTAACAGATGGGAAGGGAGGTGCTACCTCAACCTTATGGCCAGGGTGGTGAGCAAAAGAATTTGTTGAGAATAAAACTAAGACTATAATTATAAAAAATCTCATTGGCACATTTTATCTTATCTTAAGTTTAGTTATACAGATATTATTGGCAAGCATCCCTGGAGTATTTCTTATAGAATTTATTTTTTTCAAAATTAAAAATAGTAATATGAATTATTTTTTTATCACTAGCATTGTTTTGAACAAAGATACGACAATTTTCTGCGTTATATCGATGAAACTCATAATATTTTTCATACTTTGAAAAGTTTAAATCTCCATACTCCGATACCAAAGAAGTTAATTTTTTAGATTGAAACCCTTCAATACCTGAAAAATCTTTAAAATCTATTTCTGGTTCTTCATTCGTTGTTATTATTTCTTCTTCAGGTTCATATATAATTTCCTTTTTAGGCTCGGGTATAATTTCTGGCTTTTTATCAAGGGACGTTGTCTCACAACTAATTATGAACAGAGACAACAATAATAGTGAAATTTTTTTCATTATAGAAACACCTAAATTTGAGAGATAATAGGTTAAATATTCCAACAAACAATTAAAATAGCAGTCGCACATTAATGATTTTTATAAAAGAGATTTTCTATATTTCAGTCAGCAGCAACTATTTTTCATCTTATATTTAGTTTATAATAAAAATGTGAAGATTAAATACGAGCAACCGACTGTCTATCATCAATCATATAAAAGTATTCTGGGTCAAAGGCCTTTATGGGACTGGAGACATGATAAATTATTGTGGGTAGATATTTACGAGAATAAAATCATAGAAACAGACCAAAATAACACCAAAGAAAATTATTACATAATTACGGAAGGAGTAACAAATATACTTCTACAAGATAACGAAAATTATCTAATGAGTTCTAATGACTCGATTTTCTCACTTCATTCCTCCATTACTAAAAAAGAGCTTCTTTCTAAAATAAATTTTGAAAATTCTGGTAATAGAATTAACGATGCTGATATTGATCTTAATGGGAACGTCTGGATTTCGACAATGGATACAAATCAGAAATCAGAAACAGGAAAAATTATTTGTCATGATATAAATTTAGATCCTATCTATTTTGATAATTCTTATATTGTTTCAAATGGTCCAATTTTTGACTATGAAAGAAATATTGGCTATGTAACAGATTCAATTAAAAGAATTATTTATTACTTTTCTCTAAAAGATATTTCAAAAAATGGAATACAAAAAAAAATATTTCTATCTATGAATAATATAGATGGGAATCCTGACGGTATGACAGTTGATAAAAATGGTAATCTTTGGGTTGCTATGTGGGGAAGTGGAAAAGTTTGCTGTTTTGATAAGGAAAGTAATTTAAAAATGATATTACAACTACCAGTATCCAAAGTTACAAGCTGTGCATTCGGAGGGACTGATCTCAATGAGTTATTTATCACAACTGCTTCAGTGGGTTTAAATGATATCGAGTCAGAAAGACAGCCGCATGCAGGAAAACTATTTAAGTTCACAACCCAAGAACAAGGATATGCATCAAATTGTTATAGATCTGAATTTAATTCTAATTTGTATCATTAGATATGAAGTTCAATCAGTCAGAAATTAGCGATATAATTCAATTAGCTTGGGATGATCAAACTGACTTTAGTCACATAACTAAAATTTATGAAATTAACGAGGGTGATGTAAAAAAAATTATGAAAAATAACATTAAACGTAAAAGTTATGAAATTTGGAGAAAAAGAATTTCTCAACGTAGTGCTCAAAAAACACAACTAAAAGGTAAAACACATGTCTAAGGCTTTATTTGGTGCTGGCTGTTTTTGGGGAGTAGAAAAAAAATTTTCAGAACTAAAAGGTGTTACATCCACGGAAGTCGGATATTCACAAGGTATTACAGAACAGACCACATATGAGGAGGTTTGTTCAGGAAATACTAATCACGCTGAAGTTATACTTGTTTCCTTCGATGAAAGCCAAACAAGCTATGCTAATTTAGTTGATTTTTTTTTTCAAATTCATGATCCAACAACCTTAAATCAACAAGGCCCCGATAGAGGTTCTCAATATCGTTCTTTAATTGGTTTCTATGATGACTCACAAGAAAAGGTAGCAACCGAAATCACAAAAAAATTAAATGATAGTCAATTTGATCAAAAAATAACAACTGTTATTGAGCCAGTCAAAAACTATTGTCCTGCTGAGGAATATCACCAAAAATATATTGAAAAAAAATACTCTTTCTTAAATATTTAGATCTCTCAAACAGGAGAGTAGGGGTAAATAATTTTAGGAAAACTATAAGTGGATTTTTTCTTGAAGTAATTGTTAATAAAGTAATTGGATTTAAGGTCATAAAGATTTAAAGATTTTTTTTTAACAAATTTGAATTCTGAAATTCTTTTTAATTTTTTTAAACCATTACCTATAAGAATATAATCTTTATTTAATAAAGCGAAGAGTTCCTCTCCTATTACATATGTTTTTGATTTTCCAATAAGTTTACCTTGAGCACTTATTTTTTGAACCGCTAAGTCTCTTCGATTAGTATCAATGATACATAGTAAGTTTTTAGTTAGTTCTTCATTAATGCCTAAATAATAATGTTCAAAAATAGAGTAGCTGTGAATTCTAGTTTTATGATTAAAAAAAAACCCTTTCATTAATGCGTGACAATTCCTAATAGCAGTAAATCTAGCTGGTCCCTTATTAAGATGAAGATATTTAATATTATCAGGCTTTATGCCCGTATCTTTCACTAATTTTTGAAGAATTTTTGCCAAAATTTTCTCATGTCCATAGTCACACTTTTTTGTTTGGTCCCATAAAATCTTTTTATTTTTAAATAAAGTTATAGAACAGTATGATAAGGAACTATCAATGCCCATCTCTAAATTCTTTTCTTTAATTGTCATATTTCTTTTTAATTTATTTTTTCACTCATCATTATCCTTTGCAACTACAATAAAGGATACAATTCCCAATAATATCCTAATGTATCATCGCTTCGGTGAAACAAAATACCCTTCTACAAACATTACAGTAGGTCAACTAGAGAACCATCTACAGTATTTAAAAGAAGAGCAATTTGAATTTATCTTTGTAAAAGATCTGATAGTGCCAGAGAGTTTAACATTCAAAACTATATCAATTACAGTAGACGACGCTTATTTATCCTTTTATGAAGTAGGTCTTCCCATTTTTGAAAAATATAATATTCCTGTTACGCTCTTTTTAAATACTGAAAATGTAGGAGGAAACAATTACATGAGTTGGTCGCAACTCCAAGATGCTCTTAGTCGCGGTGTGGATATCCAAAATCACACCCACTCTCATTCCAGTTTACCTAAATTAAGTGAAGCAGAAATTATTTTAGAAATTGAAAATTCTCAAAAGCTCATTCTTGATAATTTAAACATTACACCTCATCTTTTTGCCTATCCGTTTGGAGAAGCCAGTGCTGCGGTTCAAAAAATTGTTATGAGATACTTCGATGCAGCTTTTGGTCAGCACTCTGGTGCTTTTTCTATTGATCAGAAATATTATATACCTCGATTTCCCCTAAATGAAAATTATGGATCCATTGAAAGGGTGAGAGACGTGTCACGAACTTTGCCATTCTCCAAAATTATCTTTGAACCTAGCGATCCTTATTTAGCTACCCCTTCTAAAAGATTTGTTTTGGGTTCAGCAGACGGTATCGAAGGTATTAAATGTTATGTCAATGACTTCCAAGGATCATTTGAACAAAATATAACCATCTTAGAAAATAAATTATTAATTGAATTAAACCGCTTGCCTGTTTCTGGAAGATTACGTTTCAATTGTACTAAAGTTGATCAGGGCGTTTAT
>ERZ802831.635-NODE-635-length-17957-cov-16.1359_pt1 | contig 17957 bp, 28 predicted proteins | sample MGYA00345655_ERZ802831 | MGnify/ENA primary metagenome ERZ802831 (study PRJEB30503, sample SAMEA104212376) | marine metagenome | biome: Westerlies Biome; feature: [SRF] surface water layer (ENVO:00010504) within the epipelagic zone...; material: water...
CGGCTTTGTTTTTTCGCCTTTTCTCTTACTGAAATTTCATCATTTGCACTGACTTGGAAAGAAGGAATATTAACAACTTTTCCATTAACTAAAATTGACTTATGTGACACTAACTGTCTAGCTTCAGCGCGTGTTGAAGCAAATCCCATTCTATATACGACATTGTCTAAACGGCATTCAAGAAGTGACAAAAGGTTTTCACCAGTTGGTCCTTTTCTTGAACTTGCCTTCTTGTAGTAAAGACTAAATTGTTTTTCCAAGATGCCATAAATTCGTCTCACTTTCTGCTTTTCTCTTAGCTGAAGACCGTATTCACTTCCTTTTTGACGACGAGCATTTGCTCCGTGCATGCCAGGCAGTTGCGTTAATTTACATTTTGAATCTATAGAACGGATTCCACTCTTTAACTCTAAGTCAACACCTTCGCGACGTGCTAATTTACATGTAGGACCTGTATATCTTGCCATAATTTACCCTTATACTCTTCTTTTCTTAGAGGGACGGCAACCGTTATGAGGTATTGGCGTCACATCTGTTATTGATTGAATTTTTAAACCTTGTGCGTTAAGACCACGAATTGCAGAATCACGCCCTGGACCTGGCCCTTTAACTCTTACTTCCAGATTTTTCATTCCAAAAGCCTGTGCCTTTTCTCCACAATTTCCAGCAGCAACTTGGGCTGCGAATGGAGTAGATTTTCTTGATCCTCTAAAGCCAGCGCCTCCAGAAGTTGCCCAGCAAATTGTATTGCCATGTCGATCAGTAATCATCACGATAGTATTATTAAAAGTTGCGTGTATATGCGCAATACCGTCAGAGACGATTTTTTTTGATTTCTTCTTAGAAGCTTGCTCTTTTGCCATAATATCTTATGCCTTTTTATTTAATTAAACGACGCGGACCTTTTCTGGTTCTTGCGTTTGTTTTAGTTCTCTGACCACGTAAAGGCAATCCCTTTCTGTGTCTTATGCCACGGTAACAACCTAGATCTCTTAGACGTTTGATACTCATTGCCACTTCACGTCTTAAATCACCTTCAACTTCATACTTTGAAACCGCATCACGAATTAAATCTAGCTGATCTTCAGTCAATGCAGATACCTTTGTGCTTGGGTCTAATTTCAATGATTGACATATCAACTTAGATCTAGTTTCTCCAATTCCAAAAATAGACTGTAAGCCAATTACAATATGCTTATTTGTTGGAATATTTATTCCTGCAATACGTGCCATATACTTTCCCTATACCTCAAATAAATAATAATTTTGAGCGGTTATTCCACTCAATTTTTTAAAGCTGAAAAATCGTGCAATTTTACTTTGTAAATTAAGCTCTGTCAATGTAATCAGCCCTGCCTTTGCTTATGACGTGGCTCTTTACAGATGACACGGATAACTCCATGTCTCTTAATAATTTTGCAATCTTTACAAATCTTTTTAACTGATGCTCTTACTTTCATAACTTACCCTTACTTTAAATTTGCCTTACGCATTAAACCTTCATATTGATTTGACATCATATGAGATTGAGCTTGAGCAATAAAATCCATAACCACTACAACGATAATCAGTAGACTTGTTCCACCAAAATAGAAAGGAACATTCCAGTATAAAATTAAGAACTCAGGCAGTAAACATACTGCAGTGATGTAGATCGCTCCTACTGCTGTCAATCTTGAAGTCACGGCATCAATGTAGTCAGCAGAATGCTGTCCTGGTCTTATGCCTGGAATAAAACCGCCAGACTTACGCAGGTTGTCTGCTGTATCTTTTGCGTTGAATGTAAGCGCTGTATAAAAGAACGTAAAGAAGATAATAGCAGCACCATAAAACATAATATATAAAGGCTGTCCAGGTGAAATACTTGAAGTGATGTCTGCTAACCAGCCCATCCCCTCTGACTGAGAAAACCAACCACCTAACGTAGCAGGAAATAGAATAATACTCGATGCAAAAATTGGAGGAATTACTCCAGCCATATTAATTTTAAGAGGCAAATAAGAGGTCTGCCCACCAACCATCTTTCTTCCTTGCTGTCGTTTAGCATAGTTAACCGCAATTCTTCTCTGACCTCGCTCCATGAAGACAACAAAAGCCATTACCAAAACCACCATTATGAGCATAACTACAACAGTAAAGACGCTTAATTCACCTGTGCCTACCATGCTCAAAGTGTTACCAAAAGAAGCCGGCAATCCAGCAACAATACCTGCAAAAATGATCATTGAGATACCATTCCCAATACCCTTTTCACTGATTTGTTCACCTAACCACATTAAGAATAATGTGCCTGTTGTAAGGGTTACCACTGTTACAAAACTGAAAGTTAATCCAGGGTTTGTTACTAAAGCAACACCACCACCTGATTGAGACTGAAGTGCTATTGAGATACCGTAAGATTGGAAAACTGCCAAAAGCACTGTTCCCATTCGAGTGTACTGAGTAATTGTTCTTCTGCCTCGCTCACCCTCTTTCTTAAGCTGTTCAAATCTTGGAACAACAGATGTCATCAGGTTCATAATGATTGATGAAGAAATGTAAGGCATAATTCCCAAGGTAAAGATTGATAGCCTCTCTAGTGCACCACCAGAGAACATATTCATCATTCCTAAAATACCTGTTCTGTTATCTTCAACAAGAGATGCAAGCGCAGTCTGAGATATGAAAGGGATCACAATATGTGTTCCCAGTCTGAAAACGATCAATGCACCAATTAGATAAAGGATGCGTTTTAATAGATCTTCACTCATGAATTACTCGCTTATAGTTCCTTTTGCAGCCTCAATTGCTGCTTTAGCGCCTTTAGTAGGCTTAATTCCAACCAAATTGATTGGACGATTAATCTCACCTGAGAGCATAACCTTAACTCTTGAAATGTTTTTAGTAACAAGATTATGTTTTTTTAGTACATCAATAGTAATCTCTTTCTCAGACAATTTATCTAGTTGAGATAAAGTTACCTGTGAAGTAATTAGTGAAACTCGTGAGGTAAATCCTACTTTAGGTAATCTTCTTTGAAGTGGCATTTGACCACCCTCAAAACCAATCTTTGTGAATCCACCCGAACGTGATTTTTGACCTTTATGGCCTCTACCAGCTGTTTTACCCATTCCTGAACCCATGCCTCTTCCAACACGTTTTCTTAGAGTCTTTTCACCTAATGCAGGCTTTAATGTATTTAAATTCATTTTTTTAACCCTCAACTTTTAATAGGTAAGAAACCTTGTTGATCATACCTCTTACTTCTGGCGTGTCTTCAAGCTCAACAGTATGGTTGATTCTTTTTAAACCTAGACCAGTTATAGTTGCACGATGTTTAGGTAATCTTCCGTAAAAACTTTTAACTAACGTAACACTCACTGTTTTCTTTTTAGGAGTTGCTTTCTTTGTAGGCGCTTTTTTGGTTTCAACTGCCTTCGTAGCCTCAACCTTAGGAGCTGCCGCTTTCTTAGGAGCTGCCGCTTTCTTAGGAGCTGCCGCTTTCTTTTCTACTTTTTCCTCAGCCATCAGACTTCTCCAGTGATTTGTTCAACAGTTTTACCGCGCTTTGCAGCAACGATTTGTGGTGATGACATTTTGGTGAGACCTTCAACAGTAGCTCTGACAACACTGATAGGGTTACGAGTTCCATTACATTTTGCTAATATGTTGTGAACACCAACTGCCTCTAGAACACTTCTCATTGGACCACCAGCAATTACACCGGTACCTTCAGATGCAGGCTGCATATAAACTTTAGCAGCACCAACCGATGAAGTAATAGGGTAGTGAAGAGTACCATTAACTAGTGGTACTGGCTTCATTGCTCTTTTTGCTTTATCCATTGCTTTTTGAATAGCCAAAGGCACTTCACGAGCTTTACCAGTGCCATAGCCGACTTTACCATTTCCGTCACCAACAACTACTAAAGCAGAAAAGCCAAAAATTCTACCGCCCTTTACTACTTTTACAACGCGGCGAATATTTACCAACTTCTCTATGAATTCACTTTCTTCTTTGTAATTATTTCTTTTATTTTCAGCCATTCTTTAAACCTTGAGTTCTTTTAATTAAAAATCTAATCCGCCTTCCCTTGCTGCCTCAGCAAGTGCTTTCACTCGACCATGATATTTAAAACCTGAGCGATCAAACGCGACCTTAGAAACTTTAGCTTTTATAGCAGCTTTTGCTATTAAATCTCCGACCTTAGATGCAGCATCAACATTACCACCATTTTTCATTTTGGAAGAAACGCTCGATGCAGATGCCAATGTCTTAGTTCCACAACTACTAATAATTTGCGCATAAATATGTTGCGATGATTTATAAACGCACAAACGCTCTAAATCTCTTTCAGCATGCTTAGCTCTAAATTTTGTTGCTCTTCTTATGCGAGCATCTTTTTTTGATAATTTCATTTAACTACCTTCTATCAATTATTTTTTCTTAGCAGCTTTACGAACAACCTGCTCATCTGAATAACGAACACCCTTGCCTTTGTATGGCTCTGGTGGACGAAACGCCCTTATCTCTGCAGCAGCCTGGCCAACTTTCTGCTTATCGATTCCCTTTACAATAACTTCAGTCTGTGAAGGGGTTTCTACAGATATTCCTTCAGGTAATTTGTAGTCGACGGGGTGAGAAAAGCCAAGTGTCAAGTTTAAAACTTTGCCTTGTGCTTTAGCACGATAACCAACTCCGATTAAAGTAAGTTTTTTCTCCCAACCATCAGTGACACCTTTGATCAAGTTAGCTGTATTTGCTCTAGCAGTACCCGCTTGAGCCCATGCACTTTTCTCTAATTTTTTACTGACTTGATTTGGCTCAAAAGTTAGCACATTATCGTTATTAGATATTTGAACGAGAGAATTGACATGCATTGTCATTTCACCAAGCTTCCCTTTAACTGACATCACGCCATCAGCATGAGTAATGTTTACGCCTTCTGGGATTGTGATTGGTGCTTTTGCAATTCTAGACATAATTAATCTCCAATATTATGAAACGCTACACAAAACTTCACCGCCAATATTTTGAGCTTTGGCAGCTTGGCCTGTCATAACACCCTTAGGGGTAGAAACAATTACGATTCCAAGTCCATTCATAACGCTTGGCATATCATCTTTACTTGCATAGTGTCTTAAGCTAGGCTTTGAAATTCTATCAAGCGACTCGATTACTGGCTGGTTATCGAAGTACTTCAACTTAATCACTAATGTTTTGTTAGCCGCCTTATCACCTTCAATTGCAAAAGAAGTAATGTAACCTTCATCCTGCATGACACTCGCAATGGCAGACTTTAAATTTGAAGCTGGGATGCTTACTTGCTCTTTGTTTACTGATTGTGCATTTCTAATTCTAGTCAACATATCAGCTATTGGATCAGACATACTCATATTAACCTCCTACCAACTAGCTTTAGATAAACCAGGAACTTCACCATTCATGGTGCGCTCTCTGAGTTGTGATTTTGCTAAACCAAACTTTCTATAAAAACCGTGTGGACGTCCAGAAAGACCGCAACGATTACGTTGACGAACAGGAGAGGCATCTCTAGGTAGTGACTGTAATTTAATTACAGCCTGAAAACGATCCTCATCTGAAGTATGAACACTCTTGATGATTTTTTTCAACTCAAGGCGCTTCTCTTTATATTTTTCAACCAACTTAGCTCGCTTTACATCTCTATGTATCATAGACTTTTTAGCCATTATTTCCTCCTTTAAATGGGAAATTAAACATCGCTAATAGTTTCTTAGCATCTTCATCATTTTGTGCGTTCGTGGTAATAGCTATATCCATTCCTCGCACACTTGTTACCTTTTCAAACTCAATTTCAGGAAAAACAATTTGTTCTGTTATTCCCATGTTGTAGTTACCTCGACCATCAAATGAATTGTCATTCAATCCACGGAAATCCCTGATACGCGGTATCGCAACATTAACAAGGCGATCTAGAAATTCGTACATTCTTTCTTTTCTCAATGTCACCTTGCAACCGATGGCATTTCCTTCTCTTAACTTAAAACTAGCAACGGACTTTCTAGCCAAGCAAGTTACTGGCTTTTGAGATGAAATTAAACCCAACTCTTCTAGAGCACTTTCTAATACCTTTTTATCTCCTAAGGCTTTACCAAGGCCCATATTGATTGTAATTTTTTCAATCTTGGGTACAGACATTGAATTAGAAACACCTAGCTCCTTTTGAAGCTTAGGGATAATTTCATTTTTATATTGTTCTTGTAATCTAGCCACTTATCACCTACTTATTCGTTACATCAAATTACGGCTTCACCGTTTGATTTAAAAAATCTTTCTTTAACGCCTTCATCATTAACCCTAACACCGATACGATCTGCCTTTTTAGTAGTAGGGTTGTAAATTGCAACATTTGAAATACTCATTGGCATTTCTTTTTCTTCAATTCCACCTTGGATGCCTTCTTGTGGATTAGGGCGAACGTGTTTTTTTGCTAAGTTATAACCTTCAACAATCACCTTTTCTCCAAGCACTTGAGTTACAGTACCAACAGAGCCTTTATCTTTTCCAGCAATGACGATTACTTCATCATTTTGTTTAATTTTCATCATTACAAGACCTCTGGTGCAAGTGAAACAATTTTCATAAATTGAGCGCCCCTTAATTCACGAGTAACCGGCCCAAATATACGAGTACCGATAGGCTCTAATTTTGTATTAAGAAGAACAACTGCATTAGTATCAAAGCGAATACGAGAGCCGTCTTTGCGACGAACACCTTGAGCAGTTCTAACAACCACTGCATCATATACATCGCCTTTTTTAACTTTACCGCGCGGTGAAGCTTCCTTGATGCTTACTTTGATCACATCGCCGATGTTTGCATAGCGTCTTTTTGAGCCGCCAAGCACTTTAATACACATAGCCCTAACACCACCACTGTTATCTGCTATATTTAATTTTGTTTGCATTTGAATCATATTCTTTCTCTCTTTAAAGCGACTATCTAATCAATACTCACAGATTTTTCAACAACTTCTACCAACGCCCAGTTCTTTGTTTTAGAAAATGGCTTTGATTCAGAAACTCTTACAACATCACCAAGACCACACTCATTTTTTTCATCATGTGCGTGAACTTTAGTGCTGCGCTTAATGTACTTTTTATAAATTGGATGGCGCACCTTACGCTCTACTAAAACAGCAATTGTCTTATCACGACTATTACTCACAACTTTACCTGTAAGGACTCTTTCTACCGCATTAGTTTCACTCATGAGCTTTTCTCGTTAATAATTGTTTTAATTTGGGCAATCGCTTTTTTGGTTTTACCAAGCTTTGATAAATCAGTCAGTTGAGATGTGCTTTTTTGCATACGCAATTCAAACTGCTCTTTACGCAAAGTAATAAGCTGCTCATTTAACTGAGTCACATCCTGGTCTCTTAATTCTTTAACATCCATTACATTATTGTCCGTTTAATTACTGTTGTCTTAACTGGGAGTTTCGCTGCAGCGAGCTCAAAAGCCTCTCTAGCTACTACTTCATCAACACCCTGCATTTCAAATAACATTTGCCCTGGCTTAATTTGTGCTACCCAATACTCAACACTACCTTTACCTTTACCCATTCGAACCTCAAGTGGCTTCTTGGTAATAGGCTTATCTGGGAAGACACGAATCCATATCTTTCCTTGACGCTTTACATGTCTAGTCATTGCTCGTCTTGCTGCCTCAATTTGTCTAGCAGTCATTCGGCATCGACCAGTAGCTTGCAGTCCAATTTCACCAAAGCTTACATTATGGCCAGCAGCTAAACCGCGGTTGCGGCTCTTCATAATCTTTCTATATTTTGTACGTTTAGGTTGCAACATTGCTTTATTCCTTTACTTCTTGCCTAATTGTTTAGTAGCACCACGCTTTGAAACTTCTTCAATAGTGCCTTTATTATGATCGAGAATCTCACCTTTAAAAATCCATACTTTAATGCCTATAACACCATACTGTGTATTAGCTCTAAAACTGCTGTAATCAACATCAGCTCTGAAAGTGTGGAGAGGCACTCTGCCTTCGCGATACCACTCTGAACGAGCAATTTCAGCACCATTTAATCGACCACTTACCATGACTTTAATTCCAAGTGCGCCTAATCTTGTTGCATTACCTAGAACTCTTTTAACAGCGCGTCTATACATCACACGTTTTTCAAGTTGCTGTGCAATATTTTCAGCAACTAATCGAGCATCTAGCTCGGGTTGTTTAACTTCTTCAATACTGATATGAACGGGTACACCCATTTTTTCTGAAACTATATTTTTAAGTCTTTCAATATCAGCGCCTTTCTTTCCAATAACGATTCCAGGTCTAGCGGTATGAATAATGACCTTAGCAGTATTAGAGAGTCTCTCAATTGAAATTCGACTTACAGAAGCTGAAGTCAACTCCTTAAATAAAAAATCTCTTACTGCGATATCAGATAACAAATACTCAGAATAGTCTTTACTGCTTGCATACCACTTGGAATCCCAATCCTTAACAATTCCTAATCTAATACCTACTGGATTTACTTTTTGACCCATAATTATTTACTCGCTTACGCCAACACTAATGTGGCTTGTTCGTTTAAGAATTCGATTTGCTCTTCCCTTAGCTCTAGGACGAATTCGTTTCATTGTTGAGCCTTCATTGACGAAGACACTGCTTACTTTTAACTCATCAATATCAAGGCCGTCATTATGCTCAGCATTAGAAATTGCGGAACTTAAAACTTTTTTGACTAAGGCTGCTGCTTTCTTATTGCTAAATGTCAAAATATTCAAAGCCTCTTCTACAGGCTTGTTCCTAATTTGATCAGCAATTAACCTCACCTTAAAAGGAGAGATTTTTGCATACTTATGAATTGCTTTAACTTCTTTCATTTTCTAAACCCTTTGCTAATACTATTTACGATCACCTGAGTGACTTTTAAATGTTCTTGTTACGGCAAATTCGCCCAACTTATGTCCAATCATATTCTCATTAATGGAAACTGGAACATGAACGCGCCCATTATGAACCGCAATTGTAAGGCCAATCATTTCAGGAACAATGACCGAACGACGTGACCATGTTTTAATAGGCTTTCTATCATTATTATCTTGAGCCTTCATTACTTTTTGAATTAAGTGCTCGTCTACAAATGGACCTTTTCTAAGTGATCTTGCCATAATTACCCTTTATTTTCTTCTACGTACTATTAATTTATCAGTACGCTTATTAGTTCTTGTTTTGTAACCTTTAGTCGGTGTGCCCCAAGGTGAAACAGGATGTCTACCACCACTAGTCTTTCCTTCACCACCACCATGTGGGTGATCAACTGGGTTCATAACAACACCACGGACTGTAGGTCTAACGCCTCTCCAACGAGTAGCTCCAGCCTTACCAAGTTTTCTCAAACTATGCTCTGATTTTGAGACCTCCCCAAGAGTTGCACGACACTCAGCCAAAACTTTTCTGACTTCTCCAGAGCGAAGTCTAATCGTTACATAATTTCCTTCTTTGGCCACCAACTGAACAGAGGTTCCAGCGCTTCTTGCAATTTGTGCACCTTTTTTTGGTTTTAATTCAACGCAATGAATAACACTACCAAGAGGGATATTACTTAGAGGAAGTGAGTTGCCTTTTTGGATTGCAACAGAGTTACCAGAGATAATCTGGTCACCTGATTTCAGCCCTTTAGGAGCAATAATGTAGCGACGCTCACCATCGGCATATAAAACAAGAGCAATATTCGCACTTCTATTTGGGTCATACTCAATTCTCTCAACAGTGGCTTGAATATCATCTTTATTTCTCTTGAAATCAATAATACGATATCTTTGCTTATGGCCTCCACCTCTGTGTCTAACAGTAATCTTTCCACGGTTATTTCTTCCGTTAATTCTATTTTTACTTTCTGTTAATGCAGCAAAAGGCTTGCCTTTATGCAAATCATTATCAACAACACTAACAACAAAACGTCTGCCTGGTGAAGTTGGTTTTCTTTTAATAACTGTTGCCATAATAAATTCTCTATGATGCAGTAGCGTCAATCATCTGACCTTCAGAGACCCTAACGACCGCTTTTTTCCAATTAACACGCTGACCGGCTTTACCTCTGTAAATTTTCTTTTTTCCTTTCACATTTGAAGTTGTAACACCTTCAACGGTAACACCAAACAACTCTTCAACTGCTGCACTGATTTCTCTTTTATTGCTATCCGTTCTAACTTTAAAAACATACTGGTTATTAGCTGTAGCTAAAGTTGTTTTCTCTGAAACAATTGGCCCTAGCAGGACGCTCAATACTTTTTCTTGATTCATAACATTGCCTCTACTTTCTTTAATGCGGCTTTGGTTAAAACTACATTTTCATAACCAATCAAACTAACCGGATCGATGCTCTGAGTATCACAAACACCCACATGGTACAAATTGCGAGAAGATAAATACAAGTTCTCATCTAGTTCATCAGTCATTAAAAGAGCATCTTTTAAATCTAATGTTTTCATGAGTGAGGTGATATTTTTTGTTTTAGGTTCTTTAATTTCTAGATCTGATACTACTTTCAAGCGGTCTTTACGAAGTAACTCTGAAAGAATTACACTGATTGCGCCTTTGTACATTTTTTTGTTTACTTTTTGAGCGTAATTACGAGGCTGCGCCGCAAATGTTACTCCACCACTCCTCCAAATAGGCCCTCTAGATGTTCCAGCTCTTGCGCGACCAGTACCTTTTTGCTTCCAAGGCTTTTTTCCGCCACCACTAACTGCTGAGCGATTTTTCTGAGCTTTAGTTCCACTTCTTCCGCCTGCCATATAGGCAGTAGTGATTTGGTGGACTAGTGACTCATTGTAGTCACGACCAAAAATATCTTCAGAAACTTCCTGTGAAGTAGATTTGTTAGTTTTTAAATTTAATACTTTTACTTTCATCACTAGACCTATATATATTTATTAAGCTTCAGGCTCTTTATCTTTAGTTTCATCTGCTTCATCAGCTGCTTCAGCTTTTGCTTCTTCAACTGGAGCTGCTTCTTCAACTGGAGCTGCTTCTTCAACTGGAGCTGCTTCTTCAACTGGAGCAGATGCTGCAGCTTCTGCCGCCTGAGCTTCTGCCAAATCAGATGCTTGCTTCTCAGAAAGCTCTTTACTAACCTTAGAATTAATATTATTTTTCTTGTCAGACAAAAATACTTTCACAAAACCATTTTTAGAACCAGGAATAGCTCCCTTCACTAGTAATAAATTGCGATCATTGTCAACTCTTAAAATTTCAAGACACTCTTCAGTTACTTGCGCATTTCCCATTTGACCAGCCATCTTCTTGCCTTTGAATACTCTTCCAGGCTCTTGACACTGACCAGTTGAACCAATTGCACGGTGAGAAATAGAGTTACCATGAGTCGCATCTTGCATACTAAAGTTGTGACGCTTTACACCACCCTGGAAACCTTTACCTTTAGATTGACCAGTTACATTTATAAAGTGTCCCGCACCGAAAAATGAAATATCAAGATTTGGCATTGCAGTGACCTCAGTATCACTCAGTCTCATCTCCCAAAGGCCGAGACCTATCTCTTGAGATGCTTTCGCATAGTGGCCCTTTAGTGAACTACTGACGCGACCAATTTTGGCCTCACCTTTTTTATTAACCTTCTTGCCAGTAGTCACTTGAACTGCGTTGTAACCATCTGTTTCAACTGATTTAGTCTGCACTACACGATTAGGCTCTATTTTAATTACGCTAACTGATGAAGCCGATCCATCATCAGCCATCAAGCGAGTCATTCCAATTTTTTGTCCTACTAATGCAATTGCCATTTTCTTAATCCTTTCTGTTCTATTTAGTTAAGTTGGATTTTTACATCTACACCGGCAGCAAGATCTAACTTCATTAATGCATCTACCGTTTTATCAGTTGGACTAATAACATCCATCAACCTAACGTAAGTTTTTAACTCATATTGATCTCTAGCATCTTTATTTACATGCGGAGAGGTCAACACTGTAAAGCGTTCTTTCTTTGTAGGCAAAGGGATAGGACCCCTTACACTAGCGCCTGTACGCTTAGCTGTTTCTACAATCTCTACGGCTGATTTATCGATTAAACGATGATCAAATGCCTTTAATTTAATTCTAATATTTTGATTGCTCATTTGCCTATTTGCCTTATCTATCTTCCAAAACGAAAAAACCGTCGATTATACAATAATTCGACGGTCTTAATTCAACTAATCAGTTGGTAATCTTCGAGACGACACCAGCACCAACTGTGCGTCCACCTTCTCTAATTGCAAATCTTAATCCTTCTTCCATTGCAATCGGAGCAAGAAGCTCAACTGTCATCTTCACGTTATCACCTGGCATGACCATTTCAGTGCCTGATGGCAACTCAACTGCGCCGGTCACGTCTGTTGTTCTAAAGTAGAACTGTGGACGATAGTTGTTGAAGAATGGAGTATGACGTCCACCTTCCTCTTTACTTAAGATATAGACTTCAGCTTCAAACTTAGTGTGCGGAGTGATCGTGCCTTTCTTAGCGAGTACTTGACCACGCTCAACTTCCTCACGCTTCGTACCACGAAGAAGAACACCGACGTTATCACCTGCTTCACCTGAGTCAAGCAACTTTCTAAACATCTCAACGCCCGTACACGTTGTCAACTGCGTATCTTTAATACCTACGATTTCGATTTCATCACCGACGTTCACAACACCACGCTCGATACGACCCGTTACAACTGTTCCACGACCTGAGATTGAGAACACGTCCTCAATTGGCATAAGGAATGTCTTATCTGTGTCACGCTCTGGCGTTGGGATATAAGTGTCTAATGCATCAACCAACTTCATGATTGAAGGAACACCGATATCTGATGTGTCACCCTCGAGTGCTTTTAGTGCTGAACCAAAAACAACCGGCGTGTCATCACCTGGGAATTCATATTCTGTTAGAAGCTCACGGATCTCCATCTCGACGAGCTCAACGAGCTCTTCATCGTCAACCATGTCCGCTTTGTTCATATAAACAACGATGTATGGAACGCCCACCTGACGAGACAATAGAATGTGCTCACGTGTTTGAGCCATTGGTCCATCCGTTGCAGCGATTACAATAATAGCGCCGTCCATCTGCGCAGCACCGGTAATCATGTTCTTTACATAGTCAGCGTGTCCCGGACAGTCAACGTGTGCGTAGTGACGAGACTCTGACTCATACTCTACGTGTGCTGTTGAGATCGTGATACCACGCTCTCTTTCTTCAGGAGCATTATCAATATCAGCGTAATCCTTGAACTCACCGCCACGTGCTTCAGCCATCACCTTCGTTAGGGCTGCTGTTAAAGTCGTTTTACCATGGTCAACGTGACCAATCGTTCCCACATTCACATGTGGTTTGGTTCTTTCAAATTTTTCTTTTGCCATTTTTAATCCCCTGTTAAGAATTTAATTTTTCAATAACTTCATCTGCAACATTTCTAGGAGCAGCTGTATATTTAGCAAACTCCATAGAGTAGTTTGCACGACCTTGTGACATTGAACGAAGGTCTGTTGCGTAACCAAACATTTCAGCTAAAGGTACTTCAGCTTTAATTTGTTTACCAGCAGGAGTATCATCCATCGCACTTACAATACCTCTTCTGCGATTAAGGTCTCCCATTACATCACCCATATAGTCTTCTGGAGTTGATACTTCGACTTTCATCATAGGCTCAAGTAACTGAGGGTTAGCACGCTTAACGCCCTCCTTGATACACATTGAAGCCGCAATTTTAAATGCCATTTCATTAGAGTCGACATCATGGTAGGAACCATCATAAACAGTTACCTTAACGTCAACCAATGGGAAGCCAGCAATTACACCATTCTGCATTTGCTCTTGAACACCTTTATTAACGGCAGGTACATATTCTTTAGGAATGACACCACCTTTGATTTCGTCTACAAACTCATAACCACTTCCAGGCTCTTGAGGCTCTATTCTAAGATAGACATGACCATACTGACCACGACCACCTGATTGCTTTGCAAATTTGTGCTCATGCTCTACCAATGAAGTAATAGTTTCACGATAAGCAACTTGTGGGGCACCCACATTACACTCTACGTCAAACTCACGCATCATACGATCAACAATAATATCTAAATGAAGTTCACCCATGCCCGCAATAATTGTTTGGCCAGACTCTTCATCAGAAGAAACTCTAAATGATGGGTCCTCATTAGCAAGTTTGCCCAAAGCAATACCCATTTTTTCCTGATCAATTTTAGTTTTAGGCTCAACAGCAACAGCAATAACTGGATCAGGAAACTCCATTCTTTCAAGAATGATTTTGTCCTTCATGTCACATAATGTGTCACCAGTTGTAACGTCTTTAAGGCCAATTGCAGCTGCAATATCTCCAGCTCTTACCTCTTTAATCTCTTCACGATCATTGGAGTGCATTTGCACAATACGTCCAATACGCTCTTTCTTTCCCTTGGAAGAGTTGAATACAAAGTCACCAGACTTTAATACACCTGAATAAACCCTGAAGAATGTTAAATTTCCAACAAAAGGATCAGTTGCAATTTTGAATCCTAGAGCAGCAAACGGTTCACTATCTGAAGGCAATCTTGGGGCCATAGTTTCAGCAGCATCGTCTAAGATTCCACTGATTGGCTCAACATCTAGAGGTGATGGCATATACATAATCATTGCATCAAGAACGGCTTGAACACCTTTGTTTTTAAATGCAGTTCCACAAAACATTGGAATAATTTCATTCGCAATTGTCTGAATACGAATGCCTTCCTTAATTTCGTCGTCAGACAGAGTACCTTCCTCAAGATATTTTTCCATTAATTCTTCGTTTGCCTCAGCAGCAGACTCAATCATGAATTCACGCTTTTCATCAGCAAGCCCCTGAAGCTCTGCAGGAATATCCTTAACTTCATAGGTTGCACCTTGATCCGCCTCATTCCAGAATATTGCTTTCATTCTAATAAGGTCTACAACGCCCTCAAAAGCATCCTCTGCACCAATAGCAATCTGCATAGGGACAGGATTCGCTCCTAGTCGCGACTTAACTTGGTCAACAACTCTTAGGAAATCTGCTCCAGCTCTGTCCATCTTATTAACAAAACCGATTCTTGGAACATTGTACTTGTTAGCTTGTCTCCACACTGTCTCTGACTGAGGTTCTACACCTCCAACAGCACAAAAAACGGCGCAAGCGCCGTCTAATACTTTAAGGGATCTCTCAACTTCAATCGTGAAGTCAACGTGTCCTGGGGTGTCAATAATATTGACGCGGTGATCTTCGAACTGACCATCCATGCCCTTCCAAAAACAAGTTGTAGCAGCCGAAGTAATCGTAATGCCTCTCTCCTGCTCTTGCTCCATCCAGTCCATTGTTGCACTACCATCATGCACTTCACCAATCTTGTGAGTACGGCCTGTATATAGAAGGATACGTTCAGTTGTTGTTGTTTTACCGGCATCAATATGTGCCATAATTCCGACGTTACGATAACGATTAATGGGTGTGGTTCTAGCCATGATTCAGTCCTTAAATTACCAGCGGAAATGAGCGAAAGCTTTGTTTGCTTCAGCCATTCTGTGAGTGTCTTCTTTCTTTTTGAATGCAGTACCACGATTCTGAACTGCATCAAGTACCTCTCCTGCCAATCTAAGCTTCATTCCTTTCTCACCACGCTTTCTAGAAGCTTCAATAATCCAACGCATTGCTAGAGCGATCTTGCGATCTGATCTAACCTCAACTGGAACTTGGTAAGTTGAACCACCAACTCGACGAGACTTAATTTCTACTTGAGGACCAATATTATCTAAAGCTTTCTTAAAAGTTTCAATTGGCTCAGCATTACCTTTAGATTCGATAGTATCTAATGCGTCATAAACAATCTTTTCTGCAACAGATTTCTTACCATCAAGCATTAGAATGTTTACAAATTTAGCTAGTACGAGATCGCCGTACTTAGGATCAGGTAATATTTGTCTTTTCGGTGCGGCTCTTCTTCTCATATTAGTATTCTCTTTTAATTATTTTTTAGGTTTTTTCGTACCGTATTTTGAACGGCCTTGCATTCTTCCATCAACACCAGTTGTATCTAGAGCACCACGAACCGTATGGTAACGAACACCTGGTAGATCCTTTACACGACCACCACGTATTAAAATCACTGAGTGCTCTTGTAAGTTATGACCCTCACCACCTATATAAGTAGTTACTTCTGCAGAATTGGTTAGTCTTACACGGGCAACTTTTCTAAGTGCAGAGTTTGGCTTCTTAGGCGTTGTAGTATATACACGAGTGCAAACACCACGTTTTTGCGGGCAGCTATCTAAAGCTGGAACACCAGTTTTAACAATCTTCTTACTTCTTGGCTTTCTTACCAATTGGTTAATCGTTGACATATAGGTTAATACTCCAATATATTTAATTTTTCGCCCACTTTGGGGTGAATAAAGCCGGCAATTATACTTTGGTGGTATCTACGATGTCAATGAATATTGGTCTTTTTTTCGATACTTTCAAAAAAAGATAAACAGGCCGAGTGGACCATTTTGAAGACTTCATCAAATTTCCCTTCGTAATAAGGATCAGGAACACTTCCTCCTGGGTAATCTTTGGAATAATCTAGCATTAATTCAATCTTTGAATGACTCTCTACTGGACACATTGATTTGAGTCTCTCGAGGTTATCAGAATCCATGGCAATAATATAATCATAATAATAAAAATCACTTTCATGAACTTGACGTGCTCTCTGGCTTGACAAGTCTACACCATTATGGATAGCTGCTTGCTGCGCTCTTTGATCAGGAGAATTGCCGATATGGTATGCGTGAGTTCCAGCTGAGTCAATTTCAAAATTATGACTACAATTATGATTATCAACAATTGATCGTAATGCGCCCTCTGCAGTTGGTGAACGACAAATATTGCCCATACATACAAACAGAATTTTGTTTTTTAATTCCACTGTTTTAGCTCAAATCAGATGAATGGCACAAGTTTTGTCATTATGAAATTATATTTCATTTTGTGCCGAGTTCAAATTTGATTTGAACTATACGTCTAATTAACAATGCAACAATTATGTAGCCCATGATTGCTAAATAATATTTATAATCTTCTTTATATTACAAACACTAATTTGACTGAGCCTGTGGGTAAATCACTAATTGAAATCGCTAAAGCAGTTTTACAAACTGAAGCTGAATCAGTTCTAGCTCTCCAAGAAAGAATTGATGACAATTTTGAAAAAATTTGTAACACTCTAAAAGGGTGCAGAGGAAAAGTTGTTCTTATTGGGATGGGTAAATCGGGCCATGTTGCTAAAAAAATCTCGTCTACGATGGCATCAACTGGAACTCCCTCTTTCTTCTTACATCCAGGTGAAGCTGGTCACGGCGACCTTGGAATGGTAACTAGGGATGATGTTGCTATCATGATTTCCTATTCCGGTGAAGCTGATGAAATTCTGGCCCTGCTTCCAGGCATCAAAAGAATGAATGTGCCCATCATAAGCTTGACAGGTAATGTTAAATCTTCTATCGCAAAGTCAAGTGATTTTCATTTGGATGTTAGTGTTGACAAAGAAGCCTGCCCTAATAATTTAGCACCAACATCGAGCACTACAGCAGCTTTAGCAATGGGTGATGCAATCGCGGTCTCACTTATCAATGCAAACAATTTCACACCAGAAGACTTTGCTATGTCACATCCTTCTGGCTCACTTGGGAGAAGACTACTTACGCTTGTCTCAAGCATCATGCAATCAGGAGAAGATATTCCGATGGTTCTCAAGGATACACTTCTCATTGATAGTCTCATAGTCATGAGTGAAAAAGCTCTTGGAATGGTGCTCGTTACTGAAAATGGAAAGCTAGCAGGCATCTTTACTGATGGAGATTTGAGAAGGACTCTTGAATCCAATACGGAATTTCAAAAGCTAACCATCGAAGATGTTATGACCA
>ERZ802831.640-NODE-640-length-17890-cov-15.2862_pt1 | contig 17890 bp, 15 predicted proteins | sample MGYA00345655_ERZ802831 | MGnify/ENA primary metagenome ERZ802831 (study PRJEB30503, sample SAMEA104212376) | marine metagenome | biome: Westerlies Biome; feature: [SRF] surface water layer (ENVO:00010504) within the epipelagic zone...; material: water...
CCACCAGTGCTCCCATGACCCAACCAAAAGCGCCCGCCGTCGGCACCACTGTGGTCAGTTTCGCGCGCTTAGAAGGTAAGGAGCGGGGGATCAAGCGCAGTGGTCATTCTTCAGTTAGGATTTCATACAATTCTATACAGTTCTTCACCGCGGCTCGTCGTATCAATGCCATAGATGAGCTTCTTTAGACGCATCCTGTGTGCCAGTGCAGCCTCTGCATCTATCTTGGCCTGTGCAAGCTCTGCAGCTATCTTGACAAAGCGTGACTCGTAGTCTTCGTGGTTCTCCACTGCCTCCTCGTAGGTGGTAATGTCAGAGAACTTGCGCTTGCGGTGATCTTCCACCTCCTTCTGACGTCTGTGGTGTGCGTCTGTGTCCTGCTGCTTCGCCAGACGGCTGACAGTCTCCTTGAGGATGGTGCGGTCTGTGGCACACAGTGGGTTCTTGCGGCGCTTCTGTAGTGTGCTGAGCTCTTGTGACAGGCTAGCCAGCTCGGCACTGTTGTTGTGACATGGTGGAGAGGTCAGTGGCCAGTGAGCCTTGCACACCAGACAGTTGGCTTCAGTGTTGATGAGCTGTGGACGGTTGAACGGCAAGATGGAGGGTGGGTAGTTAGTCTCCATCCATTGGTTCACAGTGTCAAGGGCAGAGATGCAGTTCTCGGAGAGCATGGTAGGTTGATACCCCCAGCAAGGGCGGAGAATTGCCAGCCCATTCTTTGTAAAAAGCGTATCCCACCAGTGCTCCCATGACCCAACCAAAAGCGCCCGCCGTCGGCACCACTGTGGTCAGTTTCGCGCGCTTAAGAGGTAAGGAGCGGGGGATCAAGCTCAGTGGTCATTCTTCAGTTAGGATTTCATACAGTTCTTCACCGCGGCTTGTCGTATCAATGTACTTCTTCTTGAGCCAGTACGCCAGCTGCTTCTTGGTGCACTTGTACCCGGCCTTGAGCTCGTCTTCGAGGTCCTCGGGGGAGTCCTCGCCGATGCACCACAGCTCCTCGATAATGTCATCAATGGTGGCCTCGTCCTCGTCCTTGAAGGGGTCGGCAAACTTCGCCTTGGGCGGCTGAGGCTCCTTGGGCGGCTGAGGCTTGGTGAGCTTGGCGACCTCTGCGTCGCGCACTTGCTCCGCCTCGAGGATGCGGACCGTGGCCATCGCTGTATTGTACTCGCAGTACTGCTTCTTGAGCTCAGCCTTGTGCGCCGTCGTGATTGCGTTGTGGAACGCAATCATATCGGCCGACTTGGGCTGCTCGCTGGCCTCGTGCTTCGTCAGAACCTTGATGGCGAGATCGACGCGCTTCTGGATCTCTGCGGCCTTGACCTTGAGGCTGTTGATCTTCTTCTGGGACTTTGAGATCGCGGATTGGAGCGGCATGAGGGACTTGGGAGGGTGTTTGCGTTGCGAGAGAATAGTTTCGGCCAGGGCTGGTAAAGACCGCACCAAACTTTGTAAAAAGCGTACTCCACCAGTGCTCCCATGACCCAACCCACCATGCTCCCATGCCCCCGCTTGAGAACGCTTTTTGCAGAGTTGGGAGGGTAAGTACATATTTCCACTAGTGTAGTTCCATCCAAATAAACGGAACCTACAAAAGAAAAATGAAATTCTACGTCAACGGCCCGAAGCTTTCGCTCGCACTTCCCGCCTGGATTGGCTCCGGCAACGACACCAACCTGGCCACCAACGCCGTGCACCACATCCATCAGTCCCTCCTCCGCCTCGGCTACGCGGTGCGGCAGGTGGAGATGGACGGCTCGTGGTGCCGTGCCTCCCAGACCTCTGAAGAGCTTGGCTACCCCCAGGAGATGATCGCCATGGTTCACATCCACTTCGGCGGAGCTGGAGTGGTAAATAAGACACTCGAGAATGCGATCTCGGTCGCCGAAGATGCGGTCCTCGAGTGGGCCGTGACCGCCCCGCCCCACATCTGGGACAAGGTGAGCGTCCCACTGCTGGACCTCAAGGATGACGACCCACTTACGGTAGATGATCTGATGGAGCTTTTAGATTAAATCAAATGCTGGGATATGCTTCAGTTCTTCAATTATGGGCAGCACGTGGTTGCGGTAGGCTTGGACGGCACGCCAGAAGGCGGCAAACTTGGGCGAGTGCTTGGCGAGCCAGTCGGGGTCACGGCGGACCGTGGTGATGTCAATGATCTCTGGCATTCCATCGACGCTGGGCTTGTATTGGACGAAATCACACTCCTCCAGTTCGAAGATCTCAAGGCCAAGCTGGATCTGGTGGGTGTACTGCGGTGGGACTTTGCCTGGCACAATCTTGCGGGTGGCTGGGCACTTCACCTCCAAGAGACGTGGGGGAAGACGTGGGTGAAGGACGATCCCATCAGGTGAATGAGCCAGGTCAGAGCGACTTGGATGAGGGACGAGACCAAGCTCAATGTGCTTCCGACCAGTCCGAGAACAGTAGAGGTCGATGGCCACGGGCTCGTACTTTTGGCCGTGGGCGGTAAAAACGTTTCCTCGGAAAGTGCTTTTGATCCCTGCCTTTTGAGCAACCAGTCCTGCTGGTCCCTCGTATGGATTTGTTCCGAGTAGAGTGTCCGCAATGGATCCCGTGATGCGGTCTCCACGGAGCTTGAACCACTCTGGGGATCTCTGTGAAACCAATGGAAGAGCCCTAATTTCTTGGAGGCGGGGAGTGGTGAGGTAGCCATCGATGTTCATAGTTGTGAGTTAGAGATTAGCACGATGAGTCCCGATGACCTAAAAGTTTGTAATTAACGTACGGTACGCTTTTACAGAGTTTGGTGACGTTCTGGGGCATGGGAGTACCGTACCAATGCTCCCATGTCCGTCTGCCATTGGTGCTGCCATCCCTACACCTCTGATACAATTAGACTACCCATCCGCCGCAATAAAACGAATGCGTTGGAGTTTGGGTCGGCTGAGTTCTGTTCCTTAGATTGCTGCCGAGCCCACACCCAGCGGGCGCGTGGCACCCCCTCACTCTCACTCCTCCGCTGCCTTTGGCGGGAACTGGACCCATGGACTTGCTGCCAATCCCCCCTCCTTCCTACCGCCCCACCCTATGAGGCACTTAAGATGTTTGGTGGTCACCTTAGCATTGAAGAATTCAGGAGTGGGTCAGTCACCTTCCCCAACCCCATGGTCGCTCGGGGAACCGTGACCAGACTGATGATCCCCAACGAGACCGCTCAAGTTCTCCGATTCACCACGGAACCCACGTACAACCTAAGCCGCCCCTCGTCTAAATCCATGGGTAAGTGGTTAAGATCTTAGGTAGGGGATACCAGTCTTATCACAAATCATCCTCCAGCGTCGGTCTTGCTCCAATTGAGGGCGGCGGGTGCGCAAGTGAGAGATCTCCCAAGGGCTCGGGTCGACCCCATGGACTCTGAGGAGCTGGGAGACTATGAAAGCCATGCCCAGAACATTCTTGCGGTCCCTGGTCTGTTCAAATGCCCACTCCACCTGCTTGAAGGACTGGACCACCTTGGCCTCCACCTCGGGCGGGATCTGTGGCGGTGGCGGCCCGCCGAGCTCGATGGCGACCCGAGGAAGCGAGCCGTAGACGCGAGAGAGGCGGTAGGGCTTGAGCAGCGTCCTCAAGAGTCGGGGAGTGACTTCACCAGGCGGTGTCCGATGTTTCTGAACCTCTTCTTGCGCGGCAGCAAGTAGGCGAGGTAGTAGTCGTGTTCGGCTGCGCGCCTGAATATCGTCGAGGTAGCCCCGTAGGTGTGTAGCCCGATTGTATAAGCAACGCCGGTGTCGTGGTCGAGCGTCAATGCCGAAAGCGGAACAGACGGAAGGGGGTGGAGGTCCGTTGGTGCCGCACCATTCGCAGACCGACTCGCTACCCGCCAGTAGGAACGTCCCTCCGCAGGAGCACTGAGTAGGTACAGAACAGGGTACGGCTGGAGGAAGGAATTGATCACGTTCGGATCTGGTAAGGTAGGGTTCGAGGGCTGGGAGGGGGTCTCCATCGGTGGCGATGGCAGGCATGAGACGCAGCTCAAGGTCTTGGCGGTCAGACAGCGGAAGACGAGCCAGAATGCGGTCAGCGAGTTCCAAAGGCTGTAGCCTGTGATCTCCGATGTGGGTTCGTCTGGGTTCTCTGAACATCCTAGTTGCATTGGGGGCACTTGAGTTTCTTTAATTGGACGGAGCAGTGGCGGTGGAGGAAATGGCCGCAACTCCAAAGCTCAAAGCAGTTGGGACAGTCAATCTCGTCGAGGCAGACCACACACTTTAGGTCACCCCCCTCCTTCTTAAGCATTTGGTAGTAGGAATTCGACAAATACGTTCGCACGGGTTGCGGTTTCATTCTGAGCGCAACCCTGACCTCCTCCACAGCTTCGGAAACGGCCGTGGCCACCAAATCTTCCTCCTCATCCTCCACGGACTCTGGCTCAGAGTCGTAGGGCGACTCTGAGTCAGACGAGGGGGTGCTGCCTCTACGGGGCGGCATTTCTTTAGATTGCGTCTATAGATTAGCGTCCATGCGGAGGTTGTAATTGGTGGAGATCTGCTGCCACGAGGTCCCACGAGAGGAGGCCAGGGCATGAATCTTCTGAATCACATTGGGGTCGGCACGAACCAGATACTCAATCTGAGCCCTGAAGTAATCGGCCTCGCCCGTTCGGTCGGGGTGGCAGTTCACCACCTTGGTAGTGAAGGGGCCAAGGGGCAGTTGCTTGGCGGCGTGGATCATACGGGGGTCAGAGATGTGGTGGTGCTTGGCACGGTACCAGCTGACGGTTTTGTAGCGGTTGCGGTAGTAGTCCAGCTTGGCACCGTGGCGGATCAGATAGTTCTTGGAAGTATCCCTATTCTCCCTGTCCGAGATGACCATGTCGAGGTCCATCGTCCGCAGCCCAAACTCGATGGTCAGCGCCTGGCATAAGAACTTGGCCCACTCGCCTCGGTCAAAGGCCAGGTCGCGGCGGATGCACAGGGCCTCAAATGTCGGCGGGGTGCGCTGGGAGTTGGTGTGGGCCACGTGGTCCCGCACCAAATCCAGGTTCTCCATGCGGATGGCCGAGAGGTCGTGGCGGAGATCTCGGCGGAGCATACCCATGATATTGATGTAGGTGGCTCGGGTGTGGGGGTTGGGGGTGCGGTTGAGGAAGTAGAGGATTTGGTCCAAGGTGGCCAGCTCGACATCTCCCCCCAAGGCCCGCTGGATTGTGTCGAGCTGACCCAGGTACTTTCGTTTGGTGCTAGGGGCTCTGTCTTTGATTAGGATCTGTAGTTTCTGTGATTCAGTCGGCATCTCAATTCATACTACAATAGATTTAGGTACTTAGTACTATCAACTCAGTAATTTCCGTTCTCTACCAATGCTCCCTACTCCGTGGTGAGAGCATCTACCTTGATCTGGAGGGCGTTGAGCTGAGCCTGGATGTCGGTAACCGCGGCATCGTTGGAGAGCTCGTAGGCGTCGAGTTTGGACTGCACGGCGGCGGCACCTGAATCGGTGATCGCCCGGGCCAGTGTCCCAAGCTCAGCCTCGACGTCGGCGACGGCACCGAGGGTGAGCCTTGGTCCTATCTCGATCGCCGAGGTCGCGACCATCGTGACAGTTGAGGCATCAATATCAATATCCAGAGCATTGGTGGCGCCCGCATCGGAGCGAAGTTTTAGGTGCTGAACGAAAACACTCATCAGTTTAATAGTGAGATACATTTTTCTACGATACGAGAGCTTCTATCGTAGCCTGGAGTCCCGATAGCGAAGGCTGAAACGTCACCTGGGATCCATTGATTGGTAAGTTAGGAGTGAGCTCGTACTCCACCAGAGAGCCCTCGGGGACGTTGGACGTCGCCCCCGACCCATGGCCGAGGCCGTAGCGCTGGGACAACGAGTAGGACGACCCAGGCTGGGAGATGAAGAGACCTGGTGTGCTCCCAGTGTCGGCCCCCCCGTTGTTGTTCTGACCCCCGCCGAGGATGTTGGCGTACCCAACGGAGGGAACGACCGCGAGTGGCTTGACTCCGCAACTGCGGTACTCGGTGGTGAAGAACAGTAAGCCCTGGGTAGTATTTGCGGTGAAGGTCGGCTGCTCAGAGACCAAGACCCTTGACCCCAAAGACTCCACGTTGGTACCGTTTGCGGGGGAGGTGATGGTACCCACGGGAGCGTTGAGGGAGAGTGATTCGCCGATAAACCCCTTGGCAATCCTGAACTCTGTGTTGGCAGAAGCGGTAGGGTTGACGCTGAGGATGTATTGCTCCCCACCAACGTACTCAACTCCCAAGAACTGAGCGTCGTTCCCAAGTGGTACGGAGGTGACCCATCGTAGTCCATCGGGTGAGTAGTAGAGTAACTTCTCTGGTTGGGTGTCACTCGACACATAGCCCGTCGCTATGAGTCCACCGAAACCAGTGGTCACATTGTAGAACTGCTGGTTCCCCCCTAGGTTGGCGAACGTGGTGCTCTTGGTCAGAGTGGTGGATTCACGGGGGAAGGAGTAGGTGTAGATCCTCCAATCGTCTACGCCCTTGTACTCGTTCGCGACGATTCCCAGTGAGGTAGCCCACCACTGAGGGTACCCGAACTGCCCATGGTCTGGGTCGTTGGCGATGGTATCGGCCCGAGACCGCTCCCTTAGTGAAAAGAGACCTGTGTCCGTGAAGGTCAGCGAACCCGAGGCACTGATGCGGAGGGCTAGGATGCGGTAGTAGTCCCCAGCAAAGTAACCACCGCGAGTGTAGTAGGCGTCCCCGTACCGCAAGTACTCGTTCCACCCATTCAACCTGGCCTGGAAGATGGGTTTGAAGCCTGGGTTGTTGGGGTCGTCGGGCATGTCGACGAACGTCCAATTGATTCCGTCACCCGACAACCCGACTCGGTTCTGGGAGAAGGCCACGAATCTACGGTGCTCGGTCTCGTAGTAGACGTCCGAGAAGCGGTAGCGACTTGCAGTGTCCTCCGAGATTCCAGGGACTCCAGGTCCTGGAATTGGAATCGTTGAGTCGTTCACCGCCTCGTACCAGTTCACCGCATCAGTTGAGTAGAATATCACACCCTTGGTGTTGTTCGGGTAGCCGACACACACGAACATCTCATCGCTGTGGGCGAAGGCGTAGGGTTGAACGAGGGCGCAACCGAACCCCCTCCAGGTGACCCCGCGGTCGAACGAGACTACGGATGGGACGTTGAAGTAGTTCCGACACGCCCAGACGGGGGCGTAGGTTCGAGTCTCGATTGTCGTGCCAATCTCACCCAGGATCGCGTTGTCATCGATCCTGGATGCTGCATCGTTTGTGTCAAACGGCTGGATGATCCGGCTCTGCCCACTATTGACTATTGAGCGAGTCAAGTAAGGCGCATCGGGGGTGCCGCCGATTAAGGTCTGATTACCTCCGCCCGCAAGGCTCATGATGAGTTGGCGGGAATCAAATGGGAATCGTTGTGAGGCATACCATATGGTCGGGTCGTCGTCGTAGGCGTATCGCAGTAGCTCATCGTTGCAGTAGAAGAAGACGCTTGTCGACGGGTTGTCACTCCGAGGGTCAGGGTTCTTCTTCACCCAAGGCCCAGCAATGCGGTCTGTTGTCTGCGTTTGTACCTTAACTCTCAAACCGTCGTGTGAGTAAGCCATGTATGTGGTGGTGTGTGTGGGTGAGGTTTGCCACCACATCACCACCTTGCCAGAGGAACAGAAGTTCTCACCAACGCCGTTGGCGTAGTACGCTTCGGCGGCGTGGTAGGGAGTCGGTTGGACACCGAACAGGTATCGATGGTCCGAGGTCTGCATCGCGAACCCAAGTCCACGACCGAACGGGTAGATTGAGATGGAGGTCACGTTGACGGGGTTAAGACCCGTCGCCACTCGGTCCCATACCACCCCGTCGCGGGAGAGGAGGAGGTAGCGGCCATCAATGGAGTAGGTGGCGTAGAGACCCCAGTCCTCGACCCAAGTGTTGTCCTGGAAGATTGGGACTGTGGTGAAGTCGGTCATTAGGTAGGGATCCTTGGTGATTGAGAAGGCGAGTGGGAACTCCTGTAACGCCACCCCATCGGAGGAATTAGAGAGGGTAGAACGGCCAGTGTTCTGGAGCGTGTGGAGAGTGAAGAGATTCCGGCGGTGGAGTGAGTTGACCAGCGCCCCACCCGAGGAGCAGGGCATCAACTCCCAATTGTCGTGGGTGAATTCGCTGCCCGAAGGAAGATCGTACGACCACCCGTAGCTGGTCTTATTATCCCTTCGGATATTGCCTGGCATCAACCAGAAGGTCCGTTTCGACGCCTCGTAAAACCAGTAGTATAAAGGGGCATGACGGAGCTCGGCACAGCCGTTAAACAGCGACTGGTTCAGGCTCTGTTCGAATCCATTGGTCCGACCAGTCTTGCCCCATGGGTAGGGAGTGTCGGCGGTGAATTGGAATGACTTAAGCTTCGAGTAGTCGTAGAGTCGGTTGCGGAAGGTGACCCACCCGTCGTTGTTCAGTCCCGTCTTAAGTTGGAGCTCGAACCGAGAGGAGTCTGGTGGGGTGTAGCTTATGATAGACGTGGCGCTGTCAAACGCTTCGATGGCTGCGGTGTTGTCGTTCACCTTGGTCGTCAAGGTTGAAAGCTCGGTGTCATTCGAGTTGATTTGGTTCTGTAGGTTAATGTCGGCATTGGTGCGGTTGGTCACCTCCGACGCCAACCCCGATGTGCTGGCACTGATGAGACCTGCCAAACGAGTGTCCTCATCGGCCCGTGCCGTGGCCTCCGTGCTTAGGTCGGTGGTGAGGTTGTTGATGTTCGACTGGAGGGTGGTGTCGGCGAGAGTGCGGTCGCCCACCTCATTGCTGATGTTGCCAGCGTTGCTGGTGATCTGGGTCTGGAGGGCCGTGTCGGCGTTGCCGCGGTCGGTCACCTCCTGCGCCAACCCCGATGTGTTGGTGCTGATGAGACCGCCCAGCCGGGTGTCCTCCGACGACCGTGCCGATGCCTCGGAGGTGATTGCGGATGCGTTGGTTGTGGCGAGACCCTCAATCCGAGTGTCCTCGGTGGAGCGGTCTCTCGACTCGTCGTTCAATCTGTCACTGAGGTTCGCGTCCGCATCGGAACGGGTCTGGACCTCCTGTGACAACCCATTGGTGTTCACAGTGACCTGGTTCTGAATGGCAGTGTCGGCGTTGGTACGGTCGGTGATCTCCTGGGCCAACGTAGACCGGAGGTTAGTGTCGAGAATCCACTTGGAAGTCGAACTGTCCCAGGTGAGGAGGTTGCCGTCGGACGGAGTGGGGGCGTTCACATCGGTGAGACTGTTGAGGTCAATTTGGGTGGGCATCCACGTAGTCCCATCGAATTGGAGTAAGCCGCCTGTGGCCAGACCAACCAGGTTCACATCCGAGAGGGCACCGAGGGAGATGTCCTCGACCACCGAGGTACTCGAGACGGGTTCCCACTTGGACTCCGTGGAGTTCCATCTGAGGATGTCATTGCTGCTGGGTGCAGCGTCAGATACGTCTTCGTTGAGTGACAGGGTGAGGACAGTAGACTGGAATTGGGAGGTGGTGCCATCGCCGATATCTTTCAGGATTCCCCGCCGAGATGGGATGACCTCGACGTCGCCCAAGCCGTTGATCTCGTACTGCCCAAGTCGAAGGCGTCCGGGGACCCACTTTGAGATTTGCTCGGAGTAGGTCAGGACTAGGTTCTCTCCGTTCGGGGTGAGGTCGCCACTGGACGCCACATCCAATAGGTCATTGAGAACCTGGACGCCGCCTGCACCGCCTGAGTACTGCAGGACACCCGACGAAATGAGTGGGGTTCCTGGACCCTTGAAGGTGAAACCGTCGTCGGAGAAGGTGGTCGAGTGGGGCGTGGCCACCTCGGAGGTCAGCGAGTCGCCCTTCACCGTGTGGCGGTCGAGGAACGACTGGGTGCCAAAGTGCGAGCACCACCCCACCCTAGTCTCCCCGTTGTAGACGAATAAAATCGAGGTGAACTGACCGTCGTCGTCCTCCTTCTCGTAGATTCCCATAGCCCCAGGGTCGGGGTCAGACCCACCGTTTGTCTGGGTCCCACTTTGAATCCAGCGGTTGGAGTAGGTGATGCTGTCCATGACGTACTGACCTTGGCAGCCGTAGGTGATTCGTTTGTAAGTACCGTTGTTCCTAGCGATTGAGTTGCCCGAGATGGTGAAGACATTGGGGTCGGTGGCGGCACCGCCCTCACCGTTGGTCCAGACACCATTGGAGTAAATCAACGCCTGGCCCTCGGTGGGGGTGCTGAGTGTTACGTCGGTAAGTTGATTTAGATTTCGAGTACGATCTCGGGTTGTGTAGATTCCACCACTCATGGCGGTTAGGTTTGTTATTGAGAAAGGTTTTAGATTTAGACAGATGGCTGTCCTAGCTTAGAATTCATAGTAGGGTCGTAGAAGGAACTGAAGCGCATCGGTGTGCGACCAAGGGGCTTGGTGGGGTCGTACGCGAGGCCCTTCTGTTGGTGGGCCGCGTAGCCGACCTTGGGGTAGAGTGTGCCTTGGTAGGGCATCGGTGGCTCTCGGAACTGACGAGGGTGGAAGCGATCTGTGCCGTCGACACCACGCACCGGCAGCACACCACGGTAGTTGCCCTGGTAGTTCACAGTCTGGTTGGCCGTCGAGTGAATGTCGGGGCCCCAGGTATCCTTGTGGTGCAGGTGGTGGGTGTCGGGTCGGTTCTGGGTCTCGCGTCGCCAGCCGTTGTTTGGGAGGTGTTTGAGAGTCTGGGCGTCCCTGGTGCCACGGGTGCCCGATACGATTTGGGTGTGGAGGGTAGGCATTGTTAACTAATGTCCAGGTTTTAGACGATCAGTTCGATCGCACGACCAGCACCGATGCGGAGGGTAGAGGTGCACTCACAGAAGACGTTGCAGGTCGAAGTCTGGACGTTCGAGGTCTTGACGTAGCCGGCCAAGTTGACCGCGCGAGTATCGAGGCCCGAGAGGGTACGGCTAAGCTCGGAGTCCGGCATGTTGAGTCGGAAGCACTGGACGCAGTTGCCATGCCGGTAGTTCGTCTGGGCTTGCGGTCCCTTGGCACGTCCCTCGGTCGAGTTGACCGTGATCTCGTAGAGCTGTTGGAGGTTGGCCATGTACTGCGGCACGTAGGCGCCGTTGAGTTGGAGCTGCAGCTTCCAGTTGCCCAGGTCGGTGTCCTTTCGGTAGGGCCCCTTGGGCTCGCCGAACCAGAAGTAGCGCGGGCGGTAGGCCGGCTCGAGCGAGAGCGAGGCGCCGTTGGGCTGGAGGTCCATGGACTTGGGGCCGTATGGCATCTGGATCGGGGTGTCGACCTGGGCGAAGTCGGTCGGGCGCCACGCGATCCACACGCGATCGAGCGACTGGGTGGCGACCGAGAAGCGTGTCGAGCCGTTGTGGGTGTCCTGGAACGAGTGGAAGGCTTTGAAGGGCGCCTCGAGGTAGCCCTGCGACTGCATCGTGGAGGCCAGGAGGTTCTCGTAGGTCATGTCCGCGAGCGAGATGCACTCGATCGTGCCAACGATCTCGGTGATCTTATACTTGACATCTGGGGGGGCGTCCTGGAAGGCGTTCGAGTGGCCAGGGCCTGTGGTGACAGAGAGGACCGACTGGTCCGAGAAGGCGCCACTCCCAGTACCCGCCGTGACCGTCGTCGAGGCCGAGAGGACCGAGTTGGTGGCCATGTAGAGGCGGACGCGGAGGTCGGGGATGATCGAAGAGTCGAAGAGCTTCGGGTCGACCGTCGACATGAACCCCTCCATCTCCCACGCGTGGTAGGCGAACTTGTGCTCGCCAGTGATGTAGGCAGGGGTCTCGTTGACCGCGGCGGCGTAGAGCTTGCCACCCTCGTAGGACGGGGCGGCACGGACGACCTCGGCGTGGCCGGTCGTGTGGTCGCACGACTCGCCGCAGATGGCGTCGCGGGCACGAGCCATCACGTTGGCGAAGTTCGATCCCTGGGAGAGGATCACGCCGCCGCATGAGACCTCGATACGCTCGAAGAGGTCGCGGGCCGCAGGGAGGCGGGCACCCTTGGCAGATGCGCCATCGTTGGCATCGGCATTGAAATGGACAGTGAAGGACGGCAGGTTCAGAATTGAGTTAGCTGGGAGATCGAATGTGACGATCTGACCAGCCTTGGCTGTTGTTTGATTCTGGGACTCAATTTGGAAGTAGTTAGTAGAGTAGCCGGAGAGGCGGTCGCAGAAGTACAAGAGAGAGTTTGGAATCGACATGAGTATTTATTACTAGATGCAGATGTTTTAACAAACTACTTGTGCACGAGTGGCATGTAGCCGTCGCCATACACCTGGCCAGGAACGTTGAGACCAATACCAGGGATACCCAAGTTGAGAACCGTGCCTGGGGTGCTTGAGAACCTGGGCGGCACAGACTTGGCGGGTGGCTTGGTCTTGAGTGTACCCATCTTGTTCGACTTGACAATATCCACCCGAATGACCGCCTTGAATGACCGATCCCCAAGGGTGCCCTGGAAAGCGTTGTCGTCTATGAATGGGAAGCGGCGACCCAGTGAGTCAACTAGAATCAAGCGGAGATCGGTGGCAACTCGGTTGGAGAGGTCCACAAAGTACTGGCGGTCAGTGTTGGCCACGTATCGAGCATGGCGGGTGTCGATGGGGATGAGGGCCAAGATCCTGCTGGCGGTCATCTCCGATAGGTTCTCTGACTCACTCACCGTACTGCCGCCCGTGAGCGACCCCGTCCCAATATTGTGGCTCATTTGGTTGTCCAGCGCTAGGTAGACGTGGGTTTCGGGGGTAAGGTCGGCTTTAAAATACCCTCGGATTGTCAGCAGCCCGCCCTCCGACGTGACGTCAAGGGACTGGCGGGTGTCGGCATTCAGCTGCGTGCGGTCAGCAGGGAAGCGCTCAGTAGTCTCCGCGTTAAGGGGCAACCCAAAGAGTCGTTTAGCACCCAAGACCTTGTAAGAGTCGCCGAGCCCCGTCCAGCACTGGATGATCGGGAGAGCGTTAGGGTTCAGGGCCGCCTGGGTCGTGAACTTCCATTTCATGATCTCATTGATCTCGAACTCATTGACCTCCGCCTCGCTGAGCTGCTGCTTGACAAAGGTGCCAACTCCGTAGAGTTTGTTGAGGGCAATCAACAGACTGTTCTCACAGTCGGCCATGAACCGTAACTCGTACCCATCGTAGTCTCCCTGGGGCAAGGACCAGTATTGGCTCCCACCACCTGGCTTGGTGATTAGGACTTGGTTGTTGTTGGTGTTGATGTCGAACCAGCTCTTGCGCATTGAGAACTGGTCGAGGGTGAGTCGGATGTGCTCGTCTTCGCCCGCTACGATCGGGGTCTGGCCCAATGGGAGGCTCAGCGCGTCGCCGTCCTCACCCAATGGGATACCCCTGTCGGTGTTGATGAAAATATTAAAAGCATTCGCAATGGTTTCCATTTCATTCTACTAAGTCCTCAGGTATTTAGTCTGTGGGGTCCTCCACGTGGATTCCTTCATTGACCACCCCGCCGGTGGCATGGGGGTTCTTGGGTGGGCCTTCCCACGCCCCTGTCTCAATGACCCGGTCGATCTCCTCCTTGGGAGTGCGCTCTACGTGGTTCCACACCATATCGAGCCAGGTGGGCGGGAGGTTGGGGTACCGCTCGGCAAGGAGTTTGATCTCGTACTTGCGGCGGGCGAGTTGGGCGTTGGTGAAGCCCTCAGCGTTTAGCTGTTTCTGCTGGCGCGGGATGTCGTCCATGGTGCTCTACAGTGGGCGTAGAGATTAGAGACGCGTGGTCACTAGTCGGCGTTCGGAGGCAGACGCCGCGGCTGCAATCTCCCGGTCCAACTCATCCTCCTCGTCGCTGAACACGATCTTCTCGACGGCGTTGTCCTCCAACGCGCCATCGGGGACATCCTTCCACGGGACACCAGCCGAGTTGTCCAGGGGGATGTTGTTGGCGCCGGCCTGGAGTCCCTCCTGGAAGCCCTCACCGGTCTGAAGGCGAAGGGCCATGCGTGCACGAGCCACCGCGGGGTTCTCGGGGATGAGTCCAGCCTCCCCGGTGTCCGCGCGGGTCATGTGCTCCGCCGCGGCCCAGATCATCTTCTGGGCCCACTCCCGTTGGACCTCCACGGGGGCGTCGCGGAGGTTGACCGAGGTGTTGGCGATGGCCTGCAGGGTGCGAGTGTCCTTGACCACGCCCATCTTGGCGAGATTGAAGGCGGCCTGCTGCTGGGCGTCTGCGCTGACGGTCCCCATCTGGGTGAGGTAGGCCTGCGCGAAGATGTCCACGTAGTCGACGTCGGCCTGGCCTGGCTGGGCCTTGTCGCTCTCCTCGAATCGGACGGCGTCGATCAGGCTCATGTAGAGCATGCGACCCACCAAGTCTCGGCGGCCACCCTCGTGCTGAACCAGGTTGGTACCGATCTTCTTGGTCTCGTCGCCGCTGTACTTCAGCCACACCTCGTTCAGGCGGTCCATCAGCTGGGGGGTGAAGGCGCCCACGGGTGTGCTGATATTCACCTGGACTTTGGCGAGGGAGTCGTGCATAATCGCCAGGAAATTGTGGGCCGCGGGGCCAATGGTGCCCGCATTGCCTGATTCCAGGCGTTTGAGTAGCTCCGGCTTCTGGCCCGTGATGATGGCCATCTGGGCGTACGGCAACTCGGTGACGCCAACGGCGTTCTCTCGCTTGGCCATGGCGAACGGGTTGACACCCTTGGTGGCGTTGACGCGTTGCATGTACTGGACATACCCGTGAGGGCCAGTGCGGTCCTGCTTCTTACCTGGCGTTTCCTTGAGCAGGAAAATCGATCCCCAACTCTTCGGGTTCTCGACTGCCTCGGCCTCCTTGCGCTTCTGTCCACTGATGTGGGCACGGCTCTTCGCCGCCTTCCTCAGCGTGCTACCGTCGCGGATCTCCTGCTTGACCTTCGAGAGAGCGGCCGCCTCATCGCGGTAGTCAGCTGGGACGCCCTGCTGGTGGACGATATTGCCACGCTGCATCGTCCCCTGCGTCTCTGGGTCGTCAGTCTTCACTTGGGCCGCCTGGAACTGGGCAGCAGCGTCTGCCTGGTACGCTGTCATGATGCCCTCCGTTACCATGTTGTCCACGGTGGTCGTGTGAGTCAAGAGACCAGCAGGTGCACGGGCGTTGCCGCCGAGTGTGGCGCCGACGGCCTGGTTGCCGGGGGCGGACGCGATGCCCGCGGCCACGACGGGGTTGTTGTCTGTGGCGCCGGGGAGGGGGCCAGCGTCGGCCGCTGACTGCTTGACTGTTGCCATGTGGAGGGTCGCGACGGCCTCGGCCGTCTGGGCCGCCAGGACCAATCGGTAGTCCTCCAGTGCGTCCTCTATTGCGTCCTCCCCCCCCAGCTTGCCCCTGACGCTCTTGATCTGGGGCCGGGGCTTCTTGATACCCGAGGCAGTGTACAGCCGCTTGTCCTTCTTGTCGGTGAGGTTGACGCCACGGCCACTCGCCCACGCGTCGTCCTGTCTCGCCTGGAGACGCTGGTAGGGGTCGAGTGTCTTAGTGACCTCCAGGCCGTCGTCGGCCTCGGGCACGGGCACGTTCTCGTCTGCGATGGTCGTGACGGGCTTGAAGCGGAAGGGCTGGACCTGGGGGGCGACCTGCGTCTGGGGCTCTGCAGCCCCGGCAGCCTCCTCCTCCTCCCTCTTGTCAGCCTCGATCCCTTCCTCCTTGGCCTTGCGTCCACCCTCCTTCTCCTCCTTGGCCTTCTTGATGGCCTCCTTCTTGGCCGCCCTGTTCTCCTCCTTGACCCTTCGTTCCGCCTTAATGGCCATGAGCCGACCGAAGGCGTCTGACGGCCCAGACTCCAAGTTGGGGGCTTTACCCCACCCTAGTCTGCCCATTGGGCCCAAGCCTGAGTCACCAGCGGGTTGGATTTTGGCCTTCTTGCCGCCCGCATCCCCGCCCTCGGCCTTGGTCTTGGTCGTGGTGTTGCCAGCACCCGCGGTGTCCATGATGCCAGACTCCTCTGCCGCCTTCTTGGCTGCCTTGTCGAACCTAGTGAGCTTGGAGCGGTTGGTAGGTCCACGTCCACCACCTTGGCCCCTGTTCGCTCCCAACGCCTTACCTGACTCCGCCCTGCCCATAGCGCCGTTGGCGAGGGCGTTGGTGAGTGGGCCTATCTTGGCCTTGCCGCCTGCGGCTGCTACAAACTCCACCTCCATCGCCGCTGGTGGTGCGGCGGCCGCGGCGGGGTCGTAGACGAATGCAGCCGGTCCATGCTCTGGTCCACTGCCGAGGGCCTGGCCGTCACGGCGTCGGTCACGTTGGGGAGCTTCCGAGCCAGCCGCCATCGCCGCGAAGGGTTTCTGCTCACCTGCCATCTTGCTGGGCGGTAGGGTGTTGAGCGAGCCGTACTGTGCTTGGTAGTCAATGGCTATGGACATCTCCTGGACGACCCTGGCACCCATGTCCGAGGTGACCAGCTGAGCACGAGCCATATCGCGGGCCTGGGGGTCCTTGAGATTCTCCTCTGCGAGGCCACCGATTGACTTGCGCATGGGGACGCGGTCGTTGTACTTAAGCTGGCGGTTGTCGGTTGCGATGGATTTGATAGCCATCTGACTCACCAGTGCCCGTGAAGCGGGTTGGTGAGCCCTGAAGTTTGGGTTAGTAATTTGTTCAGCATCATCTAGGATGCCGGCTTTTCTCATTCCTTACTAGTTTCTATCGAGGTTTTAGTGGGTATCCCTTCCTCCTCGTCCCTGATTTCGGACAGGTTCGCCTGTGGCACTTCCCCTTCCTTCAGTCCAGCGAGTGAGTCGACGATCAGGTAGGTGTTCCAGCCTTTGCGGAACTGACGGTCGGGTAGTTTGGGGGCGAAGTCGATCATAAGGAACTGGAAGGGCTCGGCGTGGCAGATCCCCAGCAGGTCGGCGAATTCGTTGTTGGTAATGCAAAGATCTGACTCGACCTTGATCTTCTTCAGCTGGTTCACGTCTGCGATGCGGAACAGGAGCAAGTGGGTTGTGTTCTCTCGGATGGGTCGTGGCACTCCACCCTGGGCCGAGTAGGATTGGACCAAGAAGAACAGGGAGGTCCCCAGTCCGCCACAGACGTGGCGGTGGCGGATGGCTAGGTTCACCAACCCAGCCGTAGGGCGGGCCATGATGGGAGAGTTGAGACAGTCGTCCAGGACCACAGCGAACCGAGGGGGTTGTTCTTCTGGGTATTTCCACTTGGGGCGGGTGGGGGCTAGGTTGTTGAATAGCCCGCGCTCGTGGTAGTTGACTAGGACATGGGCGTCGATGTCTTCCACCTGCTTCTCCTCGTCGGTCTTGAATTTCTCATAGATTAGACACTGTTCACAGTGGTCATCCCACAGCGCCTTCTCGTCCTCCATCTCCTTGAGAATCTCGTGGAGCACGGTCACGGCTGGTTCACGGCAGTCCTTCTCGGTGAGTCCACAGATGGACCAGATCTCCTTGTTGGAGTGGTAGGTTGGGGTGACCACCCAGATCTTATCGTAGTAGTTTCGGTCCCTGCACTCCCTTAGGAAATTGACCAGGGCAGTGGTCTTACCCCCACCCCTCTTCCCATTCAGAATCATTAGGGTGTGGAGTTTAATAAAATCATCATCAGTCTCGATCCCGAACGCCTGCTTCTCTGGCAGTTCGGTCTCGATCTGGAAGGCACTCTCTACGAGCTGGACCATCTCTACACGTGGGACAGGTTTTGAGTATCTAGCTCTTTGCTTGGGATAACGTCTCGGTCTACTTGGAGTCCCCAGCACTTAATCTTAGTGCAGCGGGACCTAAGGATACAAATACAAAGACCAGAGAGGGCTCCTAAACATGCGGTAGTTATAGTAATTAGAAATGTTTCCGTTACTGGCAAACTAGATGACTCTTGGCTCATTAGTTTGTTATAGGGTCAGATATTAGGATGGCGTCGAGGGCGGTGGGGAGATGGGATATATCGCACCAAAGGCGGCG
>ERZ802831.643-NODE-643-length-17855-cov-13.1073_pt1 | contig 17855 bp, 13 predicted proteins | sample MGYA00345655_ERZ802831 | MGnify/ENA primary metagenome ERZ802831 (study PRJEB30503, sample SAMEA104212376) | marine metagenome | biome: Westerlies Biome; feature: [SRF] surface water layer (ENVO:00010504) within the epipelagic zone...; material: water...
ATTCAGGGATTGCGCCAGATGCCTGTCTTATTTAAACAAAGTCAAATTAGTAAAGTCACTTTATGTCGCAAAAACCAACACAAACAACTCACCCAAAAAATCAATTAGAAACTACCAACCAATTCCCTAAAATCAGTTTTACCGAAATGTTCTGGGTATTTTTTAAATTAGGCTTAACCAGTTTTGGAGGTCCAATTGCGCATATAGGGTATTTCCACAAATTATTTGTTGAGCAAAAAAAATGGTTCTCAGCTGAAGAATATGCAGAAATAGTAAGTTTGTGTCAATTCCTGCCAGGCCCAACCTCTAGTCAGGTTGGTATGTCAATCGGCCTTAAATGTGGCGGCATTTCGAACGCATTTGCCGCTTGGCTTGGTTTTACAATACCGTCTATGCTAATTATGATTGCTGCTGGATATGGCATACTGACTTTTGACGGGACAAACCTTACCACCATATTACATGTCCTAAAATTACTGGCAGCCGCTGTTATATTACAGGCAGTTCTATCAATGGCAAAAACGCTTACCCCTGATTGGACACGCAGAATTCTAGCCCTGACAGCAACCATCATTCTGGTGGTAAATCCCACTGCTTTGATGCAATTATTTGTATTGGGCGCTGGGATCATTGCTGGCATTTTTCTAAGCGGAAATAAAAGCGCTGAAATACAAAAGACAGAAAGCAAAAGTAAAACCTATTCCTACGCTTCATTTATACAAAAATTAGGTCCTGTTTCCGCTATTATTTTTGGTATATTATTATTTGCACTGCCACTCTTAGCGATAGCTTACACCTCCCCCATTATAGAAATTGCCAATATATTTTTCCAATCAGGGGCTTTGGTATTTGGGGGTGGTCACGTGGTTTTGCCGTTACTTCAATCTCAGCTTGTGCCAAACGGCTTAATAAGTCATACCGATTTTATGGCTGGGTATGGGATGGCTCAGGCAATACCAGGGCCACTTTTCACTTTTGCTGCCTATCTGGGGGTTATGATGCCTGCAGGTTTGCCAGCTTGGGTATCTGGCATCGTTTGCCTTATCATCATATTTCTGCCAGCCATTTTATTAGTTCTAGCGGTCATTCCTTTTTGGGATAGCATTCGGGGCAATTCATATATACAAGCTGGGTTATACGGTATTAATGCCGTTGTTGTAGGCTTGTTGCTGGCGGCTCTCATAAATCCAATTCTTATCCTGAGCTTAAAAAGCGGGTTTGATATTATCATAATATTAGGGTTGTTTCTGTTGCTTGTTTTTAGCAGGCTTCCGGTATGGCTGGTTATTTTAGGGGCTAGCCTTGCTGGATATGCATGGTCTTTTATCTAATGCAACAAATTCTGCGTTTAGATTTTAGAACAGATCTCCTTAAAAATTTTAACCTGCAAAATTCAGACTGGTAGCTTGTTTATAATTTAGTACTATTTAACATGTAATCCCTATGGAACATCAAAGAAGAGATATTAGAATATGGTACGAATTGAAGATCACCGGCTGATTACAGGCAAAGGTAAATTTACAGCAAATATACGGCCTACAGAGGCGCTGGTTGTAAAATTTCTGCGCTCACCCATTGCGTGCGGCGTTATCCGCTCCATCGATATAAGGGACGCAAAATCAATGCCTGGTGTGGTTAATATTTTCACTGCGCAAGATATGGCAGCTGATGGTGTAACCCATATGCTAGATACAGCAAAGCCTGTGCGTGATGATGGCGGTACTGTTATAAATCCGCGCCGGCCCATTCTAAATAGTAGCGATATCAAACATTTAGGGGAGCCTATTGCCATTATTATTGCCCAAACATCAGAGCAAGCAGATAACGCCCTTGAAGCAATTTTTGTTGATTATAGCGACAGCGATAGCGCATTGCTGAGCAGTGAGAATACAGACAGCCCGCTTGTATGGCCAGAAGGGCAGGATAATTATGCCTCTTATCATCATGTTGGGGATGCAACAAAACTTCAAAAAGCTGAAGCAAATGCCGCTCATTTAATTACAGTGCCAATTCATATTTCGCGAATAACAGCGGTTGCGATGGAGCCTCGTATCTCCTTATGCGATATTGACCCTGAGGGTAAGTTAATTTTTACCACTAGCACGCAAAACCCCTTTGCTTTGCGTACAGAAATAATGAAAACCTTTTCGCTTGAAACGGCTAATATACAGGTGATAGCGCCAGATGTTGGCGGATCATTTGGAATGAAAGGCACGCTTTACCGCGAGGATGCAGCTCTTATTTGGGCAAGTCGTAAAATAGGGCGCGCCCTTTGCTGGTCTGCTAGCCGAAGTGAGGCATTTATAAGCGACGAGCATGCACGCGCAATGTTTGGACAAGCACGTCTTGGACTTGATAGTGACGGAAAATTCACAAGTTTTTCAGTTTCTCTAGATATTGATATTGGCGCATATGTATCAAAGCGCTCTTTTAGCATGCTGAATAATTTAGGGGGCATTGCCGGGCAATATATAATCCCTGCGATGTCAGCAGAGTTGCGTTTCAGCTATTCTAATACAATGCCGATTTCACCTTATCGCGGGGCTGGACGGCCTGAGGCTACCTTTATGATTGAAAGCGCAATTGACGAAGCTGCTAGAATCACGGGCATAGATAGAGCAGAATTACGCGCTAGAAATTTTATCAAGCCTGATATGCTACCCTACCAAACAGCATTAATGTTTAATTATGATAGCGGCGATTTTCCAGCAATCCTAGAGGAAGCACTGCTATTATCTGACTATCACAATTTTGAAAACAGACGCGCTGTTTCTGCAAAAAATGGGCGTATCAGAGGAATTGGAATAGCCACTCATATTGAGGTTGCTGGCGGGCCGTTCGGTATGCTGATAAAAGAAGTGGCAAGATTACGGGTAAGCAAACAAGGTGTGATGACAATTGCTCCTGGCAGTATGTCTGTTGGTCAAGGTCTGGAGACTAGTTTTCCAGATATCGTTGCAGGTGCGCTGAATATAAGCGCTGATAGGATTAAGTACATCCAAGGTGATACAGATTATCTACCAAGTGGCAGAGGAAGCGGCGGTTCAGCTGCAACTATTACCGGGGGGTCTGCTGTTATTAATGCGGCTGAAATTTTGATTCAAACAGGAAATCAAATTGCGGCTGATGTTCTAAAATGTGATATATCTGACATTCAATATGATAATGGCAATTTCTATCAAATGAATGATCCTGATACCGCGCTTGACTGGTCTGAAATTGCCCAATATAGCAATCAGCCAGATGGGCTTGATATAATGGGGGAGTTCACCCCCTCTGCGCCAACCTATCCTAACGGGTGCCATATTTGCGAAGTTGAAATTGATACCTCAACAGGCAAATGTTACGTCCAAGACTATGTAGCAGTTGAAGATGTAGGAACAGCTTTATATCCTGTATTGATAGAGGGCCAAATTCTAGGCGGTATCGTGCAAGGCATTAGTCAGGCTTTAGGGGAAAGTCTTGTTTATGACGAAACAGGACAACTCTCAACAGGGTCTTTTATGGATTACCAGATGCCAATCGCTTCTGACTTTCCAAAATTTAGAATTAAAACACACCCTGTCAAAACCAAAATAAATCCTCTTGGTGCTAAAGGAGTTGGCGAGTCTGGAACTGTTGGTGCATTGGCTGCCACACTAAGCGCTATTCAACATGCGCTGTTATCTGTTGGCGCAGATGCTATTGAGATGCCAGCCACGCCGCACAGAATTTGGCAAACATTAAAACAAAACGCCTAATCTGACGTGCTATTATCTAGTCTGTTATTTTTTGGTCAGCAATTATCTGGTCAAATATTATCGGGAGGTACCTGCCGATAAAGACTGGTCTAGAAGTTGTGCTACATGAAGTGCTTTTCGTGAGGTACCATGTTCGATTTGGCATCTGCAAGATGTTCCATCAGCAATGATAATATCACCATCCTTGCTATCTCTTACCTTTGGCAGAAGATTCTCTTCTGCCATTCGCATCGAGACATCATAGGTTGATGCATCATATCCAAATGCACCAGCCATCCCGCAACAACTACTCTCAATCATCTCAACTTCAAGACCCTCTATCATCGATAGAACCTGTTCTATGGGCTTTACAGCGTCAAATGCCTTTTGATGACAATGACCGTGTAAATAAGCCTTTGCATTTTTAACAAGCGGCAACGTTGGCTTATCTTTGGCCAATAATTCCTCGAACGTTACTGCCATGCTGGCTATCTTTTGTGCCTGCTTGGTTGGCAATAAGGATGGCACTTCATCTCTTAGCGCAAGCAAGCAGGAAGGCTCCAATCCAACGATTGGTATTCCCTGCTCTGCAAACGGTGCTAATGTATCAACCAGAGTTTGCGCTTTTTGTTTGGCTTGTTTTATCAGCCCACCTGAGAGGTAGGTGCGACCACAGCATAATGGCTTATTATTTGGCGGGGTTGGAATAAACACATCATACCCTGCTACCTTTAGTACTCTGGCTGCTGAGCGCACGATTTCAGGCTCAAAATAGCGGTTAAACGTATCAACAAATAAAATAACAGGCATTGTGTCATTCAACTTATCTGTTTCTGACAAATTCCGTTCTGGTAAATTCCGTTCTGGTAAATTTTGGGGAACCTCACTATCTTTGAAATAATCTTGGCGCCAGACAGGCAAATCTCTTTTGGACGTAAAACCACTTACCTTCTCAACAATATAGGCAAGTAGGGACCATTTATTTCTAAGATTCATGACAAATGATAATCTGGAGGCAATAGGCGCATAATCTGGCAAATATCCTATTAGCTTGTCTTTAAAAGGCACACCCTTGGCGGCCGCACGTAGCGAGGTTACCTCTAATTTCATTTTAGCCATATCAACAGATGTTGGGCATTCCCGCTTGCAAGCCTTGCAGGATACACAATATTTTAAGGTATCCTGCATATCATCACTAATAAGCGCATCTGGGCCAAGCTGGCCAGACAAAGCAAGACGCAGGCTGTTTGCTCTGCCTCTGGTAGAATCTTTTTCTTCTTTAGTAACGCGGTAAGAGGGACACATCACCCCGCCTTCTAACTTTCGGCAAGCCCCATTATTGTTACACATTTCAATTGCGCCTTGCAGCCCGCCAGATTTACCAGGCCATGCGGACCAGTCAAAATTCATCTGCAAATCATTTACTTCATATCCAGGCGCAAATCTAAATAATGATCTGTCATCCATTTTTGGCGCATCAATAATCTTTCCAGGGTTGAAAATACCAGCAGGATCGAAAAGGCGTTTTACCTCCCCAAACAAGTCCACCATTTCAGAGCCAAACATAGTCTCGTTGAATTCAGAGCGCAGAATACCATCACCATGCTCCCCTGAATGAGAGCCGCCATATTGTTTCACAAGCTCAAATGCTTCTTCTGCAATCGCACGCATAGCCTCAACATCATCTGTTTTTTTCATACTAAGAACAGGGCGGACATGCAAACACCCGACAGAGGCATGCGCGTACCATGTGCCAACCGTGTCGTATTTCTGGAATATTTTTGTTAATTTATCAGTATATTCTGCAAGATGTTCCAGATCAACAGCGCAATCCTCCACGAACGAGACTGGCTTTGCTTCTTGCTTCATAGACATCATGATATTTAGACCGGATTTTCGCATTTCGGATACGCGTGCTTGCTGCTGTACATCGAGAGCACGCACAACGCCGCCTTGCCATTCATCAGGTTTATCCCAGCCATATCCAAGCTTGGACATCATATTCTCGAGTTTTTCAAGACGCTTTAAATTCTCATTCCTGTCATCTTCTGCAAATTCCACTATCAGCAAAGCTTTAGGCTCACCAACAACAACTTCTTTAATAATGGGCTGGAATATCGAAATTGAGCGTGCCAGAGATAACATCGTATCATCAACTAATTCCACAGCTACGGGATCTAATGTAATCAAATGCTGAGTTGCATCCATCGCCTTATAGAAGCTTGGAAAATGACAGATGCCCATAAGTTTTTGCGCTGGCAATGGCGATAATTTTAGTTTGATAGAGGTAAAATAAGAAAGAGTGCCCTCAGAGCCAAGTAATAAATGGGCAAAATTTATTCCATCCCCTTGCTTTCCATCTGGTCGTGCCGACATTGCATCTGGAATAAGAGCATCCAAATTATAGCCGCCTACTCTGCGAAGCACTTTGGGGAAACGCTCCTCTATTAGATTACTATTATTTCGGCCGAGCTCTAGGAGCGTTTCTCTCATATCGTCAGGCATAATGCTTTCATCTTCAGGGCCAAACCTTACCTTTGTGCCATCTGGCAGAATTGCATCAATTGACAACACATTATCTCGCATAATGCCATAGCGAATGGAACGACCCCCACAGCTATTATTTGCGGTCATTCCGCCAATGGTCGCTCTGCTGGACGTAGACACATCAACTGGAAACCATAATCCATAACCCTTAAGCTGCTTATTAAGATCGTCCAAAACGATCCCAGGCTCTACAACACAGCTATTCTCTTCTAAATCAACCGAAATAAGGTTATTAAGATATTTTGTATTATCAACAACAATAGCGTGATTAACGGTCTGCCCACACTGAGAGGTCCCGCCCCCACGTGGGAGAATCGCGGTTGCTGTTTTACGACAAAACGAAATAATATTTTCAATATCAGCCTGCGTTTTTGGTAGTATGACGGCATGAGGCATCATTTGATAAATGGAGGCATCCGTTGCGTATCTGCCTCTATCAAATTCACTATCTAGGAATTCTCCTTCAATTATACTGCTTAAATCATTAAGCTGAATTGGAATACTACCATCTGCCATGTAAAAAACCCGTGTTTGAGATATACAAATCAAAATTGTAAAACTAAGATACTCTTCATATTGATTTTTTCAATCCCGATTTATTTCATCTTATAAGATAGTCAAAAATTTAGGAGCCTTTCGTGCCAGCAAACCAATTTCAATCAGGTCGTCACTTTCTTCAAATACCAGGTCCAACCAATGTGCCTGACAGGGTGCTAAGGGCAATGGACAAACCTACAATCGACCATCGAGGCCCTGAATTTGCGGCATTAGCGCGCAGATGTCTCGATGGCATAAAAACAATTTTTAAAACACAGTCAGATGTTATTATATTCCCTGCCTCTGGAACAGGCGCGTGGGAGGCAGCACTTGTAAATACATTGCAAAGCGGCGATCACGTCTTGATGGTAGAAACTGGGCATTTTGCAAGCCTATGGCACAAGATGGCCAATAAGCTTGGGGTTGTAACAGAGTTTTTAGAAACTGACTGGCGCCGTGGCGCAGATCCGCAGGCACTTGCAACACGCCTTTCTGAAGATACTACTCATCAAATAAAAGCAGTATGTGTGGTACATAATGAGACCTCAACTGGATGCACCTCACCCATTGCTAAAATCCGCGCTGTTATGGATGATATTAATCATCCAGCATTACTGATGGTGGATACTATCTCCTCCCTTGCTTCTATTGATTACAAGCATGATGAATGGGGCGTTGATGTAACGGTTGCTGGCTCTCAAAAGGGTCTGTTATTACCGCCTGGTCTTTCCTTTAATGCGGCATCTCAAAAAGCCCTCGAAGTTGCGCGGAATGGGGGTATGCCGCGCTCCTATTGGGACTGGGATGAACAAATTCAGGCGAACAAGAATGGCGCATTCCCATACACCCCTGCAACAAATCTATTATATGGTCTGGAAGTCGCAATTGAAATGTTGCATGAAGAAGGCTTAGACGCCGTTTTTACGCGTCATGACCGTCACGCACAAACCACACGAAATGCAGTACAGGCATGGGGGCTTGAGGTTCTGTGCCAAAACCCAGAAAATTATTCTAGCTCGCTTACCGCAGTAGTAGTACCAGATGGGCATGATGCGGATGCGTTTAGAGAAATTGTGCTGAAAAATTTCAATATGTCCCTTGGCAATGGGTTAGCAAAACTTGCTGGCAAGGTATTCCGAATAGGTCATCTTGGTGATTTTAATGATTTAATGTTGCTTGGCACCTTAAGTGGTGTAGAAATGGGACTATCTCTTGCAGGTATTCCACATCAAAGAGGCGGCGTCGAGACAGCGATGCAGACTTTAACAAAATCTTAAAAAAATAAAATTTCATATTTCAAAATGGGGAGATCGAAATCATGACTGATGGTTTATACCTAAATTACATAGCTGGAGACTGGGTAGAGGGTACTTCAGAAATTGCCAATATAAACCCTTCCGACATAAGTGAAGTGGTAGCCCATCATGCTCTTGCAGATGCAAATCAAGCAAATCAAGCAATCGATGCCGCACAAGCAGCCCTTTCTGGCTGGAAGAATAGCAACCCACAAACTCGGTTTGATATTCTGGATAAAATCGGGCGCATTATTATTTCAAGGCAAGAGGAACTTGGCGAAATTCTAGCGCGCGAAGAGGGAAAAACACTTGCTGAAGCAAAAGGAGAGGCATTCCGCGCTGGCCAGTTTTTTCAATTTTATGCAGCAGAAGCAGTACGGCGAACTGGCGAGCAAAATCTATCAACACGTCCAAACATTGATATCGAAATCGTAAGAGAGCCGATTGGCGTTACCGTTCTTATTACGCCATGGAACTTTCCTATTGCTATTCCTGCTTGGAAAATTGCGCCTGCGCTGGCACATGGTAATACAGTCGTGCTTAAGCCATCCGAAATCACACCAACAAGTGCCTATTATCTAACCAAAATTATGGAAGAAGCAGGCTTGCCTGCTGGTGTCTTTAATTTACTAGTAGCCAAAGGTGAGGATGTTGGGGAGGCGCTGGTCTCTCACCCTGCTGTTGCTGGTATTTCATTCACTGGCTCAGTGCCAACAGGGCGAAAAATAGCCCAAGGCGCAATTCAGCATATGAAGAAAATCCAGATGGAAATGGGCGGAAAAAACCCAATGGTCATCATGGATGATGCTGATTTGGATATTGCCATTCCAGTGACAGTTAATGGTGCTTTCTTCCAAACTGGGCAAAGATGTACAGCCTCATCACGGGTAATTGTCCATGAGAAAATCTATGATGCGTTTGTGGAACGTTTTGTAGCTGAGATGGAGAGCTTGTCTGTTGGCCCTGCCCTTGATCCCGCAACACAAATTGGCCCTGTTGTCTCAGAAACGCAATTAAAATCAAACCTTTCTTATGTTGAGATCGCGCGAAATGAAGGATGTGAAGTTGTAAGTGGTCAACATCTAGCAGAACGTAATACGGGATATTTCCAGCGGCCAGGTGTTTTCTTGAATGCAACAAACCAGATGCGCACCTCACGCGAGGAAATTTTTGGACCAGTAGCCTCTATCATTAAAGTTGGCGATTTTGAAGAAGCTGTTGCTACTGCAAATGATACAATGTTTGGGCTATCCTCTGCTATCTGCACAAGCTCTCTTTATTACGCAAGAGAATTTAAGCGCCAGTCAGAAGCGGGAATGGCCATGGTTAATTTACCAACTGCTGGTGTTGATTATCATGTACCCTTTGGCGGTCGCAAAAACTCATCTTATGGCTCACGAGAGCAAGGTCGTGCTGCTATTGATTTTTATACCACAACAAAAACAACCTACAGCTTTGCTGGATAGAATTTCAGCAGAAACATATAGCAAAAGGGATGGCTTTATAGGTGCCATCCCTTTTTTTATTCTCTGTTATGAGATAATACGCACCGTGCGTTTTGTTGGCTATTTTAGATTTGCTATAATATGTCTTGTTGCATCACATAAAGGGGCTTGTAGGGTTTTTAATATCGTTAACCTGTCAAATATGTTTGGGTCTTCGTCGAGCGTCTTTCGCAAGGTACTACCAAAAACCTGTCTCAATTCAGTGCCAATATTAAATTTTGATACCAAGCCCTTTCGTGCAAGTCTGCGTCTTACGCTGTGCGGTATTCCAGAGCCTCCATGAAGCACAATCGGACATTCAATCCGTTGAGCTATTTTATCCACTAACACCTCATCAATAATAGCAGAGGCTTGTGTTTGCAAATGCGTATTACCAGCAGAGATAGCAAGTGCATCAACCCCTGTCTCACGCGCTAATCTAGCAGCTTCATCTGGCTCGGTGCCTTGTGAGCTTAACCCGTCCGTATAGCCAACAATGCCAATCTCGCCTTCGACGCTGACGCCCGCCCTATGCGCAATAGAAACCACATGTCCTGTTATTTCTATATTCTGGGATAAAGGCATTTTAGAGCCATCAATCATCACTGATGAAAAGCCAGATTGAATAGCTTCTTCTATTTCTTGTATCTCATATCCATGGTCTAGATGGCAGACAATTGGGACAGATGCTCTCTCTGCTGCATAGCGAAACATGGCACCAAGCACTGGAATCGGGGTATGAGCCCTGCATCCAGGTCCTGCCTGCAATATCACTGGCATATTTTCTGCCTCTGCCGCCGCTATAAAAGCGGTGATATCTTCCCATCCAAGCACCACTAGCCCAGCAATGGCTTGGTTATTCTGCCGAGCCTGATTTAAAATAGTTGCAAGCGAGGCGATTGTCATTTGAATTTTGCAATCATATCTTTAATGCCAGGGATAGTTTCAATTTGCCAAGCATGCTCTGGTTGAAAATATTGCACAAGTGGGCGCTGGGACAGCCCTCCCAAAATGGTGAAATAATACATCTCATAACCAGGTGCAACAACGCATGGATGATAGCCAGCAGGAATAGCAAAACTAGAGCTATTTGTAATATGAAATGCGTCTCCTGTACTGCCATCTTCTGGTTGTAATAACTGCATCCCAAAGCCGTTCTCTGGTTTAAACCTGAAATTATAGACCTCATCATGTCTTGTCTCATCTGGCAGTCTATTTGTATCATGCTTGTGCGGGGGAAAGCCTGACCAGCCGCCCTGCCCTACTGTATATAATTCAGAAACAAGCAATCTGCCGACTCTACCCGCTTGTTTCTGACCTAATATATGTTTTATTTTGCGATGGGTTTTTGTCTCATCTGAGCCATATTGCACAAGGTCAATATCTGTGGAGCGAATTACGATAGGCTCTAATGTCTGATCAAATTTAGCGCCTGCAATAAAAACCTCACAGCTATCAGAAAGACAAATTATCTCAGCTGTTTGACCTGTTGGCACATACACACCCTCTGGCTCTTCATCCCAGACATTAAGGCTACGTCTGCCCAGCGCCTCGATTACTCTATTTTCTAGCACCAGATCAATTGTGCCAGTTGCCGGGACTACACAGCTTTCATACCCGTCAATCGAATAGGAAAAGCGTTCCGATTTTTTTAATTTTACAATATTAAAATAGGTCAGCGGAACCTGACTATTATTCCTGTCAATTATCGGCACATTATTATTATCGTGGGGTGGAATATGCATGACTAATCCTCATTCAAATTTTGATAGCATCCATTACAAACCAAATTTTGTTTCTGACTGAAATTTTATGAGACTCTGTTTATCTGGCATGGCAGAGGCACAGCCTTGTCTGCTGACAACCATAGCCGCCGCCGCCGCCCCTGCCTTAATCGCCTCAACCCAGTTTTGCTCATATACAAGATGACCCATCACATTACCTAAAAAGGCATCTCCTGCTCCAAATGGCTTTAGCGGTGTTACCTTATAAGTTGATATATGCTCGCTTATATGACGGCTAAAGATATCACATCCAGCACTACCTGCTTTATAAAGTGCCACTCTATCATCTGCCGCAAATTTTAGGGCATATGATTTTCCGTCTGATATCGAGCCACCAGAAAGCATCGCAAACTCCTCATCATTACCAACAAGCAAATCCACATAATCGCAAAATTCAGAGAGTACCTCCCTTGCCTGATTTTGAGATGGCCAGGCCATTTCCCGGTAATCAATATCTAAAATTACAGGACACTGATGTGCGTTCGCATCTTGGGCAAGTTGTCTTAATTGCTGGTTTGCTTGCTTGCTTGAAAGGGCTGTTCCTGTAAAAATAATCGCTTTAGACACTGCAAGAGGTAGATTTGTTATATAAGACGAATTAAGGATTAGATCTGATGCATTATTGCGATAAATCACCACCTCTGGTGCATCCGCAAGCGCTTCTGCTATGGCAAGGGAGGTTCTTTGAAGCCCTGTGGTTCTATCTACATAGGTTAATCCAACCCCAAAATTTTTGAGGTTTTCTGCTACAAAATCTCCAATTGCATCGCTTGATAAGCTTGAAAGCAACTCCACTTTCTGACCAGAACGTGCGAGTGCCACAGCAATATTACCAGCAGAGCCCCCAACATCTGAGCTAAAGGTTGTTGCACTAGATATCTTTGTGCCTGCAGGCGTTGGATATAAATCCATGCCAGCTCTTCCAACAACGATAAAGCTGCCATCTCTTGATAGAGAATCCAGCCATGCAGGAAGTATATGCTTCATCTTGGTTTATATCCCTACCTTAGGCTCGCAACTGATACCCTGCATTTCGTCTTGCTCTATCCAGCGCATTAAACCCAATTTTTGCATATTCAAGCGGATTAGCCTTTGCAGGGTCTTGTTCTGCCTCAATAATTACCCAGCCTTCATACCCAGCTGAATATAGCTCACGCATGACACCATCATAATCTATTGTGCCGTCCCCTGGTACCGTAAAAACACCTCGTAAAACAGAATCAAGAAATGAGTTCTCTTGTTTATTAATAGAATTCATAACCTTGCTTCGTATGTCTTTGGTATGAACATGGTTTATTCGGCTACCGTGATTGGATATGACAGAGGAAATATTTCCACCAGCAAATAGCAAATGTCCTGTATCCAATAATAAACCTACCGCCTCTCCTGTATTAGACATTAGACTATCTATTTCATGCTCGCTTTCAACTGCGGTTCCCATATGATGATGAAACGTAAGTGGAACGCCCTGTTCCGCGCAATGTTCTGCCAGATGGGTGAGTTTTTTGCCATATTCTGCAACATCAAATTCAGATAGCTTTAATCTGGTGGATAATGGACGAGATTGCTGATTCTGAATGGTTTTATAAGTCTCCCCATACACTATTACCGATGCGCCTACCTCTTTAAAAAGGGCTAGCTGAGGGGTTATTTGCTCAATTTCTGAGGCAATATCATTATGAATCAGCGTGCCTGAATACCATCCTGAGACTAAAGATAAATCATGCTCATTTAAGACCGCGCTTAAGGCATCTGGCTGTTTTGGAAATTTTCCTCCAGTTTCTGTTCCAGTGAAACCTGCCATTCTTGTCTCACGCAGGCAAACCTCAAGAGGGGTATCCCCGCCAAGCTGGGGTAAATCATCATTACTCCATGAAATGGGTGACATGCCAAGACGTATTTCCATAACCAACAGCCCTTTTTAAAAAAATCAATAATCATAAACGCTCAGCGTTGCTGGCCTTCTGCATTTCCTGTTTCAGCATCTTCAAGCAATTCAGGATAACGCAAATCAATCCCCAAAAGTTGTCGCAATTCTGGGGTTGCGCTTGCGATAATCTCAGGATTAACACTTCTGCCTAAATCTTCCATTGGTTTTACAAATTTAGGCAGATATTGTCCTAATATTGATGTTCGCTCAGCATCAGAATTATTCGGCATTGAACAATGCCATGTCATACCAACAAACACCAACATTGAGCCTGACGGGCAGGTGGTTTGAATAAATTCTGCATCAAATGCGTCCTGTGTTGGATAAACCCCTCTCTTTTGGGAGTTAGGAACAACCGCTGTAGCGCCATTTTCTGCTGTGAACTCATGTAATGCAATAAGAGACTGACAGTTCATGTGATAGCTTGAATTTATTCCAATCGGAAATTCGTCCCTATTATACATATCCCAATAGGGATAATCTAAGTGCGGCTCCTGCCCTGGCGCACCGGGGAGTAATCTGTTAGCAGCATAAGATCCCAATATAAAATTATTGCCTAATATTTTGGAAAAAATCTCCATCACAGCGTGATGTTGCACCATATCTACAAAAACCTGTCCCTTATTAAGCAGGTTCCAGACACGTCGTTGAAGATGAATTTTATCTGAATGGGCGCCATGAAAATGTGTGGCGCCAATTTTATTATCTGAATGTTGGTTTATAATCTTGTTAGCTTGTGCTATTTCCTCGTTATCGAAAATGGACTCAAACAAAAAATATCCAGGCCCGTCAATTAACGCATTAATAGCTGACTCAATTTCTTTGGATGGAATATGACGTGCCATTATTTTCTCCAATTCATTCCTGCAAGCCTTCTGCAATCATTGAGGCTTCGATCTATACTTTATTGAAAGGCGAGTTCCTTTTCTAAATCACCAATCTCTGCTCCACCTGCCATTAGTCGCTTAATATCTTCACCTTCTAAATCTGCCGCTTCTCCTTGACCTATCACTTCTCCTAAGGATAAGAATGTGAACCTATCCGCAATTAAGCGCGCATGAATCTCGTTGTGGGTAATAAGAATAATGGCTATATTACCAAGCTTTTGTACTTTTTTGATTGTTTTTAAAACTTCCATCTGCTGTTTTTGCCGTAAGGCTGATGTTGGCTCGTCTAATATCAGAATTTTTGCTCCAAAATAAATCGCTCTAGCAATTGCCAAAGTCTGTCTTTGACCTCCAGACATTGTTCCAACAGGTTGATTTGGGTTTTTTATATCTATTCCTATTTTTGCCATTTCATTGGTTGTTATCTGATTCATTTTTTTAAAGTCCATTAAACCAAAAAGGCGAAAGCCTTTTATCACTTCTCTTCCTAAGAAAAAATTTCGAGTAACTGTCGTCAAAGGATTCAGCGCTAAATCTTGATAAACAGTGCCTATTCCAGCTTCGCTTGAATCCTTTGGGGATAAGAAGTTAACTTTTTCTCCTTCGATTTTTATTTCACCCGCTGAAGGGTGATGTACACCAGACAAAACCTTGATTAATGTTGATTTACCCGCGCCGTTATCTCCTAAAAGAGCGTGTCCTTCCCCGGGGTAAATCTTCAATGAAACCCCGTTCAAAGCGGTAAATTGGCCGAAACGCTTTACAAGATTATTTATCTCTATAAGAGGTTTTTGTTCTTCCATCTGTATCGCTATCCACTGCCAATAATTCGTTTTCTAATATTCTCGTTTGCTAGAGCCGCAGAAACGATTACTACGCCGAGAAAAACGCGATAAAAAGAGCCATCTATACCAGGAATGTAGAAAAACGCTTCTTTTGAAATACCAAATATGATAGTCCCCAATACAATACCGAGGACTGTTCCAAATCCGCCCGTCAAAATTACACCTCCGATAACAGCCGCTGCAATCGCTTCAAGCTCTTTTAATGTACCTTTCGCTGTATCAGCGGTGTTGACTTCAAACACTTGAGTTGCTGCAACCAAGGTAGCGCAAAAGGCCGAAAAGATAAATAATGATATCTTTACTTTATTTGTTGGCACACCGTTAGCTTTTGCCGCACTTAAATTACCACCTGTTGAATAAATCCAGTTTCCGGCTTGTGTTTTACTTAAAACAAAATAGCAAACCAAGGCTAATAATGCCCAAACTAAAACACATGAGTAAATACCAGGTGCAAATTGATTACCAAACATATTTACGTTCCAATCGGCCGTAAAGTAAAGCCATTCAAAAAGTGGCTCTAAAATGTCACCCCCGAAAAAATCAGCTACTGGTCTAGCAGACGGTAGTGTATCTATGTATTCTCTGGCCAAATCTAAATCTGTTACTTCTTTTGGGTTAATAACCGCCGTTCCAGCCCCAGACTCAATTCTCTCTCGTATTTTTTCGGCCATCTCATTTCTACCCTGAGAAATCAAGCTCTCATAAGTATTCTGAAGTGTGGCCGTCATTTTTTCTTGTTCAATGATTGTTTTTGTCGCAGCAACTTTTTCATTTATGTAAAGCAGCTTTGATTTTAATTTTTCAATTAATTCGGCAGGGGCTTGTTGCAATATTTTGAGCAACTCATCATTTGGCAATGACTTCGCATCAACGCGCTCTATTTCTCCATGGCCAGGTATATTAATAATGTTTTTAAAATCTGGTAAATCCGTGACAGTAGTCGAACCAGCTGATTGATCTGCCGGTCTGTTAAATGCTCTATAAATTGTTTCTGTAAGGCCTCTTAAAAAAAAGAGCCCTCCTAAAGTCACAATAAAAGACGAGATCCCACTTTTTACGATTAACCAACCTTGAAACCAACCAAAAGCAAGCGTGAAGCAAAGTGTAATTAAAAATGCACCAAGGGGAGAAACATTTTCTATTCTTATCAGCGTTATGGTTTCAACATGAATACCGCCTTCAAAAGATATGTAGGGAATAACAATAGCAAAACCCCAACGTAATATAATAGCCATCACGCCGGCGGCAAAGCCCATCATAGAGCCAATAGAGAGATCAAATTCTCCTGAAATAATAAGTAATCCAGCACCAATAGCTATGATACCTAGTTGCGCTACGACTCTGAAATTATTTCGTATACCAAGAGCATTAAAGCCATCGCCAGCAAAAGGATTAAAAGAAAACTCACCTGCTGGAATTGAAAAATATCCTAGCATTCCGAATAGTAGCAACATCACCCCAATAGGCCCTATCTCTGGACGCTTTATAAGTGAGGCAAACAATCCGGATTGTTTTAATCTATCTGCTTCTGTCCGAGTGTTCATATCAAAGCCATTTCAATTGTATCAAAAACTAGGAACGCTTGTTTTAAATCAAAAATGGGAGGCACTCAGCCTCCCATTTTTTTTACAATTAGGTCTTATCTATCAATACCTGCTAAAGCTGAGACAGCTGAGGCGTTCGACTTATCTACGAAACCAGGCCCTGAAGGAATATTATCACCAGGCAATAGTCCCGCTGAATTGTTGTATAAGTGTAGAACAACAATTGGCATATAACCCTGCAATCTTTGCTGCTGGTCAATTGTAAAAGCAACCTTACCAGCATTGATTAAGTCCATTAACTCTGGGCTTAGGTCAAAGCATGAATGATGCAGACTCATTCCAAGATCATCAAGTGCTTTAGCCGTACCTATGCAAGAAGTTGGCGAAACAGATAAAACTGCATTCACATCAGGGTTCGCTTGAAGCGCAGCAGTCGCTCGTGTCACGATTGTAGCTGCGTCGTGCGTTGTATCAACGGAAGATACGATGTCAACACTTTCACCATAACCGTTACATCTGTCAGAAAGTGCAGTATTATATTGCTCAGGTGTCATGCATAACGCTTTAGTTGCTCCTTCAGCGGCGGCTCTTTCACCAGCTTTTTGACCAGCTAATGTTTCTGGCTGACCAATATGCATCAATGCACCCACTTCTTTGTAAGCCTCAAGGCCCGAATTTATTGTGATAACTGGCACACCTGAATCAACAGCAGCGCGAATAGCGTTACCTAGAGAGTCTGGGTCAGGTAATGATACCACCATTCCATCAGGCTGAGTTGCTGCAGCAGCCTGAATCGAACTTGCCATATCTGCTAAATCGCCTGATGGATTAAAAATATATTCGAAATCCACACCCATTTGTGCTGCTGCATCCGCACCAGCTTTTTCAACTACTGGCCAAAATGGATCTTTTCCTTCACCGTGTGTTACCATTACGTAACGTTCCGCGTTTGCGGTTCCTGACATAAGCATAATAGCCGAGACTGCTAAAATTAATTTTTTCATTACATTTCTCCCTTAATATTTTTTTTATTCTCCCAACGAAAAATTAGAAAAATAAAAAATTTATAGTCATTTTTACTTTAAGTTTATAGAATCCATTATTTTAAGTACCGCAGGATGTAAAGAGAATTCATAAAAGTGGGTATTTTTTTTTTTAATTCAGAAAATTACCTCTAAAACGCCTGCTTATGTTTTCGAATTTTATCCAAAAATTTAGATAACTAGTAAAAGTTTTTTTATTTTTTTATGATTCTGTTTAACCTGTTACCATCTTACTTTTTT
>ERZ802831.645-NODE-645-length-17802-cov-12.5349_pt1 | contig 17802 bp, 35 predicted proteins | sample MGYA00345655_ERZ802831 | MGnify/ENA primary metagenome ERZ802831 (study PRJEB30503, sample SAMEA104212376) | marine metagenome | biome: Westerlies Biome; feature: [SRF] surface water layer (ENVO:00010504) within the epipelagic zone...; material: water...
TGCCTCTAATTTAGACATAAGTTCTTTTTTTGTTGGTCTTTTTTTGACAGTTGTTTCTTTTGCGTTTTTCATTTCTTTCTCCTTTCTATACCCATTATTATATAGAGCCAAACCTCGCCTGTCAAGAGATTTTTTAATTTAATTTAATTTAAAATAATTGTTGACACGCTCGGGTTTTTATGGTATAATAATGGGGTGGAGGGGAGGGTAGGAGAAGACTTTATAAAAGGCGACAAATGTTCCACATACCTACTCGAAGACTTAGCTAGACTACTTAACTTAACTACTGGCGCGCTGACGCATTTTCGTAATTTTCATACTTCTACTACTGGCGCCTGCGGCGCAAAAAAATAAAAAAAGCTGAATGAGAATCATTCTCATTTAGAATTTGAGCCAAAAAAAAAGCCACCCTTTCGAGTGGCTTTTAGTTTATTTGGAAAATCGATTATTCCAATTTCCAGCGTCAACAGTATGACATTGTCCGAGTTCATTCACCGATTTAAGATTATTCAAATTATCATCATAGAATGATTTAAATAAATTCTTGAATTGTTTTAAGTTCCAAAATCTTCGAAGTTGATTTTTCTTTAAAACATGGTCAACAGTTATACAGTCTTTAGGTCTTGAAATAATGTAATCATAATATATTCCCATTTGGTGTATATATTCTAAATCCCATTTTCCTAGTTCCCTAGCCGTGCAAATTACGATAATGTTTCCGTCTTTATAATCAGCAACGAGTTGCCAATACATAGGCAATAAAGAATCTTGAAAAATCATATCCTTAGTAGAATTATTTTTCCAATGTTCTAAATCTAATGAGCCATTATCATGCAATTTGATTCTGTGTGAAGAATCAATAATCGTGCCGTCTAAGTCATATATGCAAATCTTTGGCGATAGATTAAAAAACCTATCGCAAAAGTTAGTTTTAGTTTTCATATTATGCCCCTCGCCAAATTCTTGATAATTGAGCAATCATCATCATTATAGTTAGGATTAATAAATCAAAACTTCCGACATTAATAGAATGATAGATAATTAAAATATTACCTATCATTATCATGGTCAAGCTAGTTTCTTTTTCAAAAAGGAATAAGCCTTGAAGTCCGAGAAACACAATACAGAAATAAATAAATAGTATAAAATCCATTATTTACCCCCAAATAAAAACATTACCAAAAAGCTAAGAAATCCAATACAGAAAAAAATAAATAATATTAAATCCATTATTTACCCCCTTTTTTGTATCTGTAAAAAAATCCTGATTCTATTAAGTCAGCATATATAGAAACAGCTTTCATTTTAGAATATGCTTTTTCGCCAAATTGCCTTCTCTCGTGAGAGTTCTCAGCATACCAAGTATCAAAAGTAGGGATTTCGCAATCCCTAGTTTTGAAGTCAAATTCTAATTGTTTCATTTTCTACCCCCTCGATTTTCGAGTTTTTGTTTCATGGATAAACCCTTGTTAAATTGTTGCCATGAAACAGATTTAATATTATTCACAAAATGCTTTCGAATATGTGAATCCCAATTTTTCCAACATTCCATTAAGAGCCTAAATTCCATTCTTGCGTCTCTCAATGCTGTATGTTGTTCAACATAATATAAATCTTTTGATAAATACCTTAACATTGTTTCAGCAGAATATGACAAGTTGCCTTTTTCTGTAGTCATTTGTTTTAGTGAGTGTTCATCTAATGATTTAATCCATGTTGTAAAGTTGCGATTTGCCAAACAAGTAGCAACAATATCCATTAAACAAAAATATTCAACCCCTCTAGGAAGATAAAAAGTTTTATCTGTAAGTTGTTGATGTGTTTTTCTGATAGTGCCTACCTTGTCGCCAACCCCTAAATCGAAGTTAAAATTGTAAGAGGTTATATATTCAATTCCCATTGAATTTATATTCTCGTTAAATTCCTCGATTATGTGTTTCCATTTCTTTACCTTATGGGGATTTCTAATTGCGTCCTTCCAAGCATTACGCATAGCCCCATTAACAGCATAATCTTCGCCCTTGCGATTCGTATGCAAAAATAGATCAATTTGTTCGATTATCTCTAAACAGTAATAATCCATTTCTTTAGTATATAAAGAATGTTGTTGCGTTATATCTCCAAAGACTGCCCCGAAATGAAAAACCATATTCGGGGATTTAGAAATATAAGTGCATTCAGTATCGACAACACAAGCCATAACCCTTTTATTTTGAGGTGTCATTTCTTCCACCTCGCAATAAATCCCTAACAGCGATTAAGTTCTCAATGTTAGTTCGAGTTAATGAAAGTAGATTAAAAACCTTATTGCTATCTAAAGTTTCAATCTCATTTATAAGACCTTTTTTAGTTGGTCTTTTTTCTTTTTTAATATCCATAATATTTCCCTATTATAAATTAGCTAGATTTGTTATAGGCTCTAGCTTTTCGCCTTTTGATAAGTTGTAAGTTATCAACATTATGCCCTTGCATAATCAATCGTTGGAGTTTGTCTCTTGCTTGGCTCGGTGTTTTAAACCGAGCCACAAAAAACCATTCCCCATTGTGTAGCAATTTTATCTCATACATATTAACCCCCTTTAGAAAATTATAATTAGTGAGATTAAAGGTAAGATAATCCAAATTAGAATATCAGTAATGAGTGAGTATCTAAAATATATTTTCTTACCTAGTTCAGTTGCGACAATCTCGCTACCTTTTTCAAATTCAATCCCTTGCTTTTCTAATATTGAACAAGCATTTTCAAAGGCTTGAACATCATCAGAATTGTTAGGATTGAATTTTGTTTTAATAGTAAGATGTCTTTTTAAATATTTCTTAAACATAAGTAATTCCTCGTTGTTGTTGTAGCGATTTAGTATCGTCTTTATTTCATGACCTTTTTCCTAGTGGCTTCCCTTTCTCAATCTTTATTAGGGGGGGAGTCTGATTCTGTTCTTCAATTTCCCTTCGCTATAATATAATTATAGCATGGAAATATCCAAACATTCAACAAATGTTTAGCTTTATTTTACATTAATATATCTGTATAAAAATTATACAGGGGGGTTAGTTGACTAATTTTTGACCAGCTCTGTGGACACCCCCACACGTACAACTTTAAAAAATTTCAAAAAAAGCAATTAACGCGACGACTAGTATCATAATGATACATCGTGAAAAAAGTTCTTGACACACAGTTAAATTTTTGATATAATACTAGCATGAGTAAAGAAATAGCAACCAAAATGAGTCCTGAAGGACTAGAGATAGCAAACAGTTATCTGGAGCACGGAAGTATCCCAGTAGTTTGCGCAAAACTTGGTGTGAGTGAAAACCAGGTTAGTGAGATCCTGAACAAGCGGGAAATCAAACAGTATATAGACACGGTCTTTCTAGATACTGGATATAGAAATAGATTCAAAATATCAGAAACCTTAGACATGCTCATAGAAAAGAAACTTGAAGAATCTGATGAGACTCAGATTTATACTAATAAAGACATGGCAGATTTACTTCAGATGGCTCACAAAATGCGCATCGAAGAAATTAAAGCTCAAACTGAAATGGAGAAAGCAAAGGCACAGACAGTCAAAACGCAAGTAAACATTCAAGATAATAGTGGAGTGCCCTTTGGTCAAGGAAATTATGGAGAACTGATCAAAAAATTAATGAAAGACCAATGATAATATATGTGGAAAAAATTCGACAAGATAATGAAGTCAGGAAGACTGACAAAGGTTATCAAAACTACTGGATTAAATGATGGAAATATTCACACTCATAAAAGACGTAGGAGCTCCGATAGCAGGAGCACTAGTGATGGGAGTGTTCATCTTCATCATCATAAAACAGATAATGGGAAATCTAGTAGATGAAATAAAAACAGTTAAGGGAATGTCCGAAATGCTAATAACAAGAGGGAAAGTCATGAACAATGATATAATCCGTATTGACACTAGTGTGTCCGCAGCTCTCGGACTAGCGCCCGACTTACAAAGACTCGCAAGAGCAGAAAACTTCGTAGAAGACGGAACAATAGACGCAAGGAGAGATTAATGAAATGGTTAGTAGAAAAACTATTTGCAAAACTGGGACTGACCCCAGAAAATGCGATAAAGTTTAGAGAGTGGTCCAAAGGCAAAACTTGGATACAAATACCACTTTGGATACTTATACTATGGATGTTAGGCTTTGCAAATCCGTATTGGTGTGTATATCCAGTTTGTTGGATAAATTAAGTGGAAGAACTTACAACCGCCATACAAACGTTTGGGTTTCCTATAGTGATGGCTGTCGGTATGGGGTATTTTGTATACTTCGTATATAAGACAATCCTCAATGACGTAGACCCCGCTATAAATGAAATGAAAATAACAATCATAAGATTGATAGATCAGCTTAGGTTACTCGACCAAGACATGATTCGTTTACAAGAAAAAGTAAACACGGTACTAGAGATGAAAGAAAATGAAAAGAAACTTAATAACCCTACTAATACTAGCAACCTCAGCAAACGCGACGGAGATAGTACATAAGTTTGGCAATCCCAGTTTTAGCGGGATAAATCAATCTGCGCATTATTTAACAATTGATGAGCAGGAAAGAACTCGTAAAGAAAAAATCAGAGCAGATGCACAAGAAGCATTAGAAGAAGCTCAAAGAGAAGCAGAGAACACAACACTCGCTAAGTTCCTCAGAAACTTAGAATCTAGAATATACTCTACACTTGCAAAAGATATATCAGAGTCTTTATTCAACTATGATAATCCTGCTTCCGCAGACAATCCAGTTTATGGAGAAATAGAACTAGAGGGTAATATTATCCAATGGTTAAACAACGGTACAACAATTACTCTTACCATCATTGAGATGGCAGACGGCGTCGAAATATCGCGAACCACTATAACTATCCCTGTGGGAAGCTTTGGCGGTTGTGTGACGAGCTGTGAATAAATACATTGTAATTGCACTACTATTTTTACAAGGCTGTGCAACCGTCGGTATGCCTCAGAGTCACGGAAACTGCGTGGACGGCGTACTATGTGTACGGGGACCAGTTCTGGAACCAAGTACAACTCAACAACTAATCAACCTACCCTGGCCTAACCAAAAGACTGTGGTCGCAGTCTATGCCTTTCCAGACCTAACAGGACAGCGAAAATCTAGCGATAATATTGCGAGTTTTAGTACTGCTGTTACTCAAGGAGCTGAAAACATATTAGTAGAAGCACTTCGCGATGCTGGTAAAGGCAATTGGTTTGCTGTGGTAGAAAGAAGTGGACTAGACCACTTAACAAAAGAAAGGCAACTAGCTAGAAGTACTTTTGAAAGTTACAATAAAAATGCTGATGGCAAAACAATATTAAAACCACTACTTTATGCAGGAATGATAATAGAAGGTGGTATAGTTGCATATGATACAAATTTAAGAACAGGTGGTAATGGTGCTCGATATCTAGGAATAGGTATGAAGAACCAATACCGCGAGGACAAAGTAACCGTCGTCCTTAGAGCTGTGCTAGTGCAAACTGGCGAAGTACTCTTAAATGTTACGGCTACCAAAACTGTCTTATCTACTGGAAGTGGAGGCGATGTGTTCCGATTTATAGAAATGGGAACTGAACTCGTTGAAATCGAAAGTGGGTACACAGAAAACGAGGCGGTTGGATATGCAGTCCGCGCAGCTATAGAAGCTGGAGTCTACGGACTAGTTATTCAGGGACTCGAAAAAGAAGTATGGGACTTTGACTATTCCATGCTTATAGAGGAAGAAAAATGAAAAAGATACTAGGACTATTCGCGATATGTCTATCTTTTGGAGCATTTGCAGGAAATAACGATATTTATATCACTCAAACAGGTACAGGACTTACTTTGACGATTGACCAAATAGGTGCTACTAACACAGTTGGTACATCTAGTTCAAGAGCAATTTTGTCTGGTACTTCTATGACTGTTGATATTGACCAGATTGGAGACACTAACTCTTTTCTAGCCAGTATATTACAGGGTAACTCTTCAAGTTGGACTTGGAGTGTAACTGGTGATAGTAATACAGGAACTTTTGCTGTTGGTGCAACTGGCGATGCTCAAAACTCAGATTTTGACTACATCACAGTTGGTGACAGTAATACATTCAGTTGGACACAAGGTGCCGCTGCTACAGCTACTGGAGGTAATCAGGACTTTTCAATTACTGGTACTTCTAACGCTTACGTAGGTACTTGTGAGGTTGTAGGTTGTATTAACAACTGGACTATAAGTGGAAATAGTAATGACATTACTACTACACAAACAGGTTCAGCTGACCACCAGATAACAGCAACGTTAACTGGTAGTTCAAATACTGTAACTATAGACCAAACTGATACTACTTCTACAAATGTTGTGAATTTAATTTCCACAACTTCAAGTGGGACAATAGACGTCGATCAATGCGCTTCTGGCTGTTAATACTTTTCGTATCAACTACTAGCGCGTCCGAAATTGGAGGAATATCTGAGCTCAAGGGAAACGGAGAGATTACTAGAGTAGACTCTAGTGAAACTTTCACAGCGGAACTAGACTCAGATATTTTCTCATATGATGATGTCCGAACAGGCAACGGCAGAATGGCCATACAGTTTATAGACGATTCAGTTCTTAAACTTACAGAACATTCTAAAGTTGTTATCGATAAATTCATTTTTGACCCTGACCCAAGTAAAAGTCAGATGGCTTTTAACATGGCATCAGGAACAGCTCGTTTCATTACGGGCAAACTTGGAATGATTAATAAAGAGAATATCTCTATTACCACTCCAACAGCTACAATAGGTATTCGTGGTACAGATTTCACGACTACTGTAGATGAGCTAGGCAGAAGCCTAGTTATACTACTACCAAATAAAGATGGTTCTTCTTCGGGGGAGATAACTGTTACTACAGCATCTGGAGTAGAGATACTAAATGAGCCATTCCAGGCTACTATGGTATCAGCATGGGAACAACCGCCAACAAGGCCTGTAACCCTTGCAAACATGACACTAGGACTTATTGACAATATGTTAATTGTTAGTAGACCTCAAGAAGTGCAGCAAGCAGTAGAAGAGCAACAACAAGGCACTTCACCCACTGCAGAACTAGACAAAGATTTTTTCGAAGATGCACCAGATTTAGACTGCGATGCATTAGTAGAAGAGTGTGACGAAGATGAAAAAGAAGTCACAAGATTAGACATTGATTTATTAGGCATAGACTTACTAGTTGATTTATTAGCATTAGTAGAAACAACTAGCAAAAAGAAAAATCAAACAACAATACTACAAGGTGTAGAGTTAGAAGGTATAATTGCAGGTTTTGACCCAGTATACCAAACTTATACATTTGTTGAAGATGGACTCATATATTTTGTTCACGAAGGTGCAAACAGATATGATATTGGAATAGATATCAACGCAGGTACATACTTATATATAAATAATGCAGGAGTTATAATGGAGGTAGAAATAAATGGTGCGGGTGATAACGTTATTATTATTAATCAGTCCCCTTAGTTTTGCAGGAGATAATAGTCTCACTATTACAACTAAAGGAACTGGCAGCAGCATTACAGCTAAACAAGTTGGTAATGGAAATACCGGTTATATACTATGTGGTGCAAACTCCAGCGGTTCAATGCCAGGAACTACTTATAGCTCACATACTTGCGGAAGCGCAACTTTAAATACAACAGTCATAGGACATAGTAATAATACTAGACTTTATACTGTATGGTCAAATAATATAGATAATAATTATACTATTACGGTAACAGGCAATGACAATTTCGTATGGCTTGACCAAGACGAAGATAATAATACTAGTACTATAACACAAACAGGAAATGATAATCATGCAGAGCAGTTAGGCTCAGGAGATGACAATGTTTATTCAATTACTCAAACAGGAAACGATAAGTATGCTAAAATATTCACTTTCGCTGATGATTCTGATTTCACTATTAATCAGTATGGGACTGGTGAACATAATACTTATATCTATAACTACCCTAATGCAGACAACAACTCAGCGACAGTAATTCAATATGGTTCTGGAAATAAAGACGCAGACATATTCTTTTACAATGATGCAGACAATACAGTCGTTAATTTAACACAATATGGGACAGGAGCCCATGCAGCAAATATGAAGTTTTATACAGATGATTACAATTTAAATGTTACTCAATCAGGGGCGACAAATCAAGCGTATACGGCTACTTTTAATTGTACACAGAACTGTACAAAAACTATAACAATAACCCAAGAATGATAAATTATAATGAACAAATCAAAGCGAACATTCACAAGTCTAGTGCGTATGCCTTATCAGGACGCTATAGCTGTGGCTTTGCATTGTTACGATTTTCATATGGAAATGGCTGTTAAGGAGCCAGAACAAAAACACTTTCACCAAAAACAAGCCAATAGACTAAAAAATTGGTTAACCGATATGAAGGAATACATTTTAAAACATGAAGAAACTATTAATAGCACTACTACTTAGTATACACGCAGAAGCTTACTATGAGTTTGATTTTGAGCAAATAGAAGAAGATAGGAAAAGAATAGAAGCAGTTGAGTTTAGAATGGATTTCAATATAGAAAATCCAAAACATAAATATTTTGTAGCAATGAATGTATTAGACATAGCTTCTACTATGTATGCTTTAGAAAATAGAGATATTTTATATGAAACAAATCCACTATTACCAGAAAGACCAGAACTTGAGGAACTAATAATACAAAAAACTTTATCAATATACTTATTAAAATATCTAGGAGTTTTTAGTGAGCACCCAGCAGACCAATGGTATATAAATTCAGCAAATGTACTTTTAACTGGAGTAGTACTAAACAACTTGCATCAAATAAATAAATATGACTAAATTAATTAACCCTTTTATAGGATTATCATTACTAGCATTCCTAGTCTGGAATCCGCTACCCTTACAAATCCTAGAACTCAAAACATTTGATTGGCTCATGTCAACTAAAGAGCCTGTGCAAGATACAATGATACTACTTGTAGACTTGGACGAAGAAATAGTAAAGGCCTACGGTGGTTATCCTTTACCAAGAAGTTTATATTCTCAAATAATTTCACGAACACAGGGAACTGCTGGAATCACAGTTTTGATGCCAGACCCTGATATTCGAGGTGCAGTAGAAGATGAATACTTATCAGAAATACTAAGTATTTATCCTGCTGTTTTGGCATATACTGCTTCTAACCAAGCAACGCAAGTAGGACCTCATGTAGGTACTGCACAACTAGGAGGTGATCCATCTAAATGGCTATTAACATACCCAGGAATTTTACGACAACAACACAACGGCGCAGGCGTAGGCTTAATAAACTCAAGTCCCGAAATAGACGGAATCGTAAGGCGCGTGCCTCTAGTCGTAGGAAGTGAAGGTAAACTGTTTCCCTCTTTTGCACTTGAGATGCTTAGAGTAGGAGTTGGCGACCCAAGCTATCAAATAAAGACAGAGGAGACAGGTGTTGAATGGCTAAGAATACCTAATTTTCCAGTAATAAATACAGACTCTAATGCAAGAGTCTGGATAACATCAAACATAAAATTCTATAGGCAGTCTGCAGCGGAGTATCTCCGACAGCCTGTAGAAGGCGCCGCTTTCGTAATCGCAGGGGTTACCGCAGAAGGAGTTGTTAACCCAGTTCCTACTGCGAGCGGGGCTATCTACCCTCATGAAATTCAGGCAAATGTTCTACACCATCTAATAAACGGAACTAGTCCTGTTAAACCTGCATGGGCAGACGCAGCAGAACTAGGAGCCGCAGTACTACTACTAATTATATTACTAGTTGCGGCTTCTAATGTGTATTTTTCACTTCCAATATTTTTATCAAGCATTGGAGGACTAATCTATGGTAGCTGGTATGCGTATCAATCTTCTTATTTAGTTGACGTTACTGGCACGCTCGTTATCTCGTTTCTTTTCTGGGCAATCATAACTTTTAGGAGTTTTATCCAACAGTATTTCATGAGAATGGAAATCAAAAAACAATTTGGCACCTACGTAAGCCCAGACTTGGTTAAAAAATTACAAAAAGACCCATCATTGCTGAGATTGGGTGGGGAGACAAAACGACTAACATTTTTATTTTCTGATATCCGAGGATTCACACCGATTTCTGAAAAATACCAAAAGAATCCGCAAGGACTTACATATCTTATAAACCGATTTTTAGACAACCAGACTGAGATAATTTTAAAACATGGTGGTACAATTGATAAGTACATGGGTGACTGCATTATGGCTTTTTGGAACGCCCCGCTAGACATAGAAGACCAAGAAAGAAAAGCCACAGAATGTGTACTCGAAATGAGAACAGCATTAGGAGAGTTAAATGAAAGACTCAGAGAAGAAGGCTTGGAACAGATTAATACAGGCGCAGGAATCAACACAGGGCCGTGTGTCGTTGGAAATTTCGGTAGCAGCAGCCGCTTTGATTACAGTGTGCTTGGTGACGCTGTTAATCTCGCTGCTAGATTAGAAAGCTCTTGCAAGACCTATGACACCGACTTAATTATATCAGAGCATAGTTTGGTAGATGGTTTTGACTATGAGTTTTTAGATGAGGTAACTGTAAAAGGCAAATCCGAACCAGTTAAGATATACACCATACAAAAATAATTCTTGACATATTGCTAAGATTTTGCTATAATTGTACTTAATAGAATTTTAATTCAAAGAACTGAGATAACTTACATGAGCACAGAAAACATAAAAAATTCTGAAGATATTACCGAGCTGGATAAGAGAATGTCAACACATGAAGTAATGTGTGACGAACGCTGGAAGACTTGCTTTTCCAGGCTTGACGATTTAGATTCAGGTATTAGTCGTTTAGAATCCATAGCTATTGCAGCTTGTGGTACTATTATTGTGGGTGGTGCAGGTGTAGTTATTAGCATCTTTATGATGCACAGTTAAAAAGGAAAGACATATGAAAAATAAATTATTAGCATTATTACTTACCGTAGCTACTTTACCAGCTTTTGCAAGTGTAGATGGTTACTTAGGATATACTTCCGATTATATGTGGAGAGGTGTAAGCCAAACTTCAGGTAATGCGGCTATCCAAGGTGAGTTATCAGTTAGTAAAGGTGGCCTGTATGGTGGTGTTTGGGCTTCAGAAGTTGATTTTGGAGACGAAGCTACATATGAAATGGACTTGTTCTTAGGATACGAACTTATGGTATCTGACAAGTTTTCAATTGATGTAGGTGTTATCCAATATAACTGGGATAAAGGCTACGATGATGTCGAAGAGCTGTTCGTAAAAGGTAATCTTAAAAATGTTTCAGTCGCATACTATGTAGACATGGAAGATTCAGATAAAGATTACATGGAAATGGGATTAAAATTACCTTTTGTTAAGTTTATGGACGTGTCCTTAAACTATGGCATGTTTGATTCAGAGAATGATTTCTGGGCAATGAACATGGTAAAAGACTGGGGTAAATGGGAAGTATCTTTATTAATTATGGAAGATGCAAAACAAGACCAATTCATGGACAACGCTTCACTAGGATTATTTTACAAATTCTAATGGCATATTCGCGCAAGGTTGTTGAAAGATTCGAAAGCGTCTTAAACAACCCTGCCGCACATTCAGTAGGTAGATTTGATCCCAAAGACCCAATGGTTGCTACAGGAATGGTAGGAGCACCAGCCTGCGGTGACGTAATGAAACTAGACTTAAAGTTAGACGATAACGATAGAATACTAGATGTTAAGTTTAAAACTTATGGTTGTGGTTCAGCAATCGCTTCTTCTACAATGTTTGTGGAGATGTTAAAAGGGAAAACAATAAACGAAGCAAAACAAATTAAAGACAAGGACATAGCAACTGCCCTTGAATTACCTCCCATCAAATTGCATTGCTCAGTATTAGCTGAATCAGGCATAAAATCAGCAATCGAGAATTGGGAAACAAAAAAAGAAAAAAGGCAACACAATGGAGGCCCAATATGATAGATGACTATTCAAAAAAAGATATGAAACCAACAGAAATGCAAGCACCAAAACCAAGTACTATGGCAAAACCAGAAAATATGGAAGATGGTATGATATTTGAGAAAGACGGAATGTGGTTTTTCAAATGGAAAGGTGGCGAGTGTGGATATATGACTAAGGAGCTAGCTGAAACAGGTCTAGAAAAAGTCAGTGGCAACTCTTAAAAAAATAATAGAAAAACTTACAAAATTTTGGTACTGGTTAACCACTTGGTTTATTACTTACTACACTTTAAAAGTAAGTTATAATGCAACTTGGGGTGATTCAGACGACCAAGAGTTTATAGTTAAAAAGTTTTATAAAAAACAACCTAATTTTTTAAGATTTAAGACCCAAGAAGGCGATATAGTTGAAATAAGAGGTGCAGAAGGCCTCAACTACAGGATACAAGAACTATGAATCAATTACTTATAGGTATAATACTAGTTTTAGGACTAGGAAGTTACTACCTTTACACAGAAAATCAAACATTAGCACAAAATAACTTAGCGTTAGAAGGTGCAGTGGCTACACAAGAAGAAGCAATCGCATCTTTACAAAATGACTTTGCTTTACAGACACAATCATTACAATCAATGACAGTAAAAAGTCAAGCCGCACAAAGAGAATTGAACAGATACACTCAATTTATACAAAACTACGAACTGGCAGCAAAAATACTTGCAGACCCAGTCGAAATGGAAAGGAAAATAAATAATGGAACAAAGCACATTATGGAAGAAATCGAGAAACTTAGCGACACCGTTGATAATCTTGATGATGGTTTGCAGTTGCAGCCTGATTCCAACTAAAAAGATAGAAGTTACCGCAAAACCACTAGATAGAACAATAGTTCAACCAGTGATGCCGCGAGAAATCGATTTAAAAGACCCAACTTGGATTGTGGTCAACCCTGATAACTGGGAAGAACAGTTAGCGAGAATAGAAAAGCAAGAAGGAGAACTGGTTTTTCTTGCAATGACTATACCAGATTATGAAGTGATGGCATATAATATGCAAGAACTTAAAAGGTATATCACAGAACTTAAGGACGTCGTAGTATACTATAGAGAAGTTACTATGCCACCTAAAGATGAGCCGAGCGACAAGTAGGCTTATTATTTGTAGTACTTGTGAGTACTACACTTCTTTAAAGATTTGTAAAGCATGCAAATGTTTTATACCTTTAAAGGCAAAGTTGAGAAGGACTAAATGTCCTCTCGGAAAATGGGAGAGTATAGATGGATATGATGAAAAAAGGAATGGCTTGGTTAAAAAGTAGAGTCTCTGAAAGAACTTCATGGGACGGAGCTATTATAATAGCAGGTTGTTTAGTAGTCATTTTAACAGGTGGATTAGCTAAAGCATTAGCATGGGCAGGTATCGTATATGGTTTATGGACTTGTTACATGGAGGAAAAATAATGCCTTATCACAGTGGAAAGAAGAAGAAAAAGAAAAAAGGTGGAAAAAAGAAAAAAGGCATGAGACATCATGGCTGTTAAGCGTAAAAGAAGAAAAGCGCCTAAAGGGTATCATTATATGCCTAATGGCAAGCTAATGAAAGGTAATGCACATGGCCGTAAGAAGAAGAAGAAGAAGTAAAGCTTCTACTAAAAAACGAAATATTCCTACGAATAAAAAGCTATATGCAAGGGTAAAAACGGCGGCCAGACGCAAGTTCGCCGTTTACCCAAGTGCGTACGCCAATGCTTGGTTAGTAAGAACTTATAAGAAACGCGGGGGTAAATACCGTCGTGGCTAGAGGTGGACTAGGAAAGTGGTTTAATCAAAACTGGGTGGATATTAGTAGACCTAAAAAAGGAGGCGGATACGCTTCTTGTGGCAGGAAAAAAGCCAAGAAAGGTCGTAAAGGATATCCCAAGTGTGTACCAGCTGCAAAAGCAGCAAGAATGAGTAAGTCTCAAATAAGGTCCGCAGTAAGACGAAAAAGAAAAGTAAGACAGGGAGTAGGCGGAAAGCCAACTAATGTAAAAACTTTTGCAAGACGCAGACGCACAGGGAGAAAACGTGGCTAGAAAAAGAACAACAAGAAAAAGAGATTCTAGATTAAAAAGAGCAGGCGTACGAGGATTCAACAAACCAAAGCGTACGCCTGGACACAAAACTAAGTCACATATTGTTGTGGCAAAAGTAGGAAGTAGAATTAAAACAATACGTTTTGGACAGAAAGGAGCCAAAACAGCGGGTAAACCTAAGGCTGGCGAATCCCGTAGAATGAAAATGAAGCGTAAGTCTTTCAAAGCAAGGCACGCAAGAAATATAGCAAAAGGTAAGATGTCAGCCGCTTACTGGGCAAACAAGGTAAAATGGTAAAGAAAATTAAAGAAACAGCTTTAAAAGTTTGGAATATAATAAATGGCAAAGATGCAGATATGGACGGAGACGTTGATATTCATGACGCAATGTTAAAAGCTAAACGAAAAGCAAAGAAAAAACAGGAGAAGTAAATGAGATTACTTGGTTCAGAAGCCGCATGTGGTACAACCGCAGGTGCGTCTAGCAACTTCGGTGAAGCCGATGATGTGAGATTAGTTAATACTGGAAGTACTAATAGATTAGTTAGTATAACAGATTCATCTAATAACGTAGTAGCTACTTTTACTCTTATAGCGGGAGAAGTAACATTCGTTCGTAAAAAGAGAGAAGAAAAAATATTTGCAGCACATGCCGAAGTATTAGCTGTAGGTGTGGTAACGCCATAATGAAAGATAGTGTCTGGCTAGATGATGTGGCAGAAACTTGCACAATCACTCTTAATGTTTTGCAAAAGAAAGCAGAACAAAGAGGTAAGTTATCGCACGCAGATCAAACCATGACTGACTTATGTCTAGGTTACTTATACTTATTAAGTATATGTGATAAAAACTTACTATTTGAAGATGATAGTATACTAGGCTTAACGGAAATTATTAAACAAAAAACAACAATTCACTAATATGCTAGACGTAAGTAGAACAGATATTATAAGTTCTGAACTAATGGAATTTACACCGTCAGACAGATTTATCAAACTACCTATATCTGAATATATGAATTTGTTAGGCATAGAGCCTAACTCATCACAGACTGCACTTATAAACGCAGTCAATAACCCAAAGTATAGATTCGTGTGTGCCGCCATTTCTAGGCGACAGGGCAAAACTTATATCACAAATGTAATTGGACAGCTTGTGTCTCTCGTGCCGGGCTCTAACATATTAATTATGTCACCGAACTACTCTTTATCGCAAATCTCTTTTGATTTACAAAGACAGCTTATTAAGCACTTTGATTTGGAGGTGGTAAGAGATAATGCAAAAGATAAAGTTATAGAACTATCTAATGGTTCTACTATAAGAATGGGTTCGGTTAATCAAGTAGATTCTGCCGTAGGTAGGTCTTATGATTTAATCATCTTTGACGAGGCAGCATTAGCAGATGGAAAAGATGCTTTTAATGTAGCACTACGTCCTACTCTAGATAAAGAAAACAGTAAAGCTGTATTTATTTCAACGCCAAGGGGAAGAAATAATTGGTTTGCTGAGTTTTGGCATAGAGGATTCAGTGAAGAATTTCAGGACTGGGCATCAATAAAAGCAACTTATCACGAAAACCCAAGGTTTAGTGAACAAGACATAGTTGAAGCTAAAAAAGCAATGTCTCAAGCAGAGTTTGCTCAAGAGTATCTTGCTGACTTTAACACATACGAAGGACAAGTCTGGAACTTTAACTTTGAAGAATGTGTTGCAGACCTAAGTCAGTTAGATACTAGCAAAATGGATGTGTTTGCGGGGCTAGACGTAGGATACAAAGACCCAACAGCTTTATGTGTTATAGCATATGATTGGGACGAACAAAAATATTATCTAGTAGACGAATACATGGACGCCGAAAAAACTACTGAACAGCACGCAGTAGAAATACGCAGAATGATAGATAAATATAATATTGACTGGATTTATATTGATTCAGCAGCGCAGCAAACTAGATTTGACCTAGCGCAAAATTATGATATATCTACTATTAATGCGAAAAAATCAGTTCTAGATGGAATAGGACACGCAGCAGGAATTATCGACAATGACCTTCTCATAATAGACCAAAGATGTCAACAATCATTATCAGCAGTTGACCAATACCAGTGGGACCCTAACCCTAACTTAATCAAAGAAAAACCTAAACACAATATGGCATCTCACATGTCAGATGCTTTACGTTATGCACTTTATACATTTGAGACATCAGCACATACTTTTTAACTATGACCTACCAAAAAATAAATGTTGACAAAAAGGTGAATTTTTGGTATAATTTTAACTAATAGGAATTTATGGATTTAAAAAGAGATTTAGTCAAGTACGTCAGAGACAAAGCCAAATCAGGATATAAGAAAGACACCCAGTGCTTTATTTGTGGAGAAACAGAAAACTTAGAGTTTCACCACTTCTTCGGAATGACTGAGCTATTACACAAATGGTTGAAGAGTAACAAAATTACGATTACCTCAGCCGATGAAATAATGAATCTACGGGAACAATTTATTGAGGAACACCTCACCGAAGTTTATGACGAAGCTGCAACACTATGTAAAACCCATCACATAAGACTGCATAGCATTTATGGAAAAAGACCAAAACTAGAATCAGCAATGAAACAAAAACGATGGGTAAAGATACAGAGAGACAAATATGGCATGGTATGATAGATTTTTAGGTATAGAAAGAGAAGAGAAGTTAAATCCTGCTCAATCTTTTATTGGCTTAGAAGAAGGACTATCAATAGATACTCGTGAGAAGAAAGATAATTATCGCTCAGCTTACGAAGAACTAGAAGTAGTAAACAGAGCTGTCAACATGATTGTTGATGATAGTGCTGATATACCTTTTGAGGTTGGAGAAAAAATTAATGGGTTAACGCCTATGGTTCAAAATGTTCGTAGAAGTCGTGTAGATTTATTACTAAATAAAGAACCAAACCCTTTTCAGGACATCAATACTTTTAAGAGAAATCTTATTATTGATTTACTGATTGATGGAAACATCTTTATATATTATGATGGTGCCCATCTCTATCATTTACCTGCGAATAACGTTACTATAGAATCTGATACAAAGACCTATATTAACAAGTATGTATATGATGGTCATATAGACTACACCCCTTATGAAATAATACATATTAAGGAAAACTCATTCAAATCAATATACAGGGGTGTACCTAGATTGAAACCAGCTTACAGAACTATGTATTTAATGGATAGTATGAGAAAGTTTCAAGATAACTTCTTCAAAAATGGAGCAGTTCCAGGATTAGTACTAAAGAGTCCTAATACTCTTTCTGACAGAATTAAAGAAAGAATGTTACAGGCTTGGAGTACAAGATACAATCCTAAAAACGGAGGAAAAAGACCTCTTATATTAGATGGTGGTTTAGAAGTAGATAGTCTAACTAAAGTAAACTTTAAAGAACTAGACTTTCAACCTTCAATCGCTGCTAATGAAAAAATAATTTTAGAGGCAATGGGTGTACCACCAATTTTATTAGACGGTGGAAACAATGCAAATATTAGACCTAACCATAGATTGTATTACTTAGAAACTATACTACCTATTGTTAGAAAATTTGGTTATGCTTGTGAAAGATTTTTTGGGTTTAAACTTGTTGAAGATGTACATGGAGTTCCAGCACTACAACCAGAACTCAGAGACCAAGCAGCATACTATGCTACTTTAGTAAACACAGGTATTATGACACCTAACGAGGTCAGAGAC
>ERZ802831.654-NODE-654-length-17681-cov-17.4577_pt1 | contig 17681 bp, 16 predicted proteins | sample MGYA00345655_ERZ802831 | MGnify/ENA primary metagenome ERZ802831 (study PRJEB30503, sample SAMEA104212376) | marine metagenome | biome: Westerlies Biome; feature: [SRF] surface water layer (ENVO:00010504) within the epipelagic zone...; material: water...
GCCTACTTCGATTGTCGTCGATACGCTAATTTGGTGGATCTGACCATTCGCGGCACCGTGAAAATCTGGGATACCAATCTACCCGCCATGGGTATGTGGTGGCTGAAACGTCATGAAAGCCTGGCATCGCAAAATGATCCCAAGGGTTGGCTGCAACGCTATCTTGACGCGGTTTATCTGCCCTTTTGGCGGCGGCAATTCGACGCAGAGGATCTCGATGCCATCGTCGCGGTGCTGGCCCAGATTGGCGCGCCGACCGAAGGGTTCGCCGCATTCGCCCAAGGCGAGGGCGCGGCATTCAACGACAAGGCCCAGGCCAGTACTTTTGATCGTGGCGTCTTTGGTGTGCCCACCTATCAGCTACCCGAGCACATGGGCGCCACAGGCAAGCTTGAGCAGTTCTTTGGCCGTGAGCATTTGCCAAGAATCGCTGCGCTGCTGTCGAATCAGCAGGAACCGCTGCCGGATGTGGCCTATACGCTGCCCTCAGGGCTGCAACGCGCGGCGCTGGAACAGTGCGCGTCCCAGCCTGGTATCACCCAAAATCAGCAAACGCTGCCGGTGTACTTCGATTTTAAAAGCCCCAACAGTTATCTGGCGCTGCCAGCGCTGATGGCAGCAAGGGCGCAGGGACTATCGCTGTCTTGGCACCCCTTTGAGCACAAACCGCTCAATAAGCCTGCCGCCTACGCACAGGATGAAGATAGGGCCGCGCGGCATCGCCGCGTGCGTGGGGAGTACATCGCCGCAGATATTCAGCGATACGCGCCGCACCCACTGCAAAACATTTATCTCGATGGCGACTGTGCTTTAGCCAACATGGGCTTGCTGTGGTTGAGTGAGATCGCGCCGGATCACCTCGACGACTATGTGCAGCGTGTTTTTACCGGTCTCTGGCAAGAGCAGGCAGATATTGCTGTACTGTCGACCATTACCGAGCTTCTGCGCCTCACATTGGGCGCGCGGTCATTTGCCGAGGCCGATTGGACTGCTTATGCCCAAGGCTCGGGTCTTGCGGCACTGAGCGCTGCCTATGAAGAGGCTAAAACAAGAGGCGTCTCCTATGCGCCAACAGTCTATCTCGGCGACGAACCGTTTCAGGGTCGCGCGCAACTGCCGCTGGTGCTTGCGCGCTACAAGGCCGGGGTGTGATGTGCCTGTCAGTCGGCCGGGGTGTCTGTTGACAGTAGAAGGCTGGCTCCGTCAGCATCACGGGCCGGCTCGCGCCCGACTATTAACAATAAGGTAAAACTTCCTATGAAAACGCGAATTACAGAACTCTTCGGTATCGAGCACCCAGTGATCCAGGGCGGCATGCACTATGTAGGTTTGGCCGAAATGGCTGCAGCGGTATCCAACGCCGGTGGGCTGGGCATCATTACTGGCCTGACTCAAGGCACGCCGGAAAAGCTGGCCAATGAAATCGCGCGCTGCAAAGAAATGACCGATAAGCCTTTCGGCGTAAACTTAACCTTTCTGCCATCGCTTACTCCTCCTGATTATCCGGGTCTGGTCGACACGATTATCGAAAGCGGCGTTAAAGTAGTGGAAACCGCGGGCAACAATCCGGCGAAATGGATGCCACAGCTCAAAGAGGCGGGCATTAAGGTCATCCACAAGTGCACCTCGGTGCGCCACTCGGTTAAGGCTCAAGACATCGGCTGTGACGCCGTTTCAGTGGATGGTTTTGAGTGCGGTGGCCATCCCGGCGAGGATGACATTCCGAACTTCATTTTGCTGCCACGTGCTGCGGACGAGCTAGAGATCCCCTTCGTTGCTTCTGGTGGCATGGCAGACGCGCGCTCCCTAGTCGCGTCTCTGGCCATGGGCGCGGAAGGCATGAACATGGGCACGCGCTTTATTGCAACCAAGGAAGCCCCAGTACACGACAACGTGAAGCAGGCGATTCTTAATGCGTCTGAATTAGATACCCGCTTGGTTATGCGTCCTTTGCGCAACACCGAGCGAGTGCTCACAAATCCTGCGGTAGAGCGCCTGCTCGAGAAAGAAAAAGCCATGGGTAGTGATCTTAAGTTCGAAGATATTGTTGGCGAAGTAGCAGGCGTTTACCCCAAGGTGATGACCGAAGGCGACATGGATGTGGGCGCGTGGTCCTGCGGCATGGTCGCTGGACTGGTATACGACATTCCAACGGTTCAAGAATTGATGGATCGTATTATGAACGAGGCCGATGCTTTGATCTCTGAGCGTTTGGCGCGTTTTTCTGCGGCCTAGCGGGCTGCTCGAAGTGGTGGGCTGCTCAACAATGAAGCGCTGGCCGTACAGGGCGTCAGCGCTGCAGAGTAAGCACTCCTCAAGGCAACCCAATGGACTTTGATATTCGTCCGGCCCAGGCCGAAGAAATGGGTCAGTTGGGTTTGATGGCGTCTTATTCTTATGGGGGCGCCTTCGGCGACGGCGAGGACAATATCGCCGCAGCTGGCACCAAGCCTGAATGGACGCTGTGTGCCTTTGATCGATCAGCGCAAGACGAGAACGGTCATCCCTTGATGGCCACCTCCTATGCAGCATTTCCTTTTACGATTCGCGCCAATGGCCGAGCCATGGCCATGGCGGGTATTTCAGTGGTGGGCACGCGCCCAGAATATCGGCGCCTAGGGTTGTTGCGCCAGATTATGACGCGAGCGTTTGCGCAGCAGCGCGAGCGGGGCCAGAGTGTGGCCGGGCTGTGGGCTTCTCAGGCCGCGATTTATCAGCGCTATGGCTTTGCGCCTTCGGGTATGAACCGCCAGTACGCTATCGATACCGCAGATATCGCATTAATGGGTGAGCCTCCTGCAAAGACGTATACCGTGAGCCGGCATCGTCCCGCCGCAGTATTGGATGCGATACGCGAGGTGTATAAGACGTTCATCGCCAAGCGCACCGGCTATCTGCACCGCGGCAAGTCACTGTGGCTGAATTCTGTGCTGGCGGAAGAAGGAAGCAGCGCGGCGGACGGGCCCGTTTATGTGGCCATGGTTGGACCCACCGAGGCTCCCCGTGGTTACGCGGTATATACGCTGCGCGCAGGTCAGGTACAACACGCCTCGCGGCCGCAAGAGATCAAGATCCGTGACTTTGCCTGGCTCGACATGGATGCCTGTAAAAGTCTCTGGCAGTTTTTTGCTAAGCACGACCTGGTGGGCCGCGTCAGTTGGGCTAACGCGCCCCTCGATGACCCAGCACCCAGTCTCATGGCTGAACCGCGAATGCTGCACACCAAGGACACGGAAGCAACGTGGTGGCGCATTGTCGATGCGGCAGCCGCGCTGGCTCAGCGCGGCTACGGCCATCAAGAACGCCTCGTGCTGGGCATCGCTGGGGACGACTTAGCCCCTTGGAATAACGGCACATGGTGCCTCGAGACGACAAGTGGCTTAGCGAACGATGCGCAGGTAAATGCGGTGAGCGATGCCCCGGATGTTGAACTGTCGGTAAGAGCCCTAGCAGGTCTCTACAGCGGCATGTATTCCGCGCGCACGCTGGCGAATTGGGGACAGCTATCGGGTAGTGAGCAAGGCATCGCCATCGCAGATCGGCTATTTTCCACAACGTTCGCACCACATTGCGCCGACCACTATTAGCGCGCACATAGAGAGTTCCAGTGAGGAGAGGACATGATGCTGGAGAAAGTTGACCCGTCGGTTGTCGGGGTATCCCAAGAGCGTCTTAAGCGGATCACCCGCTGGCTAGAGCAGCAAGTTGGTGAGGGCAAACTTGCGGGCGCAAGCGCGCTCGTTGCGCGCCGAGGAAAAATTGCCTACCTGCAGTGCGCGGGTTTCGCCGACAAGGAAGACGGCAAGGTGCTCGCCCCGGATACCATCGTGCGCATCTATTCTATGACCAAGCCGCTTACCACCGTGGCCGCGATGATGCTCTACGAAGAGGGGTGTTTTCAGCTTGATGACCCCGTTGCCAAATATTTGCCTGAGTTTGGCGATACGCCAGTCTGGCGCGGGGGTGGTGCACCTATTACTGATGTAGAAGAGCAGCGCTCACCGATGCTCGTCAAGCAACTGATGAGTCATACCTCAGGTTTGACCTATCACTTTATGCACAGCACACCGGTGGATGCGCAATACCGCGAGCAGGCGATTGAGTTTCAAAGTCATTCAGAATCACTCGCACAGGTGACTAGGCGATTAGCGTCGATACCGCTGCTTTGCCAGCCTGGCAGCCAGTGGAATTATTCGGTTGCCACCGATGTGCTAGGTCGCTTAGTAGAGGTCTTGTCGGGTATGAGTCTCGCGGATTTCTTTCGCCAACGCATATTCGCACCCCTGAAAATGGTGGACACGGGTTTCTCGGTGCCTGAACAAACCCGACATCGTTTCGCTGCGCTTTATGGCCCTGCGGTGGGCGGCGATATGAGTTCTGTTGGCGGTGCGGCAGCACCGGTGCCTCAAGAGGAGCGTGGCGGTCTTGTGCTGCAGGAGTCTTCAACCCAATCGGTCTATTTTGAGGAACCGATGTCCTGTTCGGGGGGCGGTGGATTGGTGAGCACTATCGGTGATTACGCGCGTTTTTGTCAGATGCTCATCAACGAGGGCGAACTGGAAGGTGAGCGCTTACTAGCGCCGTCAACACTGTGCTACATGAGAACGAACCAATTGCCCAACAACTGTGATATGGCTGCTATGGGCCAGCCAGTATGGAGTGAGACCAGCTACGACGGCATCGGCTTCGGCTTGGGTTTTGCCGTGGTGCTGGACCCGGTAAAAGCGTCGATCATCACCTCCGTCGGCGAACACCACTGGGGTGGTGCTGCCAGCACCTTTTTTTGGGTCGATCCTGCAGAAGATCTTTTTGTGGTTTTCCTCACGCAGTTGGTGCCTTCATCGACCTATCCGATTCGCCGTGAGCTGAGGGCGCGGGTGTATCAGGCCCTTGTGAACTGAACGCACTGAAAGAGCAAACACATGGATATTCAAACCTATCAGTCTCTCGGTCTCGATGTGCCTTGGGAGGACCTGCACCCCCGTAATTACCAAGTGAATGGGCGGGCAATCAGCGATATCGACGCGTCGTTGTCTACTGCCGGCGATCTTCACTACCACCCTTGTGCTGAGGCCCAGAGCACCGCGGAACTCGAGGGCGAGATTCATACCTTTGAGCACTGGAATCATAGCGGGATATATCCCGACACCCAGCGCAAGATCAGCGTCTATTTGCCGCCAGCGGGACAGGGTGAAAGTCCGCTGAACTTGCTCGTCTTTAATGACGGGGAGGCCTACCGTAGTGATAAAGGGGCGGTGCGGGTTCCTCGGGTGCTGGAGAGTATGTTCAACCAAGGCGAGCTGGCGCCGACTGCCGCCATATTCGTGATGCCAGGCGTGCCAGAAAAAGCTGCGTCAGAACCCGACAAGCAGGTGCGTTTTCACCTTGCCCATCGTCAGCGCAGCTTCGAATACGATTCTTGCACTGCTTTGTACGGCGAGTTCCTGCTGCGCGACGTACTGCCGTTTGTGCAAAACGAGCTACAGGCCGAATTCACCACAGATCCCGCACGGCGCGGCCTAGTCGGTATATCCAGTGGGGGTGTCTGTGCATTCAACGCGGCTTGGTATTTTCCCGGGCACTTTGCGCGAGTGATCAGTCACTGCGGCTCGTTTACGAACATTCGCGGGGCGAATAACTACCCGTATTTGATACGCAGCACACCACGTAAACCACTACGGGTGTTTTTACAGAGCGGGGAGCGCGATGCCGATATCGTGACCGGGAGTTGGCCGCTCGCAAATCAACAGATGGCAGCGGCGCTGGCATACGCAGGATACGATCATCGCTTTGAGTTCGGCACCGGAGGCCATAACTTGCGTCATGGCGGTGCTTTATTCGCCGAAACACTACGCTGGGCTTTTCGTTCTTGAATTTACGCGCTCCGCCGATTGGTTGTTAACTTTTGGTATCAGGCGTTGTGATGCCTTTTTCGAACAGACGGTGGCGGCTCGACAGCGAGTGGCCTCTTCGGCCTCAGGAATGCAATGCTTTGATCAGGTCTCTGACCAGCTTGCGTTGGCCTCGGGAGAGGGAAAAGTAATCTGCGGCAACTTTTTGCGTTTCTCTATCGAACAATCCCGGGTACGAGGCTCGCGTCTCAAGCGTGAGGTTCGTACTCGCATGCTCGGCCCTTTCAGCTAAACGATCGCTCTTGGTTCTGACACCGCTGATGAGCCAGTTGGCATCGATTCCCAGTAATTTGGCGATTTTTTCAATGTGTTTGGTCGACGGTTTGGCTCTGCCAGTCTCCCAGTGACTGCAGGCTGTTCTGGTAACACCCAACCGCTCGGCGAAGTTGGCTTGGGACAAGCCACGCGTTTTGCGTGCCTTGGTAATACGTTCATGAAGACTAGACATGCACCAAAGGTTAGCTTTGGGTTTGTCGCCTTAGTATGATAATTTCCGTCAAATATCTACGTGAGTGTAATTAACTAAAATTGCCTCATCACTCCAGATCATACGGTTTTGGATTCGCGCGCACTTTTTGTGATCACTTTCAATGCCCACGTGACCACAGCGTCAGCAGTGGGCGCGAATCCCTTTTCTTGCCTCTTACTTTTTCGCGCTCTCCCCCATTCGATCTGTTCCTCGCCTAATGGGATATGCAGCTTTAGATGCATCCGATGGGTGTGCCACTCGGCGATTGCCGTTACGATCGCGGATGAAACGGGGGCAGTGATGAGCGTTTATTTGATCGCACAGATCAACATCCATAATCGAGAACGTTATGCCCAATATGAGGCTGGGTTCATGGAGATTTTTGCGCAATACGGCGGCGAGATGCTTGCAGTGGACGAAGCACCTACCGTGCTTGAAGGCCAGTGGCCGCATACGCGCACGGTGCTGATTCGATTTGCAGATAAAGTCTCGGCCGATGCTTGGTATAAGAGCGATGCTTACCAGCAGCTCGCTCGTCATCGCTGGGAGGCTTCTGTGGCAGATGTCGCGATATTGCAGGGGGTTTCAGCGCCGTTAGGCGAGCAGGCGCGCATGAAGGATTTGCCAGACGAAACAAGGAATAAATAAGAATGTTGACGACAACACACGATCAGGGCGCGGTGCGCGTGCTGCGATTCAATCGACCCGAAGCGTTAAACGCCTTTAACGGCGCAATGTTCGATGCGGTAGCCGAAGAGCTTCTGGCCGCTGCTGAAAATGATGCCGTGAAAGTTTTGATCATCACCGGCGAGGGCAGGGCTTTTTCTGCCGGTATGGACCTGGCAGATAGCCCCAGCAAGCAGGCGGCGCCTGTGCACGGCTTTGAGGGTATGTTCGAAGCCTTCATCGAATTTCCCAAACCCATATTGCTTGCCATTAACGGGGTCGGCGTGGGCTTCGGTTGCACGATAACGGGCCTTGTGGATCTTGTGTTTATGGCTGAAAGCGCCAAGCTGCGCTGTCCGTTCACGGCACTCGGTCTTACCGCTGAGGCGGCGAGCACGGTGACATTTCCCGCCCTGATGGGCCCACAAATGGCGAATTGGGTGCTGCTGAGTTCCGAATGGCTCGATGCTCAAACCTGCAAGACCTATGGCCTCGCCTTTGAAGTCGTTGCAGATGCCGAGCTGCTAGCGCGCACTATGGAGCAGGCTCAAGTGCTCGCCGCGAAACCTTTGGCCTCGCTGATTACAACCAAGGAAATGCTCATGGCGCCGCGTCGTGAAGCGCTGCGCGAGGCGAGCGAAATCGAGACCGCGGCTTTGGGCAGCCTCATGGGTGGCCCGGCCAACCAAGAAGCGATAGCAGCGTTCAAAGAACGCCGCGAGCCTGACTTCGCCAAATTTTAACGCGCTCTATTCGGCGGAGCCTTGGTTCGCTGGGTTAGCGATCTGGGCTCCGTTCCTGCGGTACTGGGCTTTGCGCTCCTCGCTCCACTGGTCGATTTCGCCTGCGGGTACGCCATAGGCGATACCGCGCTCAACCCCTGGCCGCGCTCTCACCCGATTTACCCAGTCCAGTACGGCGGGAGTGCGGGTGATATCGACCTTGCTCCACTTCCAGCCGCGCAGCCACGGATACAGGGCAATGTCGGCAATACTGAACGTATCGCCCGCCACCCATTTGTGATTTTGCAGTTGCCTGTCCATAACGCTGGCGAGTCGTAGAGCCTCGGTGCCAAATCGCTCTAGTGGGTGGGCCTTGGCGTCTTGTGCAACGCTGTCCATGTAACGGGTATAGCTGAGCTTGTTCCCGAATACGGGGCCAACATTGGCAGCCTGCCAGTACACCCAAGGCAAAATGTCCCAGCGCGCTTCACCTTCGGGTAACAACGAAGTCGGAAACTTCTCTGCTAGATACTGCAAGATCGCGCAGCTCTCCATGACGCTCCGCTCACCGTCGAGCAAAACCGGAATTTTTGCGTTGGGGTTGTGCGCTAAAAACTCTTCGGCGAACTGCTCGCCCTTGGCGAGGTTGATATTTCTTACGCTGACTTCACCCAGATTTACGCCGGCTTCAATCAGCTCTTCGATCATAATGCTGACCTTCCAGCCGTTGGGAGTCGCCGCAGTCCATAGTTCCATCGTCATTCCCTCCTTGTCCTTGGCCTGCTAATTCCGTGCGCGGATCACCACGTTTGTCGCGCAGCGATGCTCCTAGCCGCTTCAAAGGTTTTGGTGCGCAAGTGGTCGAGGCGACCATTCAAGTTGCGATACCGCACAGGGTCAGAATCTATCAGGTCTTTACTGAGCTGCAGATCCGAAAAAGTGTCCATGCCGCCATAGCATCCGAGCACCAGAGTAGCCCCCGCTAGTTCGTGATCCTCAATCTTGGGTAGTGCTCGCTGCATGCACATGACCCAGAAGCGCTCGTCGGCCTCATTGAGCAGGCCGATGAGCTCGCGGGTGGCATTGCCAAGATCGATAAATTGCTGGTTGAGGGTCATGAAATGGCTGCTTGGTGATTGAGCCAACCAACGATCCTTGCTCGTCGTTATCAGGTCAACTCCCAAGTATCTGGACTTTAGATGCCCGAATCTGCTCGTGAAACGTGATGCACTTTCCAAATTGAGCGGAAGTTACCCGATGACGCTTTGTTAGCGCTGCGGCCCTGAGTATTTTCGTGATTCCACGTTACGAGGAATCAGCCATGTTTCGTTATTTTCTGTTTATGGCCTTGGGCGCATGGTCAGCTAGCTTCGTTGCAGCTGAATCTGCGTCAGTGAGCGAAGCCCAAACGAAGCTACCTATTTCCGTATTTAGTAGCGATACGGCCATTCGTACTGCCCAGATTTCACCTGACGGCAGTTATCTGGCTGTGGTATTTCGACAGGATGGTGAGGAAAAGTTAGCGGTGCTCGATTTGCAGACTCGCAAGCCTCTGAGCAGCTTTTTCGTCCGCGGGCGCAATCGTAGCGTCGGCGACGTTACTTGGGTTGCAAATGACCGCCTAGTGTACGGCACGCGCGAATCTCGCGCGTGGGACAATACGCCGTATGACATTGGCGAACTGATTGGCGTGAATGTTGATGGCTCCAAACATAAGTTTTTACTGGGCTGGCAGTCGGGCCGGATGCAAACCGGCTCCCACCTCAGTCGGAAACAAAACGACTACGGTCATTACGACATCATCGATACGCTGCCGGATGACGAAAAACATATTTTGATTGCCTTTTATCCTTGGCGTCTCCAAGGCAACACGTGGGTGTCAAGTGAACACGCGCTGCCGATTATTTATCGTCTGAATGTGCTGACGGGAAAAAAGAAGAAACGAGGGATGTTGCCGATGCCTCATGCAAGAGCCTTGGCGGACAGCCAAGGACAGGTGCGGTTTTCGGTTGCGCGACGGGGCTTTGGATCTACTGTTCACTATCGCGACAACAACAATGACGAATGGCAGCAGTTTGAGTTAGGAACGTTGTCGATATCCCATGCACAACCCATCAGCTTTGCCGCTGACAACCAAGGCGTATTTTTTTCCGGCTATGTGGACGGTGGTACTGAAGGCCTCTTCTTTATGGATCTTCGGGATCAGAGTGTGGAAAAGGTTTATCACAATGGCGCAGTCGATCCGACACGTTATTTGCTCGACTATCAACAGCGTCACATCATTGGTGTCGCCACGGAGTTTGGGCTTCCTGAATACCAATATACTGACCAGCAACATCACAAGGCCGTACTACACAGAGCGTTGCGCAGGGTTTTTCCTGATAACGAGGTGGTGATCACCAGTTCCACCAAGGACGGTGGAATGAGTCTTGCTTTCGTCTATTCAGATACCAACCCAGGTGAGTTTTTCCTCTATCACCGAGACGACAAGCGTTTGGAGTTTTTGTTTCGCTACATGGAACAGGTCGACCCTGCACGGATGGCGAAGCGACGACCGATCGCGATTGAAGCTCGTGATGGTTTACAACTGCACGGCTACTTGACCTTGCCTCAGAACCAGTCGAAAAATTTACCCATGGTTGTCCATCCTCACGGCGGCCCACATTTCGTGCGTGACCGCTGGCGGTTTGATTCGGCAGTGCAAATGCTCGCGCATTACGGCTACGCCGTGCTGCAGCTGAACTTTCGTGGCAGTGGTGGTTTTGGTAAGTCCTTTGAGGCGGCTGGCCAAGGACAATGGGGTGGTGTCATGCAAGATGATTTAACAGACGCCACGCGCTCACTGATCGAGCAGGGAATTGCCGACCCGCAGCGAATCTGCATCTATGGCAGTAGTTATGGGGGCTACGCAGCGTTGATGGGCGCTGTGAAGGAACCGGCGTTGTATCGATGTGCGATCGGTTCAATGGGCGTATACGACTTGCCCATGATGTTTCGAGAGGGTGATATCCGAGAGTCTTCGAGCGGTCTTGAATACTTGAGACAAACCCTGGGAACAGACAAAGAACTGCAGCAAGCCAGATCACCAACTTACAACGCTGCGAAGATTGAGGCTAACGTGCTATTGATCCACGGTACCGCTGATAAACGCGCACCGATTAAGCATGCTCGAGCGATGAAGTCAGCCTTGGATAACGCTGAGAAAAGCTATGAATGGCTACAAATCAAAGCCGGGGGTCACGGCTTTTATAACGAAGAAAATCGCGAAATTGCATACCGCCGCGTGCTGGATTTTTTGCATGCAAACATCGGCCAGCCTGACGAGCCTGTTTCTGCAATTTCCGTCGATTGAACCCTTGGGAACCCTGTCTCGGTCTTATTGCCAACGCTAGAACATACGGGCATCGTTTCGTCCTTGTTGGATGGTTCTGCCGTCTGTACTAGCTAGAGCATCATTAGAGAAAAGAAGGTAAAGAATGAGGGAAAACACATCACTGGCGGCTTGGCAGCGCGATGAGCAAACCATCGGCCTATGGCTCAGTCTGGCAAACAGTTATTCGGCAGAGGCTATGTCTCAGCTGGGTTTTGATTGGATCTGCGTCGATATGCAGCACGGACTCATCGACTACACAGACTTAGTGAACATGCTGCCAGCCATATCGACCTCCAACGCTACGCCCTTAGTGCGCGTGCCGTGGAATGAACCCTATGAAATTATGAAGGCGCTCGATGCAGGTGCCTATGGCGTCGTCGTACCCATGGTCAATAATCGCCAGGAAGCGGAACAAGCCGTGATGGCCTGTCGTTATCCACCCTTGGGTAATCGCTCCTTCGGACCGATTCGCGGCGCGCTTTATGGCGGCCGGGGTTACGCGGTGGAGGCCAATGACCAAATTGCCTGCATCGCCATGATCGAAACGGCCGAAGGTATCGCCAACGCCGACGATATCATGAGCACACCAGGGCTAAACGGCGTATACATCGGCCCCGCGGATTTGGCTCTATCCTTGGGTTTGCCGGCCATGGGTGACCAGCCGCAGGAGGAGCATTTGGTGGTGGTGAAAGAGCTGCTTGGCAAATGCAAAGCCCACAAGATAGCCGCTGGTATTCACACCTCAAGTCTTGAGTACGCGCAAAAGTACCTCGCCCTTGGGTTCAATTTTGTCACCCTTGGTTCTGAGTCTGGTCATATGACGAAGAATGCAGCGAGGGAACTCGCCGCTGCGCGAGGCACCGCAGAGGCACAACGCGAGAGCACGGGCTATTAGTGCTCGTGCGGTTATCGGCGGGTTAAACCCGTGATTTGGCTTTTTGCATTACTGCTGTTGGCGGTGTTTATGCCGTCTTTTTGGGTGCGCTGGGTGATGCGGCGCCACGCGGGCGATATTTCGGACATGCCGGGTACTGGTGGAGAACTGGCAGAACACTTGATCGAACGTTTCGAACTGGAAGGTGTTAGCGCCGAAATGACAGAGCTCGGCGATCACTACGACCCCCAAAGTAAAATGGTTCGGCTGAGCGAGGAAAATTGGCGCGGGAAATCTCTTACCGCTGTCGCCATCGCGGCCCATGAAGTGGGCCACGCGATTCAGCATCATCAAAACGACGCTCGGTTAAACGCTCGCACAAAACTGGTGCCTATTGTCAATTTGGTCGGGCAAATCAGCGTTGGTGTTGTGGCGGTGGCACCGATCATAGGTTTAGTGACCCGACATCCGGTGCCTATTTTGGCGATTGCGGTTATTGGTTTGTCTGGTCTGTTGCTTCGAATGCTGCTCCACTTAGTGACCTTGCCAACAGAATGGGATGCAAGTTTCGGCAAGGCGCTGCCCATATTAAAGCAGGGAAATTACATACCTGAAGAGCAAGAATTTGCGGTGAGACGCATACTTCGGGCTGCTGCATTAACCTATGCGGCGGCGGCACTCGCTGACGCTTTCAATCTGTTCCGCTGGGCGGCGATACTGTTGCGACGCTGAACTCTTAGCAAGCCTTGTCTGCTTTTTATGACCTTTCATCTTTTTGTTTTACGGGAAAAAGCCTTTCGATGGTACGAAGGGCCGCTGTTGGAGAGCTGGATTAGTGAGTGAAGAGATGCGCATCGTCGGATGGAACGTTAACGGACTGCGTGCCTGTATCAAAAAGGGGTTCATTCCGTTTTTGCAGCGAAGCGAAGCAGATATCGTCGCGCTGCAGGAAGTGCGTGCCTTCCCGGAACAGCTCCCACCAGAGATTACGGCGTCCAAAGACTGGCATGTGAGTTTTTCGCCAGCCAAGCGACCAGGTTATAGCGGTGTCGCCATTCTTAGCCGCGTCGCGCCAAGCAAAGTAGAAACGAGCCTCGGTGAAGCGCGCTTCGATGATGAAGGCCGCTTTATCATTGCTCACTTTGGGCGCCTAGCCGTTGCCAGCATCTACTTCCCCAAGGGCAACGGTAAGGATCGCGACAACTCTCGAGTTGGCTATAAGCTCGATTTTTATCGAGCGGTTTTTGATCGGCTCAATGAGCTTCGCAGTCGCGGCAGAGTGTATGTTTTAGGGGATTTCAATACGGCGCACCATGAGATCGACTTGGCGCGTCCAAAAGGCAATCATAAGGCCAGCGGCTTCTTGCCAATCGAACGCGACATGCTGACGCAGGTGTTGAGCGAAGGTTGGGTAGATACCTTTCGTGCCACGCACCCAGACGAGCCCGACCACTACACTTGGTGGCGACAGTTTGGTGGCGCAAGGGAGAAGAATGTGGGTTGGCGTATCGACTATGTTTACGCCTCAACGTCCGCCATGCGGCGCGTGAAAGAAGCGTTTATTTGGCCTGATGTTTTAGGTTCCGATCACTGTCCCGTAGGCGTTGATTTGAAGTAGTCTGTTGAGCCGAAAAAGTTCGAGGTGATAGATGGCTCAACCGTTCCCAAACCACCCCAATTTGCGCGGGGGGTTCGCGCCCCTGCAGATGGAATGCGATGTCAACGATCTGGTGATCGAAGGCGAAATACCCAAGGAACTCAACGGCAGCTTCTACCGTAACGGGCCAAACCCCCAATACGCTCCCAGAGGTCATTACCACTGGTTTGGCGGCGACGGCATGGTGCACGCTTTTCACATAGAAGATGGCCAAGTCGCCTATCGCAATCGCTGGGTTCGCACGATCAAGTGGCACAAAGAACGCGAGGCCGGGCGCTCATTGTTCAGTGCGTTTAATCCCATGGACAACGATGCAAGTGTTGCTGGTTTAGAAACCGACGGCGTGGCCAATACCAACATCATTTGGCATGGCGGCAAGCTATTGGCCTTAGAAGAGGGTCATGCGCCTTTCGAACTCGATCCTCATACGTTGCAATCTCTAGGGCCCCATATCTACGGCGGCAAGCTGAAAGGACCGATGACCGCTCACCCCAAAATTGACCCTGAAAATGGCGAGATGTTGTTTTTCGGCTACAACGCCAACGGCACAATTTCAGAGCATATGACGTTCAGCGTCGTCGATAAGGACGGCAAGCTGCTGCGTAGCGAGTCATTTACAGCCCCATACGCGGCCATGGTGCATGACTTTGTTGTTACCCGCGACCATGTCATTTTCCCCATCATGCCATTGACCGGCAGCTTGGAGCGCGCGTTCAAGGGCGGTCCGGTCTACGCCTGGGAGCCCGAGAAAGGTAGCCATATTGGCATCATGCCTCGCAACGGCTCCGTGCAAGATCTGCAATGGTTTCGCGGTGAAGCAAGCTATGTTTTTCACCCAATGAATGCGCACACCACTGACGATGGCAAGATCGTCTGTGATGTTTGTGAGTACCCGCAGGCGCCGTTATTTCCGGGCGTTGACGGCAAACCGGGTGATCCTAAAAAAGCGCTGGCGAAGCTGGCACGCTGGACCTTTGATCTGAATGCCCAATCGGATCGTTATCAAGTCGAGCAGTTGCATGATTTGGTTTGCGAGTTTCCTCGACTGGACGAGCGCCGTGCAGGACTGCCCTACCGTTTTGGTTACTTTGCCGGTGACACTCAACCGCCAAAGAAAGTGGGTGGGTACAACGTCATTGCTGCGATAGATCACCAGACCGGCAAGCTGAGCAGCTACGATGTGGGCGAGGGCTGTGCCACCAGTGAGCCCATTTTTGTGCCGCGTCGCGCAGGCGCAGAAGAGGGCGACGGTTTTTTGCTGGCCTATGTTTTTGACGCCAATCGCGGTGCTAGCCATATGGTCGTGCTCGATGCGCAAAATGTTGCCGACGGCCCGCTTGCGAGGGCGATGCTCGATCATCGCGTGCCCTACGGCTTTCATGGTAATTGGCGGGACGCTGGCTAGCAGGCAGCCAAAGTCACCTAGGCGGGAGTGGAAATTCGCGCGCTTTTGATCAAGGCGAAAACTTCGGCCCTCAACTGCAGGTTTAGGGCTTCGCAGGCTGCCTTTGAAATGTGCGCGCAAAGGCGCTCACCACTGCCATTTACTGTCAGATGAACGGCCACCAAGCCGCGCATCTGTCCTGTAAGAGGTGCTATGTCCGTAATGGTGACGCTGAGCATATTGCGAATGCTGAGCTGGGTCGGTTTGGATGTGGCGATGGCAATGTCTCGAGCGGCGAGGAAGAGACGCACTCTTTCGGTAGCCGGCCGCTGTTGCCCCAGCACCTGCATAACCTGATCGCCTATCGCCAGGTCGATCATCGAGTAGGCCTCGCTAAAGCCGGTTACCGCTGCCTGAAGCAAGCTGCCAGCCTCGCCTAAATCTTCGCCCTTCGTGGACAGTAAGCCCAAGCTTGGCAGTATGTCTTGGGTGCGACCTTGTTGCGTGAGTGTGTTGTTGCCCATGACCAGCATGTGGTCACAGAGTTTGGCGATCTCGTCATTGAGGTGACTGACATAAATAGTTGGGATATCAAGCTCTCGCGTAATGTTGGCGAGGTAGGGAATAATCTCAGTCTTACGCTGGCTGTCGAGGCCATTTAGAGGTTCGTCTAACAGTAGCAGCTGCGGTTGTCCGAGAATGGCGCGGGCCACGTTGACTCGTCGTGACTCACCGCCAGACAGTGTTTTAGGTTTGCGACCGAGTAAGTTGGCTAGGTCAAATTGTTCTACGACATCTGCTAGCGGTAGCTTGATGGGTACCTGCTGAACATCAGCGCGCTTTAGGCCGTAGCGCAAGTTTTCTTCGACGCTCAGGTGGGGGAAGAGACGATCCTCCTGAAAGACGTAGCCGACCCGTCGCTCATGACAGGGTACGAGGTGGTCTCTACCCTGCCAGATTTCCTCTTTGAATCGAATGCTGCCGCTACAGGGCGTTAAGCCTGCGATTGCGCGCAGCAAAGTGGTCTTGCCACAGCCACTGGGGCCGAACAAAGCGGTAACACTGGGTGGTATCTCGCATTCCACGTTGATTTGGGTGTCGCCGATAGGAACGTTGATATTCAGCGCGAGCATTAGCGGTGGCTGCTCGGCAAGAGGCTAGGAGCGAGTTGGCGATTGCTGTAGTAGACGCATAAAAGCACGCTGAAAGAGAACGCTAGTAATCCTGCTGACAGGGCATGTGCCTGACTGTAGTTCAGCGTTTCGACGCTTTCATAAATCACGATGGATATGACCCGAGTTTCGCCGGCCAAGTTGCCACCCACCATGAGCACGATGCCGAACTCGCCAACGGTATGCGCAAAGGTCAGCACGGCCGCTGTCAGATAGCCGCTGCGTGCCATGGGCAGCACTGTGCTACGCCATGCATCCCAAGGCTTTGCGCCGAGGGTGGCTGCTGTTTCAAGGGGCTGTTTGCCAATTTGCACAAAGGCAGCGGTTAAGGGCTGAACCATAAAGGGTAGTGAGTAGACGAGCGAGGCAATCACCAGCCCCGTGAAGGAAAATGCCAAAGTGCTGCCAGTTAGCTCCACCCAGAGGCCGCCTAACGCAGTGTCAGGACTGAAGAGGATCAGAAGATAAAACCCAAGTACCGTCGGCGGCATAACTAGGGGTATGGCAGTAATCGCTTCAACGGCGGGCTTCAGACGATGCTGGCTGTGGGCCAACCACCAGGCTAACGGTGTGGCGAGCACCAGCAGTACCAGGGTGGTAATGCCGGCAAGTTTTGCGGTAAGCCAGATGGCAGTGAATTCGGTCAAGGTGTTGAGTGCTCGAAGAAAGTCGGCGCTAACCTGAGGTCACCGCCGACGTGAATGCCGCTATCTCTCAAGCCGCGGGCTTGCGGAATTTGAGCGTCATGCGGTTGGACTCGCCAATTGCTTGCATCGCTGCAGCCGCTTCTGGGTTATCCCGACTGCCCATCAATGTAGGCGGTAGTCGCCATACGACGTCGCCTTCTTGGGGTTGATCATTGGGGTTAGCATTCACATTGGAGGCACCTTCAAAAACAAAACCGGCTGCTTCCATTTGAGCGACCACAAAGCTCTGTTTCAAATAACCGCGACTGCCATCAGCCCACGCGTCTGGCGCTTCTTCGCGCATTTGATGCTGCACGACGCCGACCACGCCCCCGGGTTTGAGCGCCGTGTAGGCGTTATCAATGGCTATGGTCAGAAAATCGCCTTGGCTTTGATAGCGTGCCAAATTGTGTAGTGCACGGATAAAGAGCACTGCGTCCGCGCTACCGGCTACAGATTCAGGTTGGGCGCCGAAGAAGAACCCGCTGATTGGCGTGTTGTTGTCTTCGACCCAAGTTGATGCCTTCGCGGGCCAATCGGTGGTCCAAGTTTCGAGCTTCTTAAGCTGCTCTTCGGTGCGAAAGCTAAAGAGTCGCTGCATGTCCAAGGAATAATTAGCGCCAATCAGCGCGCCCTCCTCACCCAAGTACGGCAGTAACAGTTTGCTGTACCAACCACCGCCGGGTAGGGCTTCGACCACGGTCATACCGGGTTCAACGCCAAAAAAAGCCAACGTTTGGGCAGGGTTACGAAATGTGTAGCGAGC
>ERZ802831.658-NODE-658-length-17629-cov-10.4026_pt1 | contig 17629 bp, 20 predicted proteins | sample MGYA00345655_ERZ802831 | MGnify/ENA primary metagenome ERZ802831 (study PRJEB30503, sample SAMEA104212376) | marine metagenome | biome: Westerlies Biome; feature: [SRF] surface water layer (ENVO:00010504) within the epipelagic zone...; material: water...
AAAATAAGGTAATTGATAGGAGAAAGTTTTTCATATTTAATTTTTTAGAAATATAATTTTTTTTTTTCAATTCATAATATTAATTTAAGACATGTTTTCAAAGGAAAATATGAGGAATATCAGAAAGCGCATTGATGCGTTAAGGGGGTATCTTTGACATCGAATCTAAACAGAATGACCTTGAAAAACTAGAAAATGATTCTTTATCTAGTGATTTTTGGTTAAATCCCAAAGAAGCTGAGAAAACCATTAAAAATATTCAGGTATTAAAAAAGCAGATCAGTGATTATAATACTCTAAATTCAAATTATGATGATGTAACAGTACTAAGCGAGTTTAATTCATTAAAAGAATTATCTGATAATGAGTTAAATTCCTCTTTCAATGAATTACTTACTTTTTTAGAAGATTTAGAGTTTAAGATGATGTTAAGTAAAAAAGAGGACTCAATGAGCGCTATAGTTCAAATAACTGCAGGTGCTGGAGGAACTGAATCTTGTGATTGGGCTGAAATGTTATTAAGAATGTATTTAATGTGGGGTGAAAAAAATAGTTTTAAAATAAAAGAACTAAATAATCAATCTGGTGATGTTGCAGGTATAAAAACTGCAACCATTCAAATAGATGGAGAGTATGCGTTTGGATGGTTAAAAGGTGAGAATGGTGTTCATAGACTCGTAAGAATTTCCCCATTTGATAGCAACGCTAAAAGACATACTTCATTTGCCTCAGTTTATGTTTATCCGCTTGTAGACGAAACAATTGAGATTAATATTAATCAATCAGACTTAACATGGGATACAATGAGATCAGGTGGAGCTGGAGGTCAGAGTGTAAATAAAATTGAAACAGCGGTGAGGCTTAAGCATAAACCAACCGGTATTACAATTGAAAACTCTGAGACGAGATCGCAGCTTGACAATAAGGAGAAGGCTCTTATGCTTCTTAAATCTCAACTCTATGAAATCGAAATTCAAAAGAATAATGCAGAAAAAATGAAAATTGAAGAATCAAAAAAGAAAATTGAATGGGGATCACAAATAAGAAATTATGTTCTTCATCCATATAAAATAGTTAAAGACGTTAGAACTGGTTATGAATCTGGAAATACTGAGAGTATTTTGAATGGTGATATAAATGAATTACTAAAATCTTTCTTATTAAATCGTTAATAAATCATAAATAAAATTGGTTTATTAAAATATTAGAGTAATTTCGCTAAAATTATTAAAATTAAAATATGAGTACAGGATTAGTAAAATTCTTCAATGAGACTAAAGGTTATGGTTTTATTAAAGAAGATGATAATGATACAGAACATTTCGTTCACGTTTCAGGTCTTATTGACAGGATTACAGAGGGAGATAAAGTAGAATTTGAATTAAAAGAAGGTAATAAAGGTTTAAATGCAATTAACGTAAAAGTTATTTCTTAATCCCCCTATTACGATATAAAAAGACCCATTTGGGTCTTTTTTTTTGCCCCAAACCTATCAAAATATAAATCTTGGCTTAATTTTTATGTCTAAAATGGTATATCATCTTCATCCTTATTTTGAGGTTCACTGAAATCACTCAAAGTATTATCAGCATTTAATTTAGACTGGAATTCAGACGGAGAATCATATCCTCCAATATCTTCAAATTTTCCAAGACTTGGAATAAATTTTAACTTAATTGAATCTAATGCTCCATTTCTATGTTTAGCTACAATAAACTCACCTTGACCCTCAGAAGGGGTCTTCATCTCATCATCCCATTCCATAATACCGTAATACTCAGGTCTATAGAGAAACGAAACAATATCAGCATCTTGTTCAATAGCGCCTGACTCTCTTAAATCAGATAAAATTGGCCGTTTGGTTCCACCTCTTGTTTCTACAGCTCTGGAAAGTTGAGATAAAGCTATTACTGGAATATTAAGTTCCTTTGCTAAAGCCTTTAGATTTCTAGAGATAGTAGAAATTTCTTGCTCCCTATTTCCTGCTTTATTTGATGAACCAATATTCATTAATTGAAGATAATCAATGATTATAAGTTTTATACCGTGAGACGAAGCTAATCTTCTAGCTTTAGCTCGTAATTCAAAAATTGTTAACGAAGGACTATCGTCAATAAACAATGGAGCTGATTCTAGGTCTGAAACTTTTATGTTTAGCTGTTGCCATTCATGATCTGCAAGTTTACCTGTTCTCAACTTATCAGATGACAAGCCAGTTTCAGATGAAATAAGCCTAGTAATAAGTTGAACGGATGACATTTCAAGTGAAAAAAAGGCAACAGGAATGTTTTGTTTAACTGATATATTTCTTGCCATTGAAAGTGCTAGGGCAGTTTTTCCCATTCCAGGTCTAGCAGCAACAATTACAAGATCACTGGGTTGCCAACCGGAGGTTAATTTATCAAGTTTTTCAAAACCAGTAGAAACCCCACTTAAACCGTCTTGTTTAGCAATTTCCTCAATTCGATTTTTAGCTCTAATTACTAGGTTTTGCGCAGTTTCAGTAGAGGTCTTTATGTTACCTTGTGCAACATCATATAACTTTGACTCAGCCTCATCTAAAAGATCCATTACATCAGTTGACTCGCTATATGACTTTTGAATAATTTCATTTGAAATTGTAATTAATTTTCTTTGAATATATTTCTGAAGAATTATCCTTGAATGAAATTCAATATGAGCTGAAGAAGAAACTTTTTGAGAAAGATTAATGAGATAAAAATCTCCACCCGCAGACTCAAAATTCTTATTTTTTTTTAAATCTGCAGAAACAGTTAGAAGATCTATAGGCTCTGATTCTCTAAATAATCTTTCAATAGATTCATATATAAGTTGATGTGATTTTTTATAAAAAACTTCTGGTGATAGTATTTCTATAATTTCATTAACACCTTTTTCATCAATAAGCATCGCTCCAATTACAGCTTCTTCTAGGTCAATAGCTTGTGGAGGAATTTTTCCATCTGAAAGATTTACAACAGATGAATTCTCATTTTCATATACTTTCAATGGGTTTCTTTTCTCCATAAAGTAAATGTATGGAAAAACAACTTTTTTAAATCACAAATCTGTATTATTAAAAAAAAAAATTTGAACAAGATTAATGTTGATAAGTAAAGAAAATTGTTAATACTTAAATTAACGATTGAAATTTCCAATTTTGGCAAACTTTTTTCTTCTGAGATTAATCATTTTGTTTTTTGAAAGTGAGTTAATTTTTTTTGTAAAATACACTATATTTTCTTTTACAGATTGATATGTATAATCAGGATTATAATGAGCTCCTCCAAGAGGTTCATCTATAATCTTATCTATAAGTTTATTCTTAAACATATCCTTTGCGGTAAGTTTTAGCGCTTCAGCAGCTTCTTCTTTATGCTCCCAACTTCGCCAAAGAATAGATGAACATGATTCTGGAGAAATTACGGAGTACCATGTGTTTTCTAGCATTAATATTTTGTCACCCACACCAATACCCAATGCTCCACCAGAAGCTCCCTCTCCAATTACAATAGATATGATAGGAACGTTGATATTCATCATTTCATAAATATTTCTAGCTATGGCTTCACCTTGACCTCTCTCTTCTGCTTCTAAGCCAGGAAAAGCTCCAGGAGTGTCTATAAGAGTTACAATTGGAATATTAAATTTTTCAGCATGCTTCATTAATCTCAGAGCTTTTCTATACCCTTCTGGATTTGCCATTCCAAAATTTCTTAACTGTCTAGTTTTTGTATTATATCCTTTTTGAGTACCAATAAACATATAAGAATGGTTATTTATTTTACCTAAGCCACCAATCATTGCTTTATCATCCTTTATATTTCTATCCCCATGAAGTTCTAAAAAGGATTCACCACAAATATTATTGATATAATCTAGTGTATAAGGTCTATTAGGGTGTCTGGATAACTGGACTTTTTGCCATGCAGAAAGATTACCGTAGATATCTTTTTTGGTCTCAACTAATTTTTTTTGTAGAAGGTTATAGGTTTTAGTGATATCAACATTAGATTCGTTCTCAATTGATTTACACTTATCAATTTGATCTAAAATTTCTTTAATAGGAACTTCAAAATCTAAAAACTCCATGAATAAAATTTATGTAAATATAGTTTAATTATATAATCTATCTAATTGCTTTTTTTAATAATAAAAAAGCAATTATTGAAAAAATAAAAAGTATTCCCCATGAAGCAATACCAGGAGAAAAATTTGATTTTATAACCAATACACTAAATATTTTATCTAGAAATATGAAAAAGAATCCAAGGGTAACTCCAATAGCAAGATTAGATCCAGTTCCACCTCTTTTCTTAAATGAAGATACTGATATTGCAATTAGCGTTAAAATAAAACATGACAAAGGAATAGTATATCTTTTGTGACGAACCAACAAATGTGAATTAATTAAAGGGGAACCTGCTTTTTTTTCATATCTAATTAATTCATTTAATTCAAAAAAATTAAGAGTTTCAGCTACATAATTTAAGGGAGATAAATCGTCAATATCAAAATTGAATATTGTATCCTTTCTTGTTGCTTTTTTTATAATTTCATTATTGTTTACTATAGATCGTTTAACGTAGTTAGTTAATCGAAATATGGAATCATCCCATCTTATAGTTGTTGCTGTAATTTTATGCTTTAATTCACTATTTTCAAAATTTTCTAAGGTAAAGTTTATTCCTCTATTTCTTGATGGATCAAAACTACTGACATAAATATATTCACTTTCATTTATTTGCTTGAATAATCTAGAAGTTTTTCTTTTTTCCTCTGACTTGACATTTTCTGAAATAAATTCATTAAAATTTTGATTTGACTTTGGTACAATAAACATTCCTGAAAAAAAAGCAAACACAACGATTATTGAAGCAGAAATAAAAAAAGGCTTCATTAAACGTTGAAAGGATATACCTGACGAAAGTATAGCTGTGATTTCGGTGTTATTTGCTAGCCTTGAAGTAAAAAAGATAACTGCAAGAAAAAGAAATACAGGATATAATTGGCTCCCAAAATACCAAATAAAATCAAAATAATAGTTCAAAATTAGATCAGCTGAAACTTCTTTTTCTCTGAATTTATCAATTTTCTCTGCAAAGTCTACCATTATTCCTATTGGAATAAACAAACCAAGCATAACAAAAAAAGTAGTAAGGTAATTTTTGATTATATATTTATCTATAATCTTCATAATTCAAAATTAATAAAGTAATTAACATCAAAAATAGATTGTTAATTATTTATCTATAATTTATGATAAAAAGAATTTTGTTAGTGACAGTTTAATTATACATTTACCATCAAATGAGCAAAAACCTTAATAATTTGGTTATTCAAACCAGAAGAGATATTTTAAGAATGGTTCATGCAGTAAATTCAGGACATCCAGGTGGATCTCTTGGATGTGTAGAGTTTTTTGTTACACTCTATAATAAAATTATGCAACATGGTCAAGATGATAATTCAAATGACATGTTTATCCTATCTAATGGACACATATCACCTGTTTATTATAGTACTCTAGCAAGAGCAGGTTATTTTGATTTAAAAGAATTAAGCACTTTCAGAAAAATTAACTCAAGACTTCAAGGGCACCCTACAAATCACGATAATTTACCAGGAGTTAATATTTCATCTGGATCGCTTGGCCAAGGATTATCTGTTGGTCTTGGAATTGCTCTTTCAAAAAAATTAAATAGTGATAAATCACTTGTATATGTTTTAACTGGTGACGGAGAGCTTCAAGAAGGTCAAAACTGGGAAGCTTTAATGTATGCATCTGCAAATAATGTTGATAATATAATTGTTACAGTTGATTATAACGGACAACAAATAGACGGATCCACAAAAGACGTTTTAGATATAGGTGATTTAAAATTAAAGCTTGAAGCATTTAATTGGAAAGTCTTTGAAATTGAAAATGGAAACTCGCTAGATGAAGTTTATGAAATAATGAACAATGCAAGAAAAGATAGCATGAAAGGAAAGCCAATTGTAATACTAATGAAAACTATTATGGGAAACGGCGTTGACTTTATGATGCATAGTCATAAATGGCACGGTATTGCTCCAAATGATGAAGAATTAAAAATTGCACTTAGTCAAAATCCAGAAACTTTAGGAGACTATTAATATGGAAGAATTTATTAATCAAGGCGATAAAGACACAAGATCAGGCTTTGGTGAGGGCTTAACAGAACTTGGTAGGAATAACAGTGATGTTGTTGCACTTTGTGCTGACTTAACAGGCTCACTTAAGATGAACACTTTTGCAGATGAAAATCCAGAAAGATTTTTTCAAGTTGGCATAGCTGAAGCAAATATGATGGGGATTGCTGCAGGGTTAGCTACTGGTGGAAAAATTCCCTTTACAGGCACTTTTGCTAATTTTTCAACTGGTAGAGTATATGATCAAATTAGGCAATCAATTGCATATTCAAATAAAAACGTCAAAATATGTGCTTCTCATGCTGGTGTAACATTAGGAGAAGATGGAGCAACTCATCAAATTCTTGAGGATATTGGACTTATGAAAATGCTGCCAGGAATGACTGTTATTAACACTTGTGATTTTAATCAAACAAGATCTGCAACTCTTGAAATATGCAAGTTTGATGGTCCTGTATACTTAAGATTTGGTAGGCCTAAAGTTGCAAATTTTACAAAGATATCCGAGAAGTTTCAAATTGGAAAAGGTGTCTTATTAAATAAAGGAGGTGATGTAACTATTGTTGCTACTGGCCATCTAGTATGGGAGGCAATCCAAGCAGCAAATAAATTATATCAGAATGGTATTAGTGCAGAGATTATTAACATTCATACAATTAAACCTCTTGATGAAGATATAATTCTTAATTCTATAAATAAAACAGGGTGTTTGGTTTCAGCTGAGGAACATAATATTTATGGTGGATTAGGTGAGAGTGTTGCTAGACTTCTTACATCTAAAGCTCCATATCCTCAGGAGTTTATTGGAACAAACGATACATTTGGAGAATCTGGAACTCCACTTGAACTCATGAATAAATATGGTTTAAATAGTAACTCAATCTTTGAAGCTGTAATTAGAGTTTTAAAAAAGAAAAGCTAAATGAGAGTATTTATTTTATTTTTTTTTATTTGCGGATCCATTAACGCACAGGGAAACCTTGGAGTTAATATTGGTCTAAATGATGATAATTTTGGATCAATTGAAAATATTAAAACTAAAATAGATAATTATAATCTTGATATTAAGAATTCAACAGGTTTCCAACTTGGTGTTTTTACTGAAATCGATTTAATTACATTTTATATTAGACCTGAACTAAACTTGATTTTTTCTAAATCTAGAAATGCATCAGCTTTCTCAAGTCAAAATGATGGTTCTTTACTTGATCAAACAATTAATATAGCTGAACATACATATAAGTCAACTGAAATACAAGTACCTATTATTTTTGGATATAAAATTATTGGACCAATTAGTCTTTTTGGTGGACCCGCTTTTAAATACAGCCTATCAAATTCTAGTAATTTTGACTTAGAAGAAATAAAGGACAAGTATACACTTAGTTTTTTACTTGGTTCAAGAATTAAAATTAAATCAATTAGTGTTGGTCTAAGGTATGAAAGAGGATTAAACACCAAAGAGATCCTAATATTAAATGCAAACGGAGCTAATATTGAAGATGCTAATGTAGATTTGACAACTAATAAATTGTCACTAAATATATCGTATGATATCCCTTATAATTTATTTAAAAAGAAAAATTAATTATCTGGATCTAGATAGTCTGGTATACCGTCATTATCTGTATCATCAATAATAGAATCATTATTTTTATCTAGTTCATTTATTGTTAACACACCATCTCCGTCATCATCCGAATCATACATGTTCCATAATTGATCACCATCGGTGTTATCTCCAAATGGATTACCATTTCCGTCTATATCTTCAAAAAAAGAAAGTATACCGTCACTGTCATGATCAGTATCAACATGAGTCATCAGTTTAACTTTAAATATAAGCGGAGAATACTCTGGGATATCAGCTTGAGCATTATTAAAATATGCTATTCCTGAAGGCATGAAGAATAAACCAATACCAAATGATGTATAACTTATTGTACCATTTGAATTTTCAGAAAAATTACCTGATTTAAGCTCAGAAACACTTTCTCTAAAACCTTGAAGAGTATTTGCTAGATCAATCCATACAGGGAATACCCTATTGTCAAAAACATAATTATCAGTCAGTAATCCTTCATAAGCAACAAAGACAGAATCAACAATTGATGGACTTTGATTAATACCTTCTCTTGCAATTATATAATAAAGATTATGAGATGTGATAATACTGTCAGAGTCCATAACATCAATAGTTTTAATTGATGCTTGATCAAATAATGAAATTTTAGATGAATTATTTATTATAGAATCAAATACCACGTCAATATCTCTATTAGAATTAGAGAAATCTTCATAATTATATGAATGTGTTTTTAAAAAAGTTTCTAACATATCTTGATCAACAGATACTTGATCTGTTAGCTTTCTAATTTCAACTTCCTCAGAAACATCATCATCCTTACTACACTGAACAAATATTATAAAGACCGAAAGGATAAAAAATAAGTTTTTCTTCATAATTTAGTGCGAAGATACAACATTAGTTTATTTCTTTAAAAGAGTATTTATATGACAAAATTTAACGAAAAAAATATAATTCTAGATAATACAGATATAGAAAATAAGATTCAAAGAATTGGATTAGAAATCCTTGAAGACAATATAGATAAATCAAAAATTATTTTTTTTGGTATTTCGACTAATGGAGAAATTATTGCAAAAAAAATCATTGATAATTTCAATAAGATATCAAAAATAAAAACTGATATTATTAAAGTAAATATTATTAATGATGGATCTAACAGTATAATTAAATATGATGGAAAATTTGATGCTGAGTCTGAGTCATTAATAATAGTTAGTGATGTTTCTCAATCTGGAAAAACAATTCAACTTGTTACAAGTGATTTAATGAAACATAATCCATCAAAAATAAAAACTGCAGTCATAATTAATAGAGATCACTCATTATTTCCTGTCAAGATTAATTTTTCAGGGCTTAACCTTTCAACTTCAGTAAATGAACATGTAGATGTAGTTGTAAATAAACAAAAAGAGTTGACAGTTTATTTAAACTAGTTTTTTACATATTTTGTCAACAATTTCAGTAATTTTTAAATTATCAGTTTTAACTTTTATATTAGACTTCTCATAATAAAAACTTCTTTCAAATAGGTGCTTTTTTATAAATTCATTTAGTTGATTATTCTCTTTTAAATGAGATATCATAGGTCGATTTATTTCTGAATTTTTAATTCTTTCTATAATTGTATTAACATTTGCTTTTAAATAGACTGATAATGAGTAAGGATGAGTATTAATTATATCTAAATTATTCTCAAAACATGGGGTACCTCCTCCAGTTGAAATTATCTTTTTTTCATTTTTTGAAGATAACTCAATTAAACATTTATGCTCTAGTCTCCTAAAGTATACCTCATTATGATCTTTAAAAATTTGAGAAACAGTTTTACCTTCTTTTTTTTCAATAAAGTCATCCATGTCATAGAATTTATAACCTATTGAATTAGACAAAGATTTTCCAATTATAGTTTTACCTACTCCCATATACCCCATTAAAAAAATTGTATTTATCATTTTGTTTTCCTTAACAAATTTATAATAAAATGATCATTGAATAATGAATTTTTCAATGTATATTTGACCTCTTTTTTGACCTGGTAGCTCAGTTGGTAGAGCATCTCCCTTTTAAGGAGAGGGTCCTGGGTTCGAGCCCCAGCCAGGTCACTAACCTGTTTTTAATGCCTACGTGGTGAAATTGGTATACACGCTACCTTGAGGGGGTAGTGCTCTTCGAGCGTGCTGGTTCGAGTCCAGTCGTAGGCACAACAGTTCCCACGATATTAGACTTTCTATTTCAGCTTCAAGGTTGGACATTTATTATTTATTTAAAAGATAAATTTTTAAAATAACAAAAAAAACTAATCATTACAGTTAACAAAATTAGGAAGCCAACCAATTATTTTGGCACCAGGGTGGAAGACAGCACATTCTGTCACATTTAAAACATCCCAGCCAGTAATTTTTTGTTCACATCCAACAGAACAAAGAAAAAAGAAAAAAAGAAATAGCTTATTCATATTTCTAAATAGTTTAAAAAATATAATGTTATTTTCTTTTAAAAAGACTCTTAACAGCTGAAAATATTCCTTTAGATTTAGGTTTTTCCTCCTCTACTACCTTTTCCTCTGCTACCTTCTCCTCTGCTACCTTCTTCTCTACCACCTTCTCCTCTGCTACTTTCTCCTCTACCACCTTCTCCTCTACTACCTTCTTCTCTACCACCTTCTCCTCTACTACTTTCTCCTCAACTACTTTCTCCTCAACTACTTTCTCCTCAACCGCTCTCTCCACTTGTGTTTGTTCAACTTTCGTCTTTTCAATTTTAAGATTATCATCCGATTTATCTGATAGATCAGGCTGATTAGCTTGTTGTTCCTTAATCATTTTATCTTCCATTTCTTTCCCTTTCTTAAAAACAAAAGTTCTTTCTAGATTTCGATTAAACAATTCAGAGTCAAATTCACCACCATCTTTTTTTAGACTATGCCATTCACCATTCTCATATATTTCAATATCTAGATTGTTTACGCTCATTGGACTAAATGTAGCATACCACTCTGAGGGATCAGCCCCTTTTGACTTACCTATTTCTGCCATTTTATCCCATAGTAAAGGATTAACTTTTGATTTATGCTTATACTTAGCAAAAGTTACAAATAGAGAATTCAAGTTTGTGACAAATCTTGCACAACCAATATATTTTTCAAATTCTTCTGGAGTATTAAGATCAAACTCTTTTTTTCCATCATTAAATCGTTTAAATGCAGAATATTCCCATTTAGAATTTGTAGTAAACCAAAGTGCAGGTTTTTTTACTTTAAGCATCTTCTCTGTTTGAGATGTAAGCAACTTTCCAGTTCTAAAAATTTCAATAATATGGGAAAGTGAAGTGTAATGATATATTAAAGTTTTTTCCATATATCAAAGATATGAATTGATTTAATCAATTTACTTATTTTTGTATGATGAAATCAATCTTTGATAAAGTTTCAAACGACTCTAGTAAAATTGTTATTAAGAGGTATAGCACTTCATTCTACTTTTCTAGCAGCCTACTTTCAAAGTCCATACGTCAAGATATATTTAATGTTTATGGTTTTGTAAGACTTGCAGATGAAATTGTTGATACATTCCATGAATTCCCTAAAAAAGAATTATTAGATGATTTTGAGAAGGAGCTATGGAGAAGTATTGACAATAAAATAAGCTTAAATCCAATTCTTAATTCTTTTCAATCTACTGTCAATAAATATTCAATACCAAAAGATCTTATTATTTCTTTTTTAGATAGTATGAGGATGGATTTATATAAAAAAGATTATGAATCAATTGACGAATATAAAAAGTATATCTATGGTTCTGCTGATGTTGTCGGGTTAATGTGTTTAAAAGTTTTTGTTGGCGGATCTAGTGAAATGTATAATAGCCTAAGTCCTTATGCAATTTCATTAGGCTCTGCATTTCAAAAGGTAAATTTTTTAAGAGATCTTAAAGATGATTCTAATATCCTTAATAGAGTTTATTTTCCAAATGTGGATATGAATAATTTTGACGAAAGCTCCAAACAGGAAATAATTGCCGAGATAGAAGATGATTTTAAAAATGCTATTATAGGAATAGTAAAACTACCTAAAAATTCAAAATTCGCTGTTTATATAGCTTATAGATATTATTATAAACTGCTAAAAAAATTAAAAAGAATTTCATCTGAAAATATTGTTAAAAAGAGAATAAGAATTGACAATTTCCAAAAGTTTATTGTTATTGTAAGATCTTATGTTAAATATCAATTAAACCTTATTAAATGGATATAGTTATCTGGATTTTTACTTTAATTGGAACATTTTTAGTGACTGAGTTTACAGCATGGTTTAATCACAAATACGTTATGCACGGACCTCTATGGATTCTTCACAAAGATCATCACAAAAAAGATCATAAATCCTGGTTTGAACGAAATGATCTTTTCTTTTTTTTCTATGCTTTTTTAAGTGCAAGCTTTGTTGTACTATGGGGTGAAGGATTCTGGCTAGGTCTCCCAATTGCTATTGGGATTGGATTATATGGACTAGCTTATTTTATTGTACATGATGTTTTTATCCATCAGAGATTCAAATTTTTAAGAAAAATTGATAATAAATACGCAAGAGGCGTCAGAAGAGCCCACAAAATACATCATAAAAATATTAAGAAAGAAGGTGGTGAATGTTTTGGTATGCTTATTGTGCCTATGAAATACTTTAAGTAATTACTTTTTTTTCCAATTATAAGCAAAATTACAATAGCTGCTATCCGAATTAACATTAACATATGTTTCATTTATTTTCTCCTCCATCCACTTCTTGATAGTTTTTAATTGCTTATCAGTTAATGCTAATTCTTTGATTCTTACATAATCTGTTGAGAAGTCAGCAACATGTTCTTCAAATCTATTTGTAATTTTAAGAATTTTGTATTTAGAAACACTATTATCAGAATTATCTAAAAGGGGCATACTCATTGCATTATCGTCGAGATCTTTTACTTGAGAATATAACAATGGATCCATTTTTGTTAATTCAAATCTTGTGTCATTTGTCGATGGATTAATAATAACACCTCCATTTAATCTTGTTTGCCTTTCATCAGAAAATCTCAATGCAGCATCTGAAAATGTAATTTCACCATTAGAAATTCTTTCTCTCAAATTATCAATTGTTTCTTTTGCAGATTTTAATTCATCATTAGAAATTCTTGGTATTAACAAAATATGTCGAGTATCAATTTCTTGACCTCTAATTTTGTCAACAGTCAATATATGCCAGCCAAAATCTGTCTTAAATGGTAGTGAAATTTCACCTTCACGAAGACTAAAAGCTACATCTCTAAATTCTTTCGCCATTCTAGGCTTTTTCCTATTTAAAGTATACTTTCCACCTTTACTACGTGAACCAGGATCTTGAGAATATAGAAGTGCTTTTGAAGCAAAACTCATTCCACCCTCTAGTATATCCTCTCTAAATAGCTTCAACTGATCTATAATTCTTTCATTTTCTTCTGAAGAAACTTTGGGTTCAATTACTATTTGAGCAATTTCTAGTTCAGTTCCAAATACTGGTAAATCAATTTTCGGAATAGACTGAAAAAATTGTCTAACTTCTTCCGGTGTGATCTCAACCTTCTCCACTATAGACTCTTGCATCATCTCGGATAGTCTTTGAGTTTTATTGATTTCAAATAACTCATCTCTAAATGAGAGTTCATCTTTTTTATTATAGAATTCTAAAACTTTTTCAATATCACCAAGTTGTTCAGTAAAATATTCTAATTGCCTATCAACATAATCATAAATTTCATTATCTACTAATTCAAGACTATCTTGAACAGCATGATGCGCATAAAGCTTATCCTCCATTAATTTACCTAAAAGTTGACATTTGGAAACTCCAATAGTTGATATACCTTGAGATTCCATATCAATTAATACTTTATCTATATCGGAGTCAAGAATAATAAAATCTCCAACAACAGATGATATACCATCAACTTTTATTTTTTCTTGAGCAAATGATAGTTGAAAAGATAATATTAGTAATAGGCTATTTAAAAATCTCATATTTCCTTGATTTAATCGCATCATTAAGAATTCCTTTATTTAAATTTTCCAGCAAAGTTAACTTTCTTTTATTAATAATAGTAGATTTAATTCTTTCATAAAGATAAGACAATGGTGGAATATTTCCAGATTTAAGAATGTCTTCAACAATAAAAAAATTAATATAATTAGATTCTCTAATGTTAAATAATCTATTTTTTATTAAATATTTGGATTTATTATTCTGATTTATAAATGTAACAGACGAAATAACATCTCTTTCTGTAAACCATATTGAATCATCTAATTTTAAATCTGCAAATTGAAAATTAAGCGAATCTAAAAATTGCCTATCTTGTTGGTTGACTCTAGAAATATATCTTCTAATTGCTCCAATATTTATATTATCATCTGGAACTCTCACATACCTATATTTAATAAGATTCTCGTTTAATCTAAAATTATTATAATTTTTCTCATAGAAAGAGTCAATCTGTTCATTAGTGACAACTGAGTCTATCCTATTGTTTATAATTAAATCTTTATATGAATTTATATATAAATCTATTTGATAGTTATTTACCAGTTGATCTATTTCAGACTTTTTTGATTGAGAAAGATTAACCAATGAAAGATCATACAAAACCTTTTCTTTTGCCCACGTCTCAACAAAACTCATGAATTTATTTATACTATCCTCTTCGGAATAAAACTCAGGTAGATCATTTTGATATAAAAAACTTTCACCTGCCCTAGCTATTAAATCATTAGAGTTATTGTATGTTATGTTTGAGCAACTAATTGTCAAAAAAATACTTGATACTATTGAAATAAATCTGATCAATATTATAGTTTAGGTGGGCTGTAGTTTGGGGCTTCTTTGGTAATTGAAACATTGTGAGGATGACTTTCTCTAATTCCAGAACCAGTAATTTTAACAAACTTAGATGAGTTTTTCAAAGCTTCTATGTCTTTAGCTCCACAATAACCCATACCTGATCTTAATCCTCCAACAAATTGGTGTATACTTTCATCTAATTGACCTTTGTATGGTACACGTCCGACAATTCCTTCAGGAACTAATTTTTTCTTTTCAGATTGATTAGATTGAAAATATCTGTCTTTACTACCTTTTTGCATAGCTTCAACTGATCCCATTCCCCTATATGTTTTAAACTTCCTACCATCATAAATAAGTGTATCTCCTGGAGATTCTTCAGTACCGGCAAGAAGAGAACCTAACATTACTGAATCTGCTCCAGCTGCTATTGCTTTTGAAATATCACCTGTATATCTAACTCCCCCATCGGCTATCAGTGGTATGTTTGATTTCTTAAGAGCCTCTGATACTTCAATAATTGCAGATAGCTGGGGATAACCTACACCAGCAACTATCCTTGTAGTACAAATTGATCCTGGTCCAATACCAACTTTTATACCGTCAGCACCCTCATCCTTTAAATAATTAGCTGCTTCAGGAGTTGCTATATTACCAACTACAATATCAATTTTATTGTAAGTATCCTTAAGGCTTTTTAAAACATCTCCTACTCTGCTAGAGTGGGCGTGAGCAGTATCAACAACAAGTGCATCGACTCCAGAATCTATAAGTTGTTTAGCTCTTTTTTTATAGTCCTTATCTGTTCCAATAGCTGCAGCAACCATTAGTCTTCCTAATTTATCTTTATTTGAGGTTGGTTTTTCAGAATGTTTATTAATATCTCTGAAAGTAATTAATCCAATAAGCACTCCTTTTGAATCAACTACTGGTAACTTTTCAATTTTATGAGTTTGTAAAATCTCCTCTGCTTGAGATAACGAAGTTCCCGCTTTAGCAGTTATTAGATTTTTAATAGTCATAACCTCAGATAATTTTTTTGAATTATCTTTTTCAAATCTTAAATCTCTGTTAGTAACAATTCCAACAAGTTTACCAGAATTTGAAACAATTGGAATACCTCCAATTTTATATTTCTTCATATTATTCTTTGCATCAATAACCAGTGAGTCAGGGTCAAGGGTTACGGGATCAATTATCATACCTGATTCTGCTCTTTTAACCAATCTAACTTCATTTGCTTGATCTTCAATTGACATATTTTTATGGATTACTCCTATACCTCCCTCGCTTGCCATTGCAATGGCCATCTTACTTTCTGTTACAGTATCCATGGCAGCAGAGACTATAGGAATATTAAGTATAATATTTTTACTAAATCTAGTTTTAAGAGAAGCATCTGAAGGGAGAATTTTGGAAAATGATGGAACAAGAAGAACGTCTTCATAGGTTAAACCTTCTCCAACAAATTTAGAATTTATCATATTGCAATTAATTATAAACTAATTGCATGTAAATATACAAATTAATATCCAGTCAGTTTATATTAAAATTAATACTCCTATGAGTAAAAGAACCAATGACTTTATATAATTCATTTTAGTACTTTGTGAGTTAATTTTTAAAATTGAAACTAATTTATTCGAGGTAAAAGAAACAGATATGAAAACAATTAGAGCTTGAGCTATAAAAATTGATCCTAAAATTAAAAATTGAAGACTTATTAAAATTTTATCAGAGAATAGGAAATTTGGAAAATATGCAATAAAAAAAAGAAGAACTTTAGGGTTGATTAAATTCATGTAAAATCCACGTAAAAAATAACTTCTGCTATTTTTTTCAATAGATTTTTCTTTACTCTTAAGCTCTATAAATGCTAGATAAAAAAGGTAAAGAGCACCAAAATATTTCAAATAAATGATCAAATTTTCGTTATTTTCAATAAAAGCTGATAAACCTAACACTATAAATGATGTGTGGATAATTAATCCTGAACAAAGACCAATAGAAATTAAAAATCCCTTTTTTTTATTTTCCAAACTCTGGTTTATTACAAATAGAATATCTGGTCCAGGCATTAACGTTAGAACTAATGATGATATAAGAAACAATAATATTTGATCCATTTAATAAATTTAATTATTATTTATATTTGAACTCAAATTTTAAAAATGAATAATATTAGCCAAAATCTTGAACCTCTTAAAGATAAATTAAGAAATCACTCATTATATAATAATATTAAAGATGTCGAGGACTTAAAAATTTTTTCAAGTGCACATGTTTATGCAGTGTGGGACTTTATGTCTCTTTTAAAATTCCTTCAGATTAACTTAACTTCGGTCTCCGTTCCATGGTTTCCTAATAAAAACACAGCAACTTCAAAACTAATAAATGAGATTGTTGCAGGAGAAGAAACAGATGAAGATCAAGATGGTGTTCCAGCTTCTCATTTTGAATTGTATATTGATTCCATTGAAGAGTTTGGACTGAATACTTCTAAAATTATTAAAAATATAAATTCATTGAATAATTTAGAAACCATAGAAAACGATATTGATGAATTAAATCTTAAAAATTACGTAAAGGATTTTCTAAAATTTACTTTTTCAGTAATTAAAAGAGGAAAAGTTCATGAGGTGGCCTCTGTTTTTACATTTGGTAGAGAAGATTTAATTCCTGATATGTTTATCCCGTTAATAGAAGGAATAAATGCAGAAAACAATGACCTTAACAAATTAATTTATTACTTTAAAAGACATATTGAGGTTGATGGAGATATGCATGGACCTATGTCAATGGAAATGCTATCTTATTTATGTAATAATGATCCTATTAAAATTGCAGATTCAAGTTCAGTATCTGAGGAAGCCCTTCTTGCCAGGATATCATTATGGGATGGTATTGAAGAAGAAATAAAACAAAGAAAGAATAATTATGAAAAAGTTTAATGCTCTACTATTAATTTTATTACTTTCAGTTGGTTGCTCTCAAGAAAATGCTTCTGATAAGTA
>ERZ802831.659-NODE-659-length-17613-cov-16.2917_pt1 | contig 17613 bp, 15 predicted proteins | sample MGYA00345655_ERZ802831 | MGnify/ENA primary metagenome ERZ802831 (study PRJEB30503, sample SAMEA104212376) | marine metagenome | biome: Westerlies Biome; feature: [SRF] surface water layer (ENVO:00010504) within the epipelagic zone...; material: water...
GGTCATACACCCGCCTGTGTCACCTATATCGTAGGCGATGCCGCTTTCATTGGCGACACGTTGTTCATGCCGGATTTTGGCACGGCAAGGGCTGATTTTCCCGGGGGGTCTGCAAAAGACCTCTACCAGTCAATACAAAAAATTCTGGCCTTGCCCGACCAGACGAAGCTGTTCTTGTGCCACGATTATAAAGCACCGGGACGCGATGCGTTTTGTTGGCAAACCACTGTGGCCGATCAAAAAGCGCGAAATATTCACGTCGGGGGACAAAAGACGGAAGACGAATTTGTCTCCTTTCGCACGGCACGCGATGCCCAGCTTTCCATGCCAAAACTGATCATTCCGTCAATTCAGGTTAACATGCGCGCCGGCAATCTGCCACCGGCTGATCCAGACGGCAGTGTCTATCTGAAAATTCCAATCAATAAACTATAATATAATTCAACAGGGGAACCCTCATGTCGATTTCACACCAGATCCTAATCATCGGCGGCGGCGCTGCTGGCTTGGCGACTGCGGCCAGCCTGCACAAACGAAACGCAACGCTGGATATTGCCGTCGTCGAGCCGGCGGACAAACACTATTACCAACCGGGTTGGACAATGGTGGGGGCTGGTGTCTTTGAGAAAAGTGACACCTGTCGGGATATGAGCGCGGTTTGGCCCGCTGGCGTGAAACGGATCGAAAATGAAGTTATCAGTTTTGACCCCAAACAAAACGAAGTGATCCTAAGGGACGGCGCGATCATTGGCTATACCACGCTGATCGTCGCGGCCGGGCTCAAGCTGGATTGGGATGCCGTTGAGGGCTTGAACGACGCGCTTGGACAAAACGGCGTGACCTCGAATTACCGTTATGATCTCGCCCCTTATACATGGGAACTGGTTCAGAAAATGGCTGGCAAAAACGCGATTTTCACCCAACCCGGCATGCCGATCAAATGTGCAGGCGCACCGCAGAAAGCGATGTACCTGTCGTGTGATCACTGGATGAAGGCGGGGAAACTGAAAGACATGAATGTGTCTTTTTGCAACGCGGGCCCAGTGCTATTCGGCTGTGCTCCCTATGTGCCACCACTGATGAAATATGTCGACAAATACGGCATTAACCTCGATTTTGGCCATAACCTTGTCAAGATTGACGGCGCTGCCAAGACCGCTTGGTTCAAAGTCGCCAAAGAGGGCGCAGAGCCGGAAATCATCGAGCGTCAATTTGATATGATCCACGTCTGTCCGCCGCAATGCGCCCCGGATTTCATTCGCGACAGTGCGCTTGCCAATGCAGGCGGCTGGGTCGATGTTGATCCTGCAACGCTGCAGCATACAAAATTCTCAAATATCTTTGGCCTGGGCGACGTGACCTCAACCGCCAATGCCAAGACCGTGGCCGCGGCGCGTAAACAAGCGCCAATCGTTGCGGAAAACGTCATTGCCCAACTGGCAGGGCGCAACGTCGCGCCGAAATACGACGGCTATGGGTCGTGTCCGCTGACGGTGGAAAACGGCAAGATCATCCTTGCCGAATTTGGCTATGGCGGCAAGGTGATGCCAACCTTCCCGTGGGATTCGACGCAGGCGCGCCGCTCGGCGTGGATTTTGAAAAAGTCGATCCTTCCAACCGTGTATTGGAGCGCAATGCTGAAAGGCCGCGAGTGGCTGACCCGCACAACAGTTTGAATTGTGACAATTGCGCTGCCGCCTGATCAGCACTTTTGCAGGCGTGAAACCAAAATTAGTTTACTTGTCACGTGCCAATACTGTGGCCCTCACGGTGCGTGCCGAGTAGATCGAAGGTACTAGCTAACAGCTCAACAAATAAGCAACTAGAAGAATTGAAGCCTAGTTCACCCTTACATTTAACATCAGTTTTTTGGTTCTTTAAAATCCTTGCTCTCTGAACTACCCAGACTTACACTTCTCTCAAAATATGAGAAATTGTTATATGGCTTTTGGTGTATTCATCCACAGAACTGATTCAGCATACAACGACGTCCCCTCAGAACAATACCAATTTCCAAAAAAGTATCTAAGCCGTGCGCGACAATGTGAAGGCGATTGGATAGTTTATCTTGAGCCAAGTAAGGTCAAGAATAGCAAAGGTTATTTCGCTCTGGCACGTGTTCGGGAAATCGTCAGTGATCCGGAAAATCAAAACATGTTCTTTGCCCTGATTGAAAAGGGCAGCTATCTAGATTTTGGTGACCCGGTTCAATTTCGCAATCACGATGAAATTGTTGAGAAAGGCCTTCTGAATGAAGATGGGCGCATCTCAGGTCGTGCACAGGCGGCCGTTCGTCCCATTTCTCCAATAGATTTTGCAAGAATAATAGAACTAGGGCTTAACCAGCCAGATAAAATTCTACCACGGGTCGATCAAATATCTCTCAACACTGGCTTTGAAGACACTCAAGCCAAGTATAGTGTCCCACCACGAAATCGACTCGCGCAATTGACCATGCGCTCTGTAAGAGACCGAAATTTCCGAAAAACTGTTTTACGCGTTTATGAAGAACGCTGTGCAATTACAGGTCTTCGGCTGATCAATGGAGGAGGAAGGGCCGAAGTCCAGGCCGCGCACATACGTCCAGTTGAGTACAATGGACCAGACATTATCACGAATGGAATGGCCCTGTCCGGAACTGCTCACTGGATGTTTGACCGAGGACTTGTAAGCCTCTCAAATGATTTTGAAATATTAATTTCGCGCCAGACCAATGACGTCGATGCCGTGCGGATGATGATCAATGACACAGGCCGTTTAATCGGCCCCCCAAAAGCATCTGAGCGGCCCCGCCATGAATTTATTACCTGGCACAGAGAAAATTGTTTCAAGCAGTAGCCTTCGGTCAAGCATTAACCCCCTACAGGCGGGCTTGTACCATTTACCGGACACTTCAGGCAGTTGCGCCCAAAGGTTTCAAACCGTGAGACAAGTCCTCCTCGTTGTGGCAAACGGTTATTTTTTGAGGCGCAAAAGAATGCTGTTGTCCCTCACCCATCCACCCGAATAACCGCGTTTTTGGGGTCGTAGGGGCTGTCATCGACAATCTCTGCGTCCCACAGCTGGTCCAGGATTTTAACCTTTAGCTTGCTGCCCACCGCCGCATGCGCGGGGCGGACATAGCCCATGCCGATGGATTTTTCGAACACTACCGAATAGCCGCCCGAGGTCAGGCGGCCGACCCTTGTGCCATCTGCTGCATAAAGCGCTTCGCGCCCCCAAGGATCTGCATCCTCTGGCCCGTCGATCAACAGCGTGACGCATTTCGAGCGGACGCCCAGCGCCTGCATCGCGTCGCGGCCCTGAAACTCTTTGCCCAGATCAACAAAGCGCGGCAGATCGGCCTCAAGCGGGGTGGCATCGCGGCCCAGTTCGGTGCCAAAGGCGCGGTATGATTTTTCCTGCCGCAGCCAGTTTTGCGCCCGTCCGCCCACAAGTTTCATCCCATGCGGTGCACCGGCCGCTTCGAGCAGATCAAAAAGGTAATTCTGCATTTCAATCGGGTGGTGCAATTCCCAGCCCAGCTCGCCAGTATAAGCCACGCGGATGGCATTGACCGGGCACATGCCCAATTCGATCTGGCGCGCCGACAGCCACGGAAAGCGCTTGTTCGACAGCGCGCTGGCGGGATCAGCGTCTTTGATCACCGCGCTTAGAACCTCGCGGGATTTTGGCCCCGCAATCGCAAAAACGCCCCATTGGGTGGTGACGTCCTGCACCTCAATCGCGCCAAACTCAGGCATTTTGTCGGCCACCGCCTTGCGCAGATAATCGCTGTCATAATCGGTCCAAGCGCCTGCAGAGACGAGGTAATATTCATCTTCGGCCAGTCGCACGATGGTGTATTCAGTGCGGGTGGTGCCTTGGGCGGTCAGCGCATAGGTCAGATTGATGCGGCCCACGCGCGGCAATTTGTTGGTGGTGAACCAATCCAGAAATGCCGTTGCACCAGGGCCTTTAACGGTGTGTTTGGTGAACGCAGTGGCATCGATCAGACCAACACCCTGGCGGATGGCGCGTGCCTCGTCCACTGCATATTGCCACCAGCCACCGCGACGAAAGCTGCGAGCGTCATGATCAAAGGTATCAGGAGCATCCAGCGGACCAAAATAATTCGGCCGCTCGAACCCGTTGACGCAGCCAAACTGCGCGCCGCGCATCTTTTGCCGGTCATAGGCCGGCGCCGTGCGCAGGGGCCGACACGCGGCCCGCTCTTCATCGGGGTGGTGCAGAATATAGACGTGCTCATAAGACTCTTCGTTTTTCCGCGCCGCGTATTCCGTGGTCATCCAACTGCCATAGCGCTTGGGATCCAGCGAGGCCATGTCGATCTCGGCCTCACCCTCAACCATCAACTGTGCCAGATAATACCCAGTGCCGCCCGCGGCGGTGATGCCAAAGCTAAAGCCCTCGGCCAGCCACATATTACGCAGACCCGGGGCAGGTCCCACCAAGGGGTTGCCATCTGGTGTATAACAGATCGGTCCGTTGAAATCATCCTTCAAGCCAACGGTTTCAGAGGACGGAATGCGATGGATCATCGACATGTATTCTTCTTCAATCCGCTCAAGATCAAGTGGAAAAAGATCAGCGCGAAAACTGTCAGGGACTCCGAATTCGAACCGCGCCGGCGCATTGCGCTCGTACGGGCCCAAAATCCAACCGCCGCGCTCTTCACGCACATACCATTTGGCATCAGCATCCCGCAGCACCGGATGCTCGGGGTTACCCTCAGCGCGCCAAGCCACAAGATCGGGATCGGGTTCGGTCACGATGAACTGATGCTCGACCGGGATGGCCGGTATTTTGAGACCCAAAAGCTTGGCCGTACGCTGCGCGTGATTGCCAGTTGCGGTCACCACATGTTCGGCGTTGATGATGATCTGCTCTTCTGATGGTAGAAGATTGCCCCCTTTTTCGATCATCTTGGTACAGGTAACCTGCCAGTCGCTGCCAGTCCAATGATAGCCATCGACCTGCCATTTACGCTCGATCACTACGCCGTGCTGGCGCGCGCCTTTTGCCATTGCCATGGTCACGTCTGCGGGGTTGATATAGCCATCAGTGGGGTGAAAAATCGCCCCTTTTAAATCGGTACAATTCACCAGCGGATACCGCTCTTTTATCTGCGCCGGCGACAGCCATTCATACGGCACCCCACAGGTCTCAGCAGTTGTGGCATAGACCATATACTCATCCATCCGCGCGTCAGTCTGCGCCATCCGCAAATTGCCGACGACAGAAAAGCCGGCGTTGAGCCCAGTTTCGGCCTCAAGTGTTTTATAATATTTGATGGAATAATCATGGATATGGGTGGTTGCAAAAGACATGTTAAAATACGGCAGCAAGCCCGCAGCATGCCAGGTCGACCCGCTGGTAAGCTCATCACGCTCCAGCAACATGACGTCCTGCCAACCGGCTTTTGCCAGATGATAGGCGATCGAGGTTCCCACGGCTCCGCCGCCGACGACCAAGGCTTTGACATGTGTTTTCATTCTCACCCGACTCCATTAATTGTGTCTTGTTCTCCTATGTACCCCACCACAATATTTCTGCACAACCCAGCCGACCTAAGAACGCGCGAAACCGACCCATGGGCGGTCTAAACAAATTTCCGGTTCCTTCTACACAAGAATATTTTCAAATTTATTCAGTTCAAAAACTCTAAGGACATTAGTAACAGCCCTGCCGAAGCGCCCTGTCGTCATGTGATCTAACCACGAGCCGAACGTACCCCCGCCCTAACCCGCGACAAGATCTTTAGATCAATATCAAATCTACACGATCTTTTCCTTTTAAACGGCGACATCCAAGCCTATAAGCTGCCCATACCGCGCATGAACCACGCGGCATTTAAGTTATGAACCGATTGGAAAATAGACTTATGTTTGGACTGGGTAATTTAACAGGCCTGCTCTCTCAGGATATGGCGATTGACCTCGGCACTGCCAATACCTTGGTCTATGTCAAAGGCCGTGGCGTTATTCTCTCTGAACCTTCGGTTGTCGCCTATCATGTCAAAGACGGTATCAAACGAGTGCTGGCTGTGGGGGAAGACGCAAAACTGATGTTGGGCAGAACGCCAGGCAGTATTGAGGCTATTCGCCCCATGCGCGAAGGCGTCATTGCCGATTTTGATGTCGCCGAAGAAATGATCAAATATTTCATTCGAAAAGTTCACCGGCGCAGCACGTTTTCCAAACCAAAAATCATCGTCTGTGTGCCGCATGGCGCAACTCCGGTCGAGAAGCGTGCGATTCGGCAATCGGTGCTCAGCGCCGGCGCCCGCAAAGCCGGCTTGATCGCCGAACCAATTGCAGCCGCAATTGGGGCCGGCATGCCGATCACCGACCCCACGGGTAACATGGTAGTCGATATTGGCGGAGGCACCACCGAAGTGGCGATTTTGTCGCTCGGAGACATCGTCTATGCACGCTCTGTTCGCGTTGGTGGCGATCGGATGGATGAAGCGATTATCAGCTATCTGCGGCGACAACAGAATTTGTTGGTGGGAGAGGCCACAGCGGAACGAATAAAAACCACCATTGGCACCGCAAGGATGCCAGACGACGGGCGCGGCGCAGCGCTGCAAATCCGAGGAAGGGACCTGCTCAACGGCATCCCAAAAGAGACAGAAGTCACCCAAGCGCAGATTGCAGAAGCGCTCACCGAACCAGTACAAGCAATCTGCGAAGCGGTCATGACAGCACTGGAATCAACACCACCCGATCTGGCAGCTGACATTGTTGATCGCGGGGTTATGCTGACGGGTGGTGGCGCCTTATTGCACGATATGGACCTTGCCCTTCGCGAACAAACCGGCCTCGCTGTATCCGTGGCTGAAGAAAGCCTGAATTGCGTCGCGCTCGGCACTGGCCGGGCGTTGGAATACGAAGACCAACTGCGTCACGCCATCGACTATGACAGCTGATCAAACGCCCTTTTTGTAAAGGGAGCAAACGTGCCCCAAGACCTAAGACAATCGGATGAGTTTACCCGACCGCTCAGGCGCATTTTGCAAGCGGTGATTATTCTATGTCTGTTGGGTGTTTTTCTGGTCTGGCGGATCGATAGTCCACGGGTAGAGCGTTTTCGCTCTCATGTCATCGATCAGGTTATGCCAAGTTTCACTTGGGCGATGACGCCGGTTATGGCGATCACAGAACTGGCGCTGAATTTTCAAAGTTACCAAAGCTTGTATGAGCAAAATCAGGAATTGCGCCGCGAATTACAGCAGATGAAATCCTGGAAAGAGGCCGCTCTGCAACTCGAACAGGAAAATGCGCGCCTGTTGGACCTTAATAAAGTACGGCTTGATCCCGATTTAACCCGCGTCACCGGGGTGGTGCTCGCCGATAGCGGTTCACCATTCAGACAATCAGTTCTGCTGAATGTCGGTGCACGGGACGGCATTCTGGATGGCTGGGCAACGATGGACGGACTGGGTCTTGTTGGCCGTATTTCCGGTGTTGGCGCAAAAAGCAGCCGTGTGATCCTGTTAACGGATGCCTCAAGCCGCATCCCCGCCACTATAGAACCCTCTGGTCAATCCGTTTTGATTGTTGGAGACAATACACTGGCGCCGCCGATCGATTTCATCGAGAACCCTGAATTGGTGCGTCCCGGCGACCGAATCGTCTCCTCTGGCGATGGCAAAGTCTTTCCCCCCGGATTGTTGATTGGTCAAGTTGCAAAAGATCCCGGTGGCCGCCTCCGGGTGCGACTTGCAGCCGATTATGAACGATTGAAATTTCTGCGGGTTCTGCGCAGCACGAGCCGCCGAGACGTCGACGGGCCCGGAACTTTGATCGCGCCAAAGCAAGCTTCTGGCAGGCTGACAGGGGCCGCGGCGGGAGTTTTGAATGATTGACCGCCGTGCCGCAACACTATTGCTGAAACGAATGCTGTATATTGGGATCGGATTGATCATCATTTTTTATCAGCTGCTCCCTCTCAAAACCACTCCACCAACCTGGGTTGGCCCAGACCTCCTGATGGCCATCACAATTGTCTATGCAATCAGACGACCCGCTTACATCCCTATTGGATCCGTCGCGTTACTGTTTTTATTTTCTGATTTTATCCTGCACCGTCCTCCGGGCATGATGAGCCTTTTTATGGTCATCGGGTGTGAATGGTTAAAACGCCGATCCCAACATTTGCGCGTGGCCACTTTTGGTGTCGAATGGCTGACCATCGCTCTGGTCATCATCATGCAAGCGATGGGAAGTCATTTCCTACTGACATTGACAATGGCGCCCCCACCACCGGTCGGATTATCTGCCATGCAGGCAATGGGAACAATCCTGCTGTATCCGGTGTTGACGGGCTTGGCACACCATCTTCTAGGCATTCACAAATCACCAACCGATGATGACAGCATCTTGAGATTCCGATCATGAGACGCCCCTTCAGAAACGTTAGCAGAAGTGCACAAACAATTTCCCGGCGCGGGCTTATACTGGGTGGTGCACAAGCCGTTTTCATAGGCATACTGGGCTTGCGGATGCGTCACCTGCAGGTCGAGCAAGCCGACCAGTTCAGACTATTGGCCGAAGAAAACCGTATCAACATCCGGCTTTTGCCGCCTATTCGCGGACAGATATTTGATCGCAATGGAGCAATCATTGCGGAAAACGAACCCAGTTATCGGATCACAATGGTCCGGGAAGATGCCGGGGATATTACGCATGTTTTGAATGAATTGACGCGTTTAATTGAACTTGATCCCGACGCTCTGAATCGGGCCATCGCAGAAATGAACAGGTCAGCACCTTTTCTGCCAGTTACAATCGCCGATCGTGTTACTTGGGAAGAGATCACCCGTGTCGCAGTGAACGCACCGGTTCTGCCGGGCGTGACACCCGAAGTGGGCCAGTCCAGACGCTATCCTATGGGCCGTATATTTGCCCATGTCGTGGGCTATGTCGGCCCCGTCAGCACTCGAGACCTTGAACGCATCCAAGATCCCGAACCCATTTTACGCATTCCACGATTTCAAATTGGCAAGGTGGGGATTGAAGCAGAATTCGAAACGGCTTTGCGCGGGCGTGCTGGGTCTAAAAGAGTAGAGGTCAATTCTCTTGGCCGTATGATGCGGGAACTGGACCGAAAAGAGGGCGAGACCGGTGCCAACCTTCAACTGACGGTAAATGCCCAGTTGCAAGATTATATTCAGGCGCGACTGGGAGAGCTAAGCGCATCAGCGGTGGTAATAAATTGCCAAACTGGCGATCTATTGGCCATTGCCTCTTCTCCAAGCTATGATCCTAACAAGTTTGTCCGCCGCATTTCATTCGCAGACTTCGCCGCCTTGCGGGATGATGAACGCCGGCCCCTTGCGTCAAAAACTGTTCAAGATGCCTATCCTCCTGGTTCCGTATTTAAAATGCTAACCGCACTTGCTGCTTTGGATGAAGGTCTGATCACTGCGGATGAAACAGTGCAGTGCTCTGGACATCTTGAAGTCAGCGGACGTCGCTTTCACTGCTGGAAGCGGGCCGGTCATGGCAAGGTTGATCTTGAGACCTCGCTGCGCGAGAGTTGCGACGTATATTTTTATGAACTGGCCCTAAAGGTTGGTATTGAAAAAATTACAAAGATCGCACGGCGGTTTGGCCTTGGTACCGCTCATGACATTCCAATGTCAGGGGTGGCAAGTGGACTTACACCAGATAAAAATTGGAAACGGTTAAACCGCGGCCGCGACTGGGTGGTTGGTGATACAGTAAACGCTGCGATTGGGCAGGGCTATGTCCTGACCTCGCCGCTGCAACTGGTCGTGATGGCCGCCCGGCTGGCGAGCGGCAAATCGGTGGTACCACGACTTATCAAAAAAATTGATGGTATTGAGCAGCCAAACAGACAAGACCCACCACTTGATCTTCAAGACGAACATCTACAACAAATCCGCAAAGCCATGTATCAGGTCAGCAACAATCGCCGCGGAACCGCATACCGGTCACGGATCATAGACGCAAAATTCCGACTTGCAGGGAAAACCGGAACAAGCCAAGTCCGCAATATTACCGAGGCCGAACGCAAACGGGGGGTGACCAAAAACAGCGACTTACCCTGGAAACGCCGGGACCACGCGTTATTCGTCAACTTCGCGCCCTTTGACGCGCCAGAAATCGCCGTTGCAGTGGTGGTTGAACATGGCGGCGGCGGTTCAACGACTGCGGCACCTATTGCACGCGACATTACGCTTCAGGCGCTTTATGACGGGGATCCTCCGCTTAGCGCCTATCCGGCCAAGGACCGATCAAAAATCAAGGCACAGCGTCAAGAATTGCAAAAATTGCGGCAACCGTTTCAGAGCTCTCGGAAAAGCAAAGTATGAGTTATCTTGAGTATACCGTCAAAACTGTACCAACGGGGCTGCGGAAAATATTATTTTTCAATTGGCCTCTGGCTATTTTGATCACAGCTATTGCCGCGCTTGGAGTGCTGCAACTTTATTCGGTTGCGGGAGGGTCTTTTACGCCATGGGCAAGCCCACAGATCAAAAGGTTCATCTTGGGCTTCCTACTCATGCTGTTGGTTGGCATGATGCCGATCTGGTTTTGGCGCAGCGTCTCCAGTCTGGCCTATCTTGGCGCTTTGGGCTTGCTATTGTTTGTTGAGTTTTTTGGCGCCGTCGGGATGGGAGCAAAACGTTGGATTGACCTTGGGTTTATGAACTTGCAACCATCTGAGGTGATGAAAATTGCACTTATCATGGCAATCGCATCTTACTATGATTGGTTGCCACTAGAGAAAACCTCAAAACTCATTTGGGTCATTCTGCCCGCCGTTATCATACTGCTGCCTACCGCGCTTGTATTGAAGCAGCCAGATCTTGGTACAGCGATCCTGTTAAGTGCCGGCGGTGCTGTGGTCATGTTTTTAGCTGGCGTACATTGGGCCTATTTCATCACCATGATCACAGCCGGTATCGGATTGATTTCGATTGTGTTTCAAAGCCGGGGAACGTCTTGGCAAATGCTCAAGGACTATCAATTCAAGCGCATTGAAACCTTTCTGGACCCAACCAATGATCCACTGGGAGCCGGGTATAACATCATTCAATCTAAGATCGCACTGGGATCGGGCGGTTGGAGTGGGCGCGGATTTATGCAAGGCACCCAGAGCCGGCTGAACTTTCTTCCCGAAAAACATACCGATTTTATTTTCACCACACTGGCTGAAGAGTTCGGGTTTATCGGTGCTATTTCCCTGCTCAGCCTCTATGCACTGGTGCTGGTGTTTTGCATCCTTTCGGCTTTAAAAAACAAAGACCGATTTTCGTCGCTTTTGATTTTTGGCATTGCAAGTACGTTTTTTCTGTTTTTTGCAGTCAATATGTCGATGGTCATGGGGTTGATGCCTGTGGTTGGTGTGCCCCTACCGCTTGTCAGCTATGGTGGGTCGGCCATGTTGATCTTGATGATCGGGTTTGGGCTGGTACAGTCTGCCCATGTCCATAGACCGAGATGAGTCCCTTATGATCAATATTCTGTTTGCCGCCCACCCAGACCGCTGGGATGAATACCAAGCGCCACTGACCAAAGCCCTAAATGAGGCTGGACTTATCTTTGACATGCGGACCGAATTTTCGCCCGAACAGGTCGATTATATCGTTTATGCCCCCAACAGCGCATTGCAGGATTTCACCCCCTATACAAACTGCCGCGCGGTTCTCAATCTTTGGGCAGGGGTAGAGAATATCGTTGGAAACCAAACACTAAGAATGCCACTGGCGCGAATGATCGACCGCGGCATGACCCGCGGTATGGTTGAATGGGTCACGGGGCATGTAATGCGCCATCACTTAGGCATGGATTCACATATTTTTGGGCAAGACGGCCAATGGCGCAGCGAGATCGCGCCACTGGCCTGCGACCGACCGGTGACAATCCTCGGTATGGGAACCCTAGGTCAGGCGTGTGCAGAGGCGCTTACCAACTTGGAGTTCCCTGTCACCGGATGGAGCCGAACACCCAAAAGTCTCCCGGGCATCACGGCACTGAGCGGTGAAGCACAGCTGGAAAAATCTCTTGAGTCCGCGCAGATTGTCATTTTATTGTTGCCCTTAACAGCAGAGACGCAGGGCGTGATCAATACCCAGCGGTTGGCGGCTTTACCGAAAGGCGCCGTGCTGATCAATGCTGGACGCGGCCCGCTCATTGATGATGCGGCGCTATTGGCCTGCCTGGATGCAGACCATCTGGGACACGCGACGCTTGACGTCTTTGATATCGAGCCCCTGCCCGTTGAGCATGTATTTTGGCATCACCCCAAAATCACGGTGACGCCGCATATTGCTTCTGCCACACGGCCCACCAGCTCTTCAAAAGTAATTGCTGAAAATATCCGCCGTGGCGAAGCTGGCGAGGCACTTTTGCATCTTGTCGATCGACATACCGGGTATTGATCAACGCAAAAGCGGCGGTTTATCTCGGTCCATGCCCGGCGCAGACATGGAGATTTTTTGTCCCTGCACCGGGTCTGGCAAATCAAAGCGCAGCCCGCAACCAGCCAAAGATCCGACCAGCGGATCGGCACTGTCAAAAAACCCCACATCAATTGACCCGGCCTCTATACCAGAGAACGTCAACGCCTCATTGGCGGCCTGTACCAAAGCGCTCTGTGCCCCCGGACGTGCATCAATAAAAGCCAATAGGTGACCCTGCCCACCTTGTTCATAGCTGACCCCGACCAGATAGGCGGTACGGGCAAGTCCGGTGGCTGAGGCAAGTTTACCATCAAGTGCCGTCAACAAAATTTCTGGCAACCCGCGCGGTGCAGAAAACTCCTGTAACCGCGTCTCGAGCTGTTCTGGCGCGGCTTGCAACGTATTGGCAAGCCAATCCACGGCATCTGCTGGGATCAGAATGGACGAGGGGGCCACATCAAGGTTCACACCAAGCCCAATCCCCTGACCCGCCAGCATCGCCGCAATAATCCGGCCAGACAGGCTCGCATAGGGTGCCACCCGGCCAGTGAACTGCACCAGCCGCTCTTCTCGATCAAACACCAGCACAAAACGACTGTCGGACAAATCAAAAACTTCGGGCGACACGCTGTCACCTGTCACCTCTTCGGTGATCAATAAAAACAACTCAGAGGCGGCCAGCTTTTCATAAAATTGCAGACGCAGAGTGGGGTCCTCAGGCGCGCGCTCCATTGCTGAATGGGCCAGATCAATCAACGTTTTCTTAGTCATCTTGACCCTCCTTGACCTGCTGACGCGGTAAAAGTAACAGCTCGGCTTTAACCACGGGTTTCTCTTCCCCATGGCGTATTGTGCCGGTGCGGATGAGGCAAGGTAAAGATCTGCGACCCTTGCGCGCGCCAGTTTGGCCCCCTCAGACCTAAAAGCGGCCTCCAGATATCTTATATGCGCATCTCGCCACACATTGGGTGGTCAATTGTAAGGATAAACAGATCTTGCCACATCCCTCCACGCGCAATTTTAGCACCGAGCGCAAGCGATAACATTCCCAGCCTACATCGGTTCGATGTCGAACGCCCACAGATATACCACACCCAGTGAACGTGAAGCCTAAAAACCATTTGTAGACCAAAGAGAGACAATGACAGAATTTTAAGCGGATTCCTCAAGGTGTCTTGCGCTATAAAATCACAACCGGCGACAGAGACGTCTAAGGTCACTGCACCGCAGTGTTGTCTAATACCTGCGCCATTTTCGATCTAATGCGCGGGACAACCTGTGCCTCAAACCAAGCATTTTTCTTCAACCACCTGTTATTTCTAGGGCTGGGATGTGGCAAAACAAAGATGCCTTTTCGACCCTCTGAAGACCGTCTAACGGCTTCGGTAACGGGGCGATCCCGAAGATATGGCAGATGCCATGCAATTGCGTAACGACCAAGCACCAAAGTAAGTTCAACCTTCCCGAGGGCCTGCAAAACCGGCGGCCTCCACGTTGCCGCACATGTCTTCATTGGCGGTTTATCGCCGCCTGACCCAGACCCAGGGTAACAAAGTCCCATGGGAAAAATTCCTATCCTTTTATCATCATAAAATGTGAACCTATCCACGCCCAGCCAATTGCGTAAACGGTCCCCAGACGGGTCATCGAAAGGCCGATTTTTCGTATGGGCCAGGCGCCCGGGGGCCTGCCCTGCAATGAGAACCTTAACGCGCTCATCCAGTTGGAATATCGGCTTTGGCCCCAACTCTAAACCCTTGCAACGCGCACAAGCCCGCATCTTTGATGTAAGTAAATGAAGCGATTCTGGCACGTCGGCCCACCTGTTTTTCTTATCAGTAACTCATTTTCTGACTGGAATAAAAGCAACTCACCGCACATATGGCTTCGGAAATGTGAAACCTAGCTGCACAACACAGAATACCAGTTGAGGCTAAGATACCCGAATACGGCAGGGTGACGCCTGCTTGCTCTGTCGATATAGAGAAACTCTTGGGGTTGTATTTTTTGGCTCTAACAGCTATCTTAAAGAGATAGAGGGTGGCTGTTTTTTGCTGACTAGGCTCAGTACCTACCAAAGCGTATTGCACTCTTCCATCACACAAGCTTGCTATTTCGCCCCATTTTATGGGGAGCTGATCTTTGTAAAAGTTACTAATTCTATCGATACGATCCAATTATTTTCTATTTATATCAGTAGCCTGTGATGAACAGATCTGAGACCAACACCTGCGGAATGACCCTCTGAGTTTCAGTGCTCTCTGCCATGACTAACGGGTCATGTGATCACTCCACCAAAAGGACTAACATGGAAACCAAAAATGACGCTACCGATGCCATCCCGAGGAGCACCTCGAGGCTACAAGCACCACCCGCAAATCTGTCCCTTAAATTAAAGACGGTTTCGACACTTCAAATCAACAGGGTTCCGACCGCAATCGTGTATTGTGAAGGTAATTTCGGAAAGGTTGATGGAAAAACTGCAAATGGCCTCATCCGGCATTCTCAAGCTTACCGGATTGTCTCAGTCATCGACAGTTCCCACAACAGACAAGATAGCGGCCAAATTTTGGATGACGTGATTAACAACATTCCAATTTTCGGCAATCTCATGGCGGCTGTCGTACACGAGCGAAAGGTCCCGGATACTTTCATTTACGGGATGGCACCCTCCACTGGAAAGCTTTCATCACAGGACCGCATTGTGATATTGGATGCTATTGCAATGGGAATGAATATTGTAAGCGGGCTGCATGAATACCTTAGTGAAGATTCTGAGATTGCAGCCTTTGCATCAAAACACGATGTGACAATCAGAGATATCCGCAAACCCAAACAAAGCAAAGACATGCGCCTTTTTGACGGGAGCATTAAAAATGTCAACGCGGTACGCATTGCCGTGCTTGGTACGGATTGCGCGATTGGCAAACGCACAACAGCGACGGTTCTGGCCCGTGCGTTGAACGCAAAGGGCATCAAGACAGTGCTTGTCGGCACCGGTCAAACTGGATTGATGCAAGGGGCAAAATATGGTGTTGCTATGGATGCAGTGCCACCCCAGTTCTGTTGTGGAGAATTGGAGGGCGCCATCGTGGCTGCGTCTAAGACCGAGCAACCAGATGTCATCTTGATTGAGGGCCAAGGCGCGTTGAGCCATCCGGCTTTTTGCACCTCAGCCTTTATTCTGCGCGGCAGTCAGCCGGACGCTGTCATCCTCCAATACGCACCAAAGCGCCCGCATCGTTGCGACTTCCCTCAGATGCCCATGCCCAGTCCCGAAGATGAGATAGCGTTGATAGAATCATTCGCTGACACAAAAGTCATTGGTGTCACAATCAACCATGAGGATATGACCGACGGTGATATAAGCGCCACGATCACGCTTCAATCAAATAGGCTAGGGCTGCCCATTACAGATGCGTTGGACCGTCCGGCGAATGACCTTCTACGCATGGTTGTCCTGGCTTTCCCCAAGTTGCAACAAAAGCCGGTTACAGCGGCATCATGACCACACCACGGATTGAGGTTGATCTGAGCAAGATACGCCACAACACACGATATCTAGTTGAGCGCCTGAAGGCGCGCGGCATCACCGTGACCGCCGTCACCAAAGCCGTCTGCGGCCATCCTAAAATCGCTCAAGCCATGCTCGAAGGTGGCGCAGTTGATCTTGGTGAGGCGCGCGTAAGTAATGTTAAAAGGTTGCGAGGGGCGGGCATCAAAACCCCGATCACTTTGATCCGTACGCCACTACTAAGCCAAGCAGATCTCGTCGTGGGGTCCTGCAGTGCCAGCTTTAATTCCGAGGTGGATGTGATCGCACGCCTTGCAGAAGCTGCGCGTAAAACCAAATTCGTTCACAGCATCATGTTAATGGTGGAAATGGGTGATATGCGTGACGGGATCATGCCAGAGAATGTTGAAGCCATCGCAAGGCAAGTTACCGCGATGCCAGGTGTCACAGTAAGAGGTATCGGCGCAAACTTCGCATGTCTTAGTGGCACGGCGCCCACCACGTCAAAAATGAACGATCTGTCCGCCATCGCCAGTCACATCGAACAGACCTACGGGATCTTAATACCAGTAATCTCCGGCGGCAACTCTGCCAATTTGCCTTTGGCACTTGGGCAACACTCAGGCGGGCGCATTAACAACCTGAGGCTGGGCGAGGTAATTTTATTAGCGGTGGAATCCGTATCAGGTGATAAAATAAATGGCCTTTTTACCGATGCTTTTACCCTTATCACCGAGGTTATTGAAGCAAAGTCCAAACCGATTTTGACCAAAGCACTTTTCACTGATCCGGCTCTACAGGCTTTGCGCCTCGTCCCAGACAACAATCACGCAATGCGGTCGATCCTTGCCATTGGCAAGCAAGACACAGATATAGCCGGCCTCACTCTACCCATAGGTGTCACCTGTCTCGGTGCAACCAGCGATCACATGGTGATAAAATCAATTCGATCTCACCCTCGGGTCGGAAGCGCATTAAAATTACAAATGAACTATAGTGCGTTGATGCGAGCCATGAATGCCCCTGACATTACAAAGGTCATATTGAACGAGACCCCTTTTAAAAAGCGCAGTTCCGCACATCGGGACGGTCCCGATGTGGCGTTGGTGTAAGGAAGAATGCCCCCGAAGATCCAATTTTGGACGCAATGCAAAAGCACCCACACGCGCCCTATCGCAGAGCGATTTCATGCATTGAACGCTTGTTGACGTTCCACCTGTCTGCCGGTTTGCAGTTCTCAATTGAGAGGCAATTTTTAAGAGGTCCCTATGGGCGCAAAGGATGGCGTACTGCTACCTTTCGAGGGGGCAGAAGTGACAACAACAGAATTTGATGAGAGTGTTCCCCAAATAAACAGATTTATGCATGAAAACGGCGATAAAGCTGTCTGTATCAATAGTTTGAGAATAGCGGCTGTCAAAATCTAAAGCACCATTGTCGGTGTCTTTTCTCTATTCGAGGCACGAATGCAATCCAACTTCCCAAAAGGTGCGTTTTTCAGAGAGTTACGGGTACACTTAGTCGATGCAGGGCAACCTGAACTGGCAGACCAAATTCATCAACACTATTTGGCCATAAATGTACCAAAGCATTGGCGTAGCTCAAGTTATGAGGAACTGGGAACAGTTCACAATCTTCCATTCGAAATTTAAGAAACTGGATA
>ERZ802831.663-NODE-663-length-17580-cov-120.702_pt1 | contig 17580 bp, 17 predicted proteins | sample MGYA00345655_ERZ802831 | MGnify/ENA primary metagenome ERZ802831 (study PRJEB30503, sample SAMEA104212376) | marine metagenome | biome: Westerlies Biome; feature: [SRF] surface water layer (ENVO:00010504) within the epipelagic zone...; material: water...
AGAGCACAGGATTCATAACCCTGAGGTCGGGAGTTCAAGTCTCCCCTCTGACATTCAAGTTTTCACTTGATGCAACCAAGTGAACTGTCCTGATGTCTGAATATGACTTAGCTCGACCTTGGTGATCGCTGACCCTGCTTAGGCTTGCCGGGCTGGCAATTTTCTGAGCGGGTTCACAGCTGCACCACCGGAACGACGAATCTCGAAGTGAAGATGGGGACCGGTGCTGCGTCCAGTGCTTCCCATCAACGAGATGCGTGTGCCCTGCGGAACAACCTGCCCCTTTGTGACCATCAGCCTGCTGTTGTGGGCGTAACGGGTCGACTCCCCATCTCCGTGGGCGATCTCCACGAGATAACCGTAAGCACCTCTCCACCCGGCGAAGGTGACGATGCCATCACGGGCTGAATGGACAGAGGTCCCGGTGCTGTTGGCGATGTCGATTCCCTTGTGCATGCGTCCCCAGCGCCAGCCATATCCCGAAGTGAACACCCCTTTGGTCGGCCAGCTGTAGGTGGTTGAAGGTGAAACCTGTCGTGATGGTTTGGTGGTTGCCTGGGGTTTGGCAAGTTCTGGGCGTTCCGGCCAGCTGGCTCCACCACTAACGGAGGGCCGAATGGCCAGCAGCTGTTGACCCGGTGAGGCCTTGGCAACACGAACTGTGCTGCCGACGCTGAGTTCGGAGAGCGTGAGGCCTGGATTGAACTGTTTCAACTCCTCTTCATTGATCCCGTGGCGATCGAGGAAGGTGGCCAAGGAGTCACCCCGTTGCACGGACGCGATGGATTGGACCGGCGGAGGTGCAGTGATCGGTGGCTCAGTGCGGACAGAGTCAGCATCCACCCCAACCAACATTGATGCGCGACGCTTCGCACCAGCAGGAATGGCGAACCAACTGCCGGAGCGGAACACATGGTTTTCCGGTTGACCGTTGATCTCGGCGAGATCTGCCGAATCCAGGTCAAGGGAAGCCGCAAGACGGGTCAGAGACGTGCGTTGACGCAATCGAAGCCAGTAAGAAGCCTCTACCGGGCTGTCGATGTTCTGATTGATCGATGGGAGGGGCGGCAGCTCAGCCAAGGTGAAGGATCTGCTGTCAGCTTGTCCCGGCAGGGCTTGCCATCCGACCACGCTCAACAGCGGGGTGATGGATACAGCCAACACCAGAACCGAGCGCATCCCAACCATCTCGTCGGGCGAACGGTAACGAAGCGAACATGGCCTTGCAAGGGCTGCTGGAGCAGTCCCCTGATCACCACATCTGAAGCTGGTGACCGGCTGTGTAAGCCACCAGGGCACAAGCCACTGACAAATTCAGGCTGCGAACACCCCCTTGACCATCAGCGTCCACACCCCCGGGCATCGGGATGGTCAGGATGCGGTCACACTGATCACGCACATGTCCTGGGAGTCCGTTGTCTTCGCGGCCGAACAGGAGCACATCACCCGGCTGGAATCGAAACTCGCCGAGGCTGTCACCTCCGTAGCGACTGCAGCCGATCAAGCGGTAAGGATGCGGCAGCTGATCCAGCAGATGGTCCAGGTTGGGGTGGGTTGAGATCTGCACGTGGGGCCAGTAATCAAGCCCCGCTCGCCGCACAGCGCGATCGTCAATGCAGAACCCGAGCGGTTCAATCAATGCCAGCGGCAACCGAAAGGCCGCACAGGTGCGCGCGATGTTGCCTGTGTTGGGGGGGATCTGGGGCTCGTAGAGGACAACCCGCAGGCTTGAGTTCGGCTCAGGGATGGTCATGGCACTCTCTGGCTGAGGGCATGCAGATCGACGGCCCGTCCCTGCAACACGAGCCAGGCTGAATCCGCTTGTCGATCGAGGATCTGGGCCAGGGATCCCAGTCGATCGCGAAAGCGACCGCCGATCCTCGTCGGAGGAACCACCCCCCATCCGGTCTCCTCGATCACCACCACGCAGGTCTGCCCCATACCGGCCAGCTGCTCCACCAGCGCCTCACAACAGTCATTCCAGGCCAGGTCAGAATCGTCCAGATGGCAGGCGACGAATCCCCCCAGAGCATCAATCAGGACGGACGACTGCTGGGGAATCGTCCGCAAGGCGGTGGTTAGATCAGCGTCTGACTCCAGCAAACGCCAGTGACTGGGACGTCGCCGGCGATGTAATTCCAGACGGATCTGCCAGTCCTGATCGTCTGGTCGATCGGGAGCTGTCGCCACATAGGTGACATCAACAGAGCCCGACAGCAAATGCTCAGCCCAGCGACTTTTCCCTCCTCTGGAGGGACCACTGACCAGGATGAGGTTGGACGTGTTCTGATCAGCCGCCACCATTCATCCCCTTGAGGGTCGCCACAGACGATGGGGAGACGCGGTTGAGGTACCGGAAGATCCAGTACTTGAAGATCGTCGCCAGGATCACCGGGAAGGTGGCGATGAACAACAAGATGAAGTTCTCCTGGGTCGGCAGGCCGAAGTGATGGGCGATGCCATCCAGGAGCACCGTCCAGCCTTCAGGGCTGTGGTAACCCACGAAGATATCTGTGAACAAGATGATGGCGAAGGCCTTGGCGGAGTCACTCAGTCCGTAAATCGCTTCATCAAGGAATCCACGCAGCACCCGCAGCTGATCGCGACTCACAAGGCAGACCACAACAAATGCCATCAGACCGGCCAGGTCAGCCAGCACGTTCTTGATCGCCTGAACACTTTCTTGATCAGCTTCCTGTTTGAGTTCCTGTGCCCTTTCCCTCAGCTTGATCACCAACAGATCTGAGGACAGCGGCTCCTGCCCTTTGAGGAGGGCATCGAATTCCAGCTCTTCTTTGTAAATCCGTAGTTTCTCCACGGCAACTTCCTCGAGCTGAGGTTTCGGGTAACTGAGGAACGAGAGATCGGGGGACAGACGCTCCACCGCTGGCCCGACGATGTAGGTGTTCGACACCTGCTGGACCAGCAGCGGTACCAACACCAACAGCAGAAGGATTCTCAGCGACGCCAGGGTTGAATCACGGCGACGGCGGAACCCTGCCACGACGGATTCTTCCGAAGAAGGATCCAGTTGCCGACGGACTGAATCAAAGACGCCCAGCAGTGAGCGAGGTAGCAGTTCGGGGGCGGTGCTCATGCCGCTTGTGCTGGACGAGCGCTTGCCGGCGTAGCGGCTCACCACGGTCTCGATCAGCTGGAGTTGCCGCAGCTCCTGTGGATCCAGCTGCCCCCGGTTGGGTGACACGGTGGAAAGGCTGGACCGGCAGATCTGAAGGGCGGTGTGGAACCGCCGCAGAACCGTGGCCTGCACGGAACGAGGAACAGAAAGTTCAAGCTCCGGCCGGACTTTGCGGTCGGCGTAGAACTCCAGCTCGAGGCTTTGAATCAGCAGCGCCGCCTCGTAGCCACGCTCCAAGGCGTTGGTCAGGTTGTCGCCCTCACCCCTGGAGAACAGACCAATCCAGTTCCGCGTGGCCATCGGCTCAGGCGATCATCGGGAGAACACCCACCAGGTCGCCATCGGGATGATGGTGCCCAGCACCAGCAGCACGATGATCCAGGTTGTGGCATTGCTGCTTTCTGTTTCCTCCTGCGTGGGAATGTTGGTGGGCAGGGTTGTGCGAACAATTTCAGCTGGTGGACCGGGATCCTCACCACCACCGAGGACTGTGCTCAGACGATTGATGCCATCGAGGGTGGCTTGCCGGTAGCGGTCTCCCTCCCTGAGGGGAACGCTCATGGTGGTTCGCGCCGTACTGGTCAACAACGTTTCGGGAAGCTGAGATTGCAGCGTGGGGTCGGCAGCAATGGAGGCCCGCTTGTTCTGGGTTTCGATCAGAAGCAACAGAAGTGGTTCCGAACCTTCAGACGACCACTGAGCCAGGAGCTCCTCACCAAAACTGTCGAGGTTCAAGCCGTAATCAAGCCGGCGCAGCGTCACGACACGGGCATCAACGCGATCAGCAGCGAGATCCTGCAGCCGGGCGTTGAGTTCCGAACGACTGGCCCGGCTGAACACCTCAGCATCATCCAGCACACGTTCGTCTGGACGACTGGCGCCCAGATCCACAGGCGAGATGGCCTGGACCGCTAGGGGACAGGCAAGAACAACAAAAAGGCCAATGGCCGCAACAACGTTGGCGAGTCGACGCAGGGAAGACATCAGACCATCCCGAACAACAATCTTGAGCAGTCTGCCGTCAGGCATCCAGGCTGTCGCGGTTCAGCGCTTCAATGGCGACCAGAATCGAAGCCGCTTCGCCTTCAGGCAGGGCCATCTGCTTCGACAGGCTTTCGAGGAACGCCGATTCCTGCTCGGTCACGGTGCGATCGGCGTGGGCGAGGTGTGCGGCCACGGCTAGGGCACTCTGCTGCTGGGGCAAGGTCAGAACAGGCAATGCCTCATCCACAAGGCCACTGACACCCTGATCTCGAAGACGGTGGAGCAGTTGGTCAAACAAATCCCCCATGTCAGCTTCAGAGCTGCTGCTGTACAGCGACCGATATTCCAGCTGTGCCCTCAAGGCATGGGCTTCATCACGTCCGAGGCTGCCGTCGCAGGCCACGGCAGCAAGGGCAATCGCAGCAAAGGCTTCTGCGCTGTTCATGCGAATCAGGCATCACATCCACATTTGAGCAAGATGTGGCGGTTCTGCCAGCCCAGAATGGCCTGATGCCCACTCCCGCACGCGTTGTTCTCGGCTGTGCGTTGGTGTTGTTAGCGCTGACGCTGCTCAATGCCGGCCTGGCTGACTCGTTCACCCCTGAACTGGAACGGGCTGAAGTCCTCTGCGGGATGGCCGCTGTTGGACTGATGTTGGTGGCTGTGCTCTGGACCAGGGCCGATCCAACCCAGGCGAAACCACGGCCACTCAGCGGTAAACAGGGTTTGCAATTGGCTCCTGCTTTGGACGAAGCGATCAGGGAAGAGCTGGCCTGGGGAAGCCACATGCTGTTGACGGCGACACCGGCAGCCACCCTTCTGGTTTTTTGGCGTGATCAAGTCATCCTTCGCCGCGGATTGCTGGGCGACGGTGATGCAGCGTTTACCCCCGGTCCGATCTGTCGACGCGCGATGGACCGTCAAACAACGATCAGTCTGGTCAACACAACCCTGTTCCCCGGGCGCCATGAATTTGATCCTGTTCTCGACAACCTTCCGGCTGTTCTGATCGTGCCTCTGGCATCAGAGGGAGTGCTGATCCTCGGGGGGTGGTCTGAACGATGCTTCAGTCAGGCCGATGAGCAATGGCTTGAAGGCTGGGGGGCACGGCTCAGAACGAAACTCGAGGGCGTGACGACGGAGGCCTGCTGTGGGGTTGATCCGGCCTGAAGCGAATGCTGGATTGCACCCGTTGTCCAGTGGAGCCAAAGCGGACGCCTTCGCTTGATCCCAGTTGCCCCTCCATCCGTGGAGCCCTGGTCTCCTGGTCGGGATCCTGGCGCCTCAGCACCACATCCCCATCAGCCACCACACGGTTGGTCACCCAGTTCCAGCTGCAGCGATGGGCTTTCAAGGACTCCCCAGGCTGTGTCAGTTGACAGGCCTTGGAAATGATGACGGTCGTAGCCGTTTCGTCGATCACAAATCCGTCCCCTGTGGCGGTGGCGTCCTGGCGTTTGCCCTGGAACGGAGCGAAGGATCGGAGTTGTTGTTCAGCAAGATTCCAGCGCGTGGTCCCCGCGTTGATGGCACCATCCTTCTGCTCCAGGCGAACGGGCTGAATCAGATCGAGGAAGCCCTGCTGGGTGTTGCCCTGCAGGGCAGATGCTGTGACGGTCAAGTCCTTGCTGCGCAGAGCGCGAACGGGGCCGCGCACCCCCAGTTCGCCGGTTTCCAGATTCCAACGGCCGTTGCTGGCTCGGATGTCGGTGTCTGGATCCACATCTGATTCTCGGCGTTGTGTCCAGCGCAGGAGTTGTGTCGGACCCTCAAAACGAAGGATGTTGCTGGACTGAATCAAGGTGAGCCGTTCGGCCGTCAACCGCGAGGTTTCATCCAAAGCCTCCGGGTTCTGATCCATCACCATGCGCTCCTCCGCGGGTCTCCAAACCAACCGATCCCCTCGGATCAGCACGGTTTGGTCTTGCAGTTGCTTGAGCTGCACCTGGCCTTCCAGGATCACCATCTCGCCGTCGTTCAGCACCGTGGCCAGTTCGGCACTGATGCGAAACGAAGGCTGATCATCGTTGTAAAGAACTCCAGTGGGGCGTCGGGCGCGAACCGTGCGGCTCGATAGGTCATATCGCGCTTCAGGGCTGCTGAGATCCCAGTCCCTCTGGCCATCCTTGCGACGTTGGTTGAGGTCGAGGGAACGGAAGACGAAGGGCGGGGCGGAATCCTGTTGAGATGCCGGTTGCTGGGTGCAACTGATCAGACCGCTGCTCAGCACCAGTGCAGGGATCAGCAGCAGAGAACGATCCATCACTCAGAGGGACTCCTCGAGTTCGAGGCGCTGCATCACCGGAGATGGTTTGGGAAGAGACGCCCCACTCACCAGGCCACCCCAGCTCAGCTGTTCGGTCCAGCCATCGGGATTGATGCTGGTGCCGAGCTGCTCCAGAATTCGTGTGCTCAACTCGGGCAGCAATGGGCTGAGAAGCAGTCCCACAATCCGGGTGGCTTCCAGAACGGCATAGAGGTCATCGCCGACCTCGGCTTCCTTGCCCGGTTGCTTCATCCGGCTCCAGGGCGCTGTGTCGTTGAGATGACCATTGGCTGCGATCGCCAGCTGGAGAACGGCTTCCGCTGCCGGCTTGAAGCCAAGGGACGGCATGGATGTCATAACCGTTGTGACGGCAGTGTTGGCCGCCGCGGCAAGGGGATGGTGAGGACCCACGGCATCGGTGTGGGGTGGAACGGCATCAGCGAACCACTTCCTGGCCATGGATGAGGTGCGGTTGAGCAGGTTGCCAATGGTGTTGGCCAGGTCGTTGTTCACCAGATCCACGAAGCGCTGCTGCTGAAAATCGCCGTCGTCCCCGAATTGGATGTCGCGCAGCAGATACCAACGCACGGCATCTGATCCGCAGCACTCCAACAGTCGTTCTGGGTCGAGCACATTGCCCAGCGACTTGCCCATCTTCAAGCCTTCCCGGGTGAGAAAGCCGTGGCCGAAGACGGACTTCGGCAGAGGCAGTCCTGCAGACATCAGCATCGCCGGCCAGAACACGGCATGGAAACGCAGGATGTCCTTGCCGATCACATGCACGGATGCCGGCCAGCCGCACTGCTCCAGACGGTCCAGCTCAACCGGCCCCCCGTCATCCAGCAGCGCTGTGAGATAGCCCAGCAAGGCATCGAACCACACGTAGAAGGTATGGCCTTCATGGCCTGGCACGGGCAGGCCCCAGCTCACATTCACCCGCGAGATTGAGAAGTCCCTCAGCCCCTGGGCGACGAAATTCCTCACCTCCTGGCGTCGGTTCGCCGGTTGGATGAAGTCGTCCCTTGCCACCAGCTCTTCGATCTGCGACTGGTAGTGGGAGAGGCGGAAGAACAGGTTCTCCTCATCCCGCCACTCCAGCGGCTTCTGGTGGATCGGGCAGCTGGGATCGACGGCCTCGGCTGGATCGTCTTTGTATTCCTCGCATCCGACGCAGTACCAACCGGTCTGCCGGCCGCTGATGACGTCCCCTGATGCTTTGACGCGGGCGAAGAACTGATCGACCAGCTGCAGATGACGGGGATCGGTGGTGCGAACGAAGCGGTCCTGACTGATCCCCCAGCGTGACCAGAGGTCGCGGTAGCTGCCACTGATGGCATCGCAGTGCTGTTGCGGGCTCAGCTGCCGGGCTTCAGCCGTTCGCTGGATCTTCTGTCCGTGCTCGTCGACGCCGGTGACGAACACCACAGCGTTGCCGTTCAACCGCTGGAAGCGCGCCAGGGCATCACAGGCCAGGGTTGTGTAGGTGCTGCCCAGGTGCGGCCGATCGTTGACGTAATAGAGCGGAGTCGTGAGGGTGTAGGGCATCGTTGGGTCCGGACCTCCGCCGCACAACGCGACGCCGGATCCTAACGACCGCACTTTTCTGTTTTGTTGCCCGTATGACCTGGGACGTGATCGTCTGGGGAGGAGGCACCGGTGGTGTGGCCGCTGCCGTTCAGGCAGCGCGCTCAGGCGCGCGGACGTTGCTGTTGACCCCAGGGCCGTGGTTGGGGGGAATGCTCAGTGCCGCCGGGGTGAGTGCCCCTGATGGCCATGAACTGAGCTGCTGGCAGACGGGGCTCTGGGGGCAGTTCATCCGAACCCTGGCTTCCAGCGTCCCCGAAGGCCTTGATCAGAACTGGGTTAGCTGTTTCGGATTCCGGCCTGAACAGGCTGAGCGTTTGCTGCAGAGCTGGGTTCGAGCGGAGCCATTGCTCGAGTGGTGGTCCGGTTGTCGCTTGGGTGGGATTGATCGCCGGGGTGATCGCATTCAGAGCCTGGAGCTGGAATGCAATCGCAGACTCCACCGACTGGACAGCCGCATCTGGATCGACGGCAGTGATCTGGGCGAGCTGATCGCCCTGGCGGAGGCACCGTTCCGTTGGGGGTGGGAGTCCCGTGAAACCTGGAATGAACCCAGTGCTCCATCGGCTGATGCCCTGGCGAAAGACCCTTTTTTCAGCCGGCAGCCCGTGCAGTCCCCCACCTGGGTGGTGATGGGCCAGCTCACGGCAGCGACTCCCCATTCCCCGGCGACGGTTGCTCCAGCGGCTCCCTTTGCCGATGCGCTGGAAGCGTTTGGGCTGGAGCGAACGCTCACCTACGGCCGCCTGCCAGGGGGGCTGGTGATGTTGAACTGGCCTCTGGGCGGTAACGACTGGCATCACGGGCTGGGGCGTTCCATCGCGCCGCTGGCATCGGACCGTGATGCCTTGGATCAGGAGATGCAGGAGCACAGCCTGCAGTTTCTGGAGCAACTCTCCCGCTGCAGCGATGGTTGGCTGACCTGTGGTGAGGCCTTCCCCTCATCCAGACCACAGCTCGCCTTGATGCCTTACTGGCGGGAAGGGCGTCGCATGATCGGTCAGTCGGTGGTGTCCGAACTGGATCTGCTGCCGGTGACGAACCAGGCGCGGCGCAGCCGCCTGCCCGCCACGAGCATCGCCGTGGGCACCTACGCCAATGATCACCATTACCCCGGCGACGACTGGCCTCTGGCTCCGAAGAGCTGTCGTTGGGGTGGGCGCTGGACCGGCACCCCCTTCTGCATTCCGTTTGAGGCTCTGGTCAGCGGCGAGGTCTCCAATCTGCTCGCCGCCGAGAAGTGCTTCAGCGTCAGCCACATCGCCAATGGGGCGACCCGGCTGCAACCACTGATCCTCAACATCGGCCAGGCCGCTGGACTGGCTGCGGCCCTGGCCGTGCGATCCAATCTTGAGCCGCGTGAGCTGCCTGTGGTTTCCCTGCAGCAACAGCTGATTGATGACCCACACGCACCTGCTGCCGTGATGCCCATCTGGGACTGGCCCTGCTGGCATCCGCACTGGCGCGAAGCCCAGCATCGGGCCGTTCGTAACCCAGATGCCTTGCTGCAGGACGGATCACTGGCGTCTGCACAGGCTTCGGATTTATCGCTCCCGACTGCTGCTGCTGCTCCTTCTGAGCGCCATGGTCAGCAGATCCAGGGGCGGTTTCGCCGCGATGCCGATGGCTTGCGTTACTGGCTGGAGTCAGGCTCGATCCGTCGCCAGCTGATCACCCTGGAGCCAGCCGTGGAACGGGTTCTCTCCGGTGCAGCGGATGGAACGCAGATGGATCTGGTCGCCGTCCACAACCCCTGGGGCCCCTGGTGGCGGGTCAGCCAATTGCTCACTCACTGAAAGCGCAGCTTCAGCTCGCCTCGGTCCGGATCGACATGAAGCACCGTCATCGTCAGCAGCTGGCCTGGCGCTGGATCCTCCCCGTCGGCATGACCCACCAGATCCATCGCCAGATCCGGCACGTGAACCAGCGCCAGCCGATCCTGAGGGCGTAGCCAACGCAGGAACTGCACTGACCACTGTTGGTCGCGATGCTGTTCCAGCCACACCTGTTGCCAGTGGCGCTGGTCCTCCCGACTGATCTGGATCGACTGCCGCAGGGGATCCTCCAACGCATCCAGCTGCTCCCGCAGCAGGGGCTCCGACATCACGGGCCTCTGCTCGATCCAGGCCATCAACTGGCGATGGGCCAACAGGTCGGCGTAACGACGGATGGGTGAGGTGGCCTGCACGTAGGCCTCCAATCCGAGACTGAAGTGGGGCATCGGTGATGTGCCCTGCAGACCTCGACTGAGACAGCGTTTCACCGCTGCATCACGGGCAGGGCCCTCCGGGATCTCCGCCAACTCCTGTGCACTGGGGAGCTCCGCTGGTGGCTGGCTGCGATAGGGCAGGGCCATCCCTTCCTTGCGACCGATCTCCGCCACAACGGCACCCATCAGCAACATCGCCTCACTGACCATCACTCGAGCTGGAGAGGGATCGATCACCTGAAGCTCAGGACCGTTTGCGCCGCGGCGGAACCGTCCTTCCTGGCGTTCGAAGTTGATGGCTCCCCGACGCTGACGCCAGTTGAAGCGACGTTTGAGCAGGGAGGACAACTGGGCGAGGTCCTCATCCCCGGGGGGGACCAGTTCGATGAGTTCATCGCCGTCCTCATAGGTGAGCCGGTAACGGGGTTGCACCCAGGAGCGCTGACAGCGGCTGGCCACGACCGCACCCTCGTCATCCAGGAGCACACCGACACTGAGAGCAGGGCAACGCTGCCCTGCACGGAGACTGAAGACCTCTGTGGCGAGCTTGAGTGGCAGCATCGGCAGCACGCCATCCGCCAGATACAGGCTGGTGGCCCGTCGACGGGCCTCACGGTCCAGGGGGCTGTCCGGTTCGATCAGTCGTGCCGGATCAGCGATGTGGATCCAGATCCAGGTTCCACCATCGCCAGGCTCCAGTGCCAGGCCGTCGTCGATTTCCTGGGTGCTGGCGTCATCCAGGGTGTAGACCCGTTGTGCCGTCAGATCCACGCGGGTGTCATCTCCGGAACAGGTGTCAGCTGCCCTGGCCAGCAACTCGCCGATGATCTCAGCGTTCGCTTCCGGAAGCTGGCTCGACCACGCACTGCCGCGCAACGCGCTGGGTTGGTGAGGATCCAACAGCTCACGTGCCACAAGCCAGGTCTTCAGGGCCTTGCGATCGGGGGGCAGCCCCAGCAGCTTGAGTAAGCCCAGTCCAGGCATTTCGCCCAGGTCAGCGTCCGGCCCGTGGACAAGCTCCAGCAGCTGATCAAGGCGGTCGGACCAGGTGGGATCCAGCAGCCCTCGTCGTTGCTCGGTCAGTGGAGCTGACTCCTGCAACAGGGCCAACTGACGAAGGTCATGTTGCCGTTGCAAATGCTCCCGTCGCTGTTTGAGCCGCTGTTGGCGAATCTCATTCAAGGGGCGCGCCTGCAGGGTCCGATCCCGTCGCAGTCGAAACCAGATCTGAGGACCATTCAGCCAGCTCCAGACGGCCGCCAGCGCAACGAGATCAGGCTGTCCCACCAGCAGATCGGTCAGATCGCTCAGGGAGATGCAAGGGAGGGTGTCATCCGTGACATCACTCACCAGCAGCCACCAGGCCTCTGCACTGACCCTTGGTGACAGAACAATGGACTGCACCTGCTCCGGTGTGGGCAGCACAGAACGGCGAACCGAGTCGCTCAGCTCTCCGCAGGGAACAAGCTCCCGCAGTGGAATCTCCTGATCCCGTCGTTGTCCACCAAATGCCAAGACCGCCTTGCTGCCCTTGCAGGACAACAGGCGGCCGATGAGGGGCTGACCCTTGAGCAGAACGCCGACGATGTCGTCGGTCTGGAAATCACTTGCCAAGGCTGAAGCGATCAGCCCTCGGGATTCACGAAGGGCAGCAGGGCAACGATGCGTGCACGCTTCACCGCATTGGTGAGATCACGCTGCTGTTTGGCAGTGAGACCCGTCAGTCGGCGGGGAAGGATCTTGCCGCGTTCAGTGATGAACTTCTTGAGCAGATCCACATCCTTGTAATCGATGGGATCGCCGGGCTTGATCGGAGAAAGGCGCTTCTTGAAGAAGGAGCTGGACATGGGTCAGGAACGGTTGGAAGAGAATCGAAACTGCAAGATCACTTGATCTCCTTGTGGGGAGTCATCTTGTTGCAGTGGGGACAGAACTTCTTGATCTCCAGCCGTTCGGTGGTGTTCCGGCGGTTCTTCTCGGTCGTGTAGCGGGACACGCCGGGTGAACGCTTGGCGGGATTGGACCGGCATTCGGTGCACTCGAGAGTGATCACGATCCGGACGCCCTTGTTCTTGGCCATAAAGGACGTTGCGCCGCAGTGCGAAGCGATTGACAAACAAAGAGCTTACCTGTCGACGAAGCTGGGAAGACCGATCTGCACTTCCTAAGATCACGCGCCGTCCACGCTGGCTTCATGCGGGTCTCCCTCTCTTGGCTCAAGCAACTGGTTCAGGTGACGGACTCGGTCGACGCGTTGGCCCATCGTCTGTCGATGGCGGGATTCGAGGAGGAAGAGATTGAGGATCTCAGCGCCCGGGCCAAGGGCGTCGTCGTGGGTTTCGTCAAAGAACGGGAGAAACATCCCAACGCCGACAAGCTCAGCGTCTGTCAGGTGGATGTCGGTTCCGAGGAACCGATTCAGATCGTCTGCGGCGCCAAGAATGTCCGGGCGGGTCTGCATGTGCCGGTCGCCATGGTGGGCGCGGAGTTGCCGGCTGTGAATCTCACGATCAAAGCGGGGGAACTCCGGGGGGTGAGCAGCAACGGGATGATCTGCTCCCTGTCTGAACTGGGGCTGGCGACGGAGTCCGATGGCATTGCTGAACTCGATGCGCTGACCGACGAGCTTCCGGCCCTTGGTGCGCCGGTTGCTCCGATGCTCGGCCTCGATGACACGGTTCTCGAGCTGGCGATCACCGCCAACCGTCCGGATGGTCTGTCGATGGTCGGGATCGCTCGGGAGGTGGCTGCCCTGACGGGTGCTGCGCTCACGCTTCCGGCTCTAACACTCAAGCCTGCCCATGAACTCCTGGAGGCATCTGACGCCAGTGCTGAGGCAATGCAGGCCGGTGGCCTCTACGGCATCACGCTGATCGAAGGCGTTGACGGCTCCCAGGTTTCTCCGACTTGGGTGCAACAGCGTCTGGAACGGGCCGGGATCAATCGTGTGAATGCCGTTGTGGACATCACCAACGTGGTGATGCTGGAGCAAGGACAACCCCTGCACGCCTTTGATGCCAATGCACTCGAACAACTCACCGGCAAGCCAGTGAATGCAGCCAGTTTCGGCTTGCGACAGGCCCGCGAGGGTGAAGCCTTCATCGGCCTGGATGACAGGGAGTTGAGCCTCGATGCCCGTGCCCAGGTGGTGACCTGTCACGACCTGCCGATCGCTCTGGCCGGTGTCATGGGGAGCAAGGCCAGTGGTGTGACAGCCGCAACGGGGCGGATTTGGCTGGAGTCCGCCATGTTCAGCCCTGCTGCTGTCCGCACGACGGCCCGCTCCGTTGGACTGCGCACGGATGCCAGTGCTCGATTTGAGAAGGGTTTGCCGAGGGAGATGACCCTGGCCTGTTCAATCCGTGCTCTGGAGCTGCTGAAGGAGCTGTTTCCCTGTGAAGCCAAGGGCCTCTGGGTCTGTGGTGACAGCGCTGCTGACGCCAGTTCCGTGTTGTTGCGCCGTGACGCCCTGCATCAGTTGCTGGGACCCCTCGAGGATGAGGAGGGCAGTTCCGACCTAGCTGATGCTGTAATCGAGCAATGCCTGACGGCCCTCGGTTGTGAACTCAGCCCCAGCGATGAGGGATGGCACGTCATTGCCCCCCCTTCGCGACGGCTCGACCTGGCCCGCGAGATCGATTTGATTGAAGAGGTCGCACGCCTCGTGGGATTTGATCGCTTCGGCGCCCATCTGCCGGATCCCTTGTCCCCAGGAGCTCTGACGCCGCCACAGCAAGCAGAACGTCGGCTCCGAACGCTCCTCTGCGGAGCCGGTCTGCAGGAGATCACAACACTGTCGTTGGTGGGTGCCAGCGATAGCGATCCACGCATCGCCATCAGCAATCCTCTGCTGGCCGAAACCAGTCATCTGCGGACAAACCTCTGGGAAGAGCACCTGGCGGTTTGTGTCCGCAACCTGAAGGCCTCCCAGCCCGGATGCTGGATTTTTGAACTGGGCACCACCTACGCCGGAAGCGCTGATGCGGTGGAGGAGTCGAGGCTTCTTTCCGGAGTGATCTGCGGTGAGCAACGCCTGGAGCGTTGGACCACCAGCGGCAAACCGGCACCTCCCGATTACTACGCCGCTCGTGGACGACTGACGGAGGTGATGCAGGCCTTGAAGCTCGATGTGTCCGACCGACGTCTCACTGACGACTCCCGTCTCCATCCCGGTCGGGCGGCCACCCTTGTGCTGGAGGGACGTCCCCTCGGCTGCTTCGGCCAATTGCACCCGGAATTGGCGGAATCCCATGACCTCCCGGAAGCCACCTTTCTGTTCGAACTGGATCTGAGCCGTTTGGTGGAGTCGGCCACCCGTCGGAACCGCTGGATTCCCGCCTTCAAGGCCTTTCCAACCGTTCCGGCCAGTGAACGTGATCTGGCGGTGGTGGTGGATCGTTCGCTGGCCGCTTCAGACCTGATGCAGTCGATCCGGAAGGCGGGTAAGCCGTTACTCGAAGCCGTTACGTTGATCGACCGGTTCGAGGGTGACCAACTCGGCGAGAACAAGGCCAGCCAGGCCTTCCGTCTGCGTTACCGGCACCAGTCGGAAACCCTGACCGATGACCAGGTGCAACCGGTCCATGACAAGGTCCGCAATGCCCTCGTGAAACAGCACGGTGCCGAGCTCAGGAGCTGACTCGGCGCAGAAACGCCAGATTCTCCAGATGGGTGGTCTGGGGAAAGAAATCCACCGGCTGGAGCTGCTCCAACCGGTAAGGGCCCTCCGGTTGGAGCAACCGTTTCAGATCCCTGGCCTGGGTTGCCATGTCGCAACTGAGGTAGGCCAACAGGGCTGGTGGCTCACTCAGGATTGCCTCAGTCACGCTGCTCTCAAGACCTCGCCGTGGTGGATCGACCACCAGTGCTGAACATGTCGCCAGCGTTTCCTTAAGCAAATTGGCCACATCACCGGCCTGGAACTCGGTCCGCGCCCCCAGACCGTTGGCATCGGCATTGCTGCGAGCTTGATCGATGGAGTCGGGGTTGATCTCAAGGCCCACGACGTGATGACCCTGTGCAGCCAGAGGCAAGCTGATGGTGCCGATGCCGCAGTAGGCGTCGACGATTGGGCCTGCGAGCTCCGCCTGGCTCAGCCAGCTCACGATGCACGCCACGATGCGTTCCGCCTGGGGCGTGTTGATCTGAAAAAAGGTGGTGGTGCTGAGCTGAAGCTGCAGTCCACAGAACAGTTCTCGAATCGTGGGGGCACCCGCCAGAACAGTGGTTGTTGCTCCCAGGATCTGGTTGGTCCGGCGGGGCTGAAGATTCAGGGTGACTCCCTTGACCGCGTCCCAGCGCTCAATCCATTGCTGGGCCAGCCGTTGCAAGGCCGGCAGGGGCTGACTGCTCACCACAGTGATCAAGACCTCGCCGGTGTGGTGTCCGATCCGTAGACCAAGGTGGCGAAGTCCCTGGGACTGGCTGAGATCGTGATCGGCGCTGAGGCCACTGGTATCCAGATCCTGCTTGAGCGGTTCGACCAGAGCATCCAGGCGTGGATCCAGCACTGGACAGCGGGAGAGATTGACGATGCGATGGCTGCCGCGGCGGAAGTAGCCCATGCGCAGGCGGCCGTCCTCTCCACGACGCAGGGGAATCAACCCGCGGTTGCGGTAGCCGAGGCCACGTTGATCCGTGAGGGCAGGAGCTTGGGGATGGTCGATGCCCCCGAGCCGCAGCATCGTCTGGTGGAGCTGATCCTGCTTCCAATTCCGCTGGGCTGACTCCTCAAGGTGCTGCAGAGTGCAGCCACCGCAATCCTGAGCAAGGATGCAAGGAGGCCGTCGGCGTGACGGCGAGCTGTCCAGTCGTTCACTGATGCGACTCAGCCATCGCGACTTCTGCCGCTGTTGAAGCTGCACCTTGGCCCGTTCGCCCGGCAGGAGACCCGGCACCACCACCACCCACCCCTGCCAACGGGCCAGACCGTGGCCATCCCGATCCAGATCGATGGCCTGCAATTCCAGGCGAAGACCTGGCCTTGGCCCGCTCGAATCAGCCTCAGTGCCGTTGGTCTCAGGCATTGCAATGGCGTAACACCAGGGTGGTCACAAGACGGTTGACCCACTTGAGACCACTAAACTCCACGAAGCCTGTTCAGTTCCATGAGTGTTGTCCGGGATCTCATCCTTCAGGCCGATGAGGATCTGCGGTACCCGACCAGTGGTGAACTGCAAAGCATGGTCGCCTTCCTTGAGCAGGGCGCTATGCGGGTGTCCGTCGTCAAGGTGCTGACGGACAACGAGAAAAAGATCGTTGATGAATCCGCCAAGCAGCTGTTCGGCCGCAAGCCCGAGTACGTCGCCCCAGGAGGCAATGCTTACGGCCAGAAACAACGCGCTCAGTGCCTGCGTGATTACAGCTGGTACCTGCGTTTGGTCACCTACGGCGTTCTGGCTGGCAGCACCGAAATGATCCAGGACATCGGCCTGGTCGGCGCTCGCGAGATGTACAACAGCCTGGGCGTTCCGATGCCCGGAATGGTGGAAGCGATGAAGACGATGAAGGATGCCTCCCTGGCCCTGCTGTCTGACGCTCAGGTGAAGCTGGCAGCTCCATATTTCGACTATTTGATTCAGGGGATGCAGACGTCCACCTGATTTGTTTGCCGGTCTCAAGCAAGACTCACCCCTGGTCGCAATATGCGTCCAGGGGTTTATTAGTGGGATTCTTTGGTGCTTGACCGGCTTGTTTGAGTCCTGAGATGAGACCATGCATGCGTCTCATGTGCGACGACTGCGCATCATGATTGCGGACACGAGAATCGTTGGCGTCTTGACTTGCGTCACTGTGTCTACAGCAGGTACGCAGCCATAAAAATGGTTGTTCTAAAAGGGCTCTTGCCCTTGTCCTGATGCCTTGGACAGGACCAGGACATCAAGTGCTCGTCAGCTGTCTTGCTGTTAAGAATGAATCCCTGCATCGAATCAATCTCTGCATGGAACATAGATGTGCGAATGATAGAAATCATCAAAAAATAATTGTTGATGCCTACTCAGTCGTTGCATGCAAGACCCAATATGAGTCTTGGGATGTGTCTTATCCGATATCAACGAGCTTCCACGCGACTTCGGTGGTCGAGGGCTTTTGCGGTTCGCTTTTCAAGGTCAAACGAAACAGGCTCGAGGTCGCATTCATGCCGTCCTGGACGCAACATGAGTCTCGCGCTGTGTGTCAGCTGAGACCGGCAAGTCTCTATTGCCGGTACAGCTCGCGCAACAGCCGATAGGCCTCATTCAGTCGGCGCATGCTGTCGGTGGATCCGCCGGAATCAGGGTGGGCGGCTCGGGCCTGGTTCTTGTAGGCCTCGCGGATCGACGTAATCGTGACGGAGGCCCCGGCTTGTGTGGATAAACCGAGCAACTTCAATGCTCCGTGCACGGTCATCGTGGATTC
>ERZ802831.669-NODE-669-length-17472-cov-17.4929_pt1 | contig 17472 bp, 16 predicted proteins | sample MGYA00345655_ERZ802831 | MGnify/ENA primary metagenome ERZ802831 (study PRJEB30503, sample SAMEA104212376) | marine metagenome | biome: Westerlies Biome; feature: [SRF] surface water layer (ENVO:00010504) within the epipelagic zone...; material: water...
GCCGCAACCAGCCAAAAGCACGACGCTTCCCAGTAGAACATTGCCCAGCAGAGCGCTTCCCAGCATGACACCGGACAGAGATGATTTTGCGGTTTTTGCGTTGGCTATCCCATGTCGCATGGTTAACATCCCTCAATTAGCGGCACAAAGGTGACCGGCATTAAAACCTCGCGTTCAAAACCGCTCTCACGACGCGTAATCACAACAAGCTGCTGTGCGCTGTCAGTTCCCTCAGGCGCTACCATGATGCCGTCAATTTTCAATTGCTGCAACAGAATGTCAGGAATTTTTGCGCTGCCGCATGTCAGGATGATGCGGTCAAATGGTGCCGCTTCGGGCCAGCCTTTTACGCCGTCACCATGTCGCAGGCTAATGTTTGAAATGCGCAAATCACGAAGCCTGTTTTCGGCATCAACAAGCAGCGGTTTGAGGCGCTCCATCGAATAGACCCGGCGGCATAAATAGGTCAGAACTGCCGCCTGATAGCCACTGCCACAGCCAATCTCGAGAACGCGCTCACGGCCCGTCAGTCGTAATGCCTCGGTCATCCGTGCCACCACATAGGGCTGGCTGATGGTTTGATCGAGAGCAATCGGCAGTGATGCGTTTTCATACGCATGCTGACGTAAAGCTGGCGGCACAAACAGCTCTCGCGGCACCGATTCCAGCGCCGATAAAACCGTCGCGTCACCTATCCCCTGCCCGCGCAAAGTCATAATCAATTGCGCTTTTTCGGTGTGAAATTCCTGCATGGCACAACCCCTGATATTATACAGGTTCGGGCGTCAATGGGCTTGGCGTTAATGACGCCATCAGATCCTGTGCAGTAACATCCATAATTAACGGCGTCAGCGAGATCCAGCCATCATCAAGAACCGCGCGGTCGCTGCCGGCCGATTTTTGCGGATCGCTATGCAGCGGTCCAAGACGGAAATGATGCGGGCCATCGCCAGCGACAATCACATCGCCCAGCTTATGCCGGTCGAGATAGGCTGGTTTTATGCCTTTAATCTGCTCGACATCGGTTTTGGGGAAATTGACATTCATCACCATGCGTTCAGGAATGCCAACACCCAACAAATGCCGTATCACCGACACGCCAAAACGCTGGCTGGCGGCATAATCGGCAATCTCGTCGCGGCCGTGACGTTGCGACAGGGCGATGGCAGGCACGCCAAGCAAGGCCGCTTCCATCGCGCCGGCAACCGTGCCCGAATATAAAATGTCATCGGCGACATTCATGCCATGATTAATGCCGGTCAGCACCAGATCCAGCTGGCGGTCAATAATCTGCGACATTCCGAATATAATACAATCAGCCGGCGTACCAGAACAGCTATAGCGTTGCGGCCCTAGCTGCTGGATCACCACATCGCGGCGCAGCGTGATCGACCGCGAGGCGCCTGACCTGTTTTCAGTGGGGGCAATCACCCAAACATCGTCGCTGAGTTGCGTCGCAATATCATACAGAATTTTGAGGCCAATCGCATCAATACCATCATCATTGCTGAGCAGAATGCGGCCAACCGGCTTGTGCGCCTGCATATCCATCAATTTGACGCCATCGGCTGCAGACGATCTGTTCCCATATAGCTGTGCAATGCCTTGGGCAAAACCACCGATCCATCACTTTGCTGGCCATTTTCCAAAACCGCAATCAAGGTGCGTCCTACAGCAAGCCCGGAGCCATTGAGCGTATGCACAAAACGGGTCTCGCCGCTTTCGCCATCGCGGAACCGCGCCCGCATCCGGCGCGCCTGAAATGGCCCGCAATTTGAACAGGATGATATTTCGCGATACATGCCCCGGCCATCATCCTGACCGGCCAGCCAGACTTCAATGTCATAGGTCTGTTGCGCCGAAAAACCGGTGTCGCCACTGCATAGCTTGATCACCCGGTACGGCAACTCCAATGATTGCAGGATGGTTTCAGCACAATTTGTCATGCGTTCCAGCTCATCGGCTGCGTGATCCGGATGACAGATCGATACAAGCTCAACTTTTGAAAATTGATGCTGGCGTATCATGCCGCGTGTGTCGCGGCCAGCCGACCCGGCTTCTGAGCGAAAACACTGGGTATAGGCGGTCATCCGCAGAGGCAGTCGCGTCGCCTCTAAAATGTCATCAGCCACAATATTGGTCAGTGGCACTTCGGCTGTCGGGATCAGCCATTTGTCGTCGGTTTTATACAGATCTTCGGCAAATTTTGGCAATTGGCCGGTGCCGGTCATGGTTTTGCTATTCACCAACGCCGGCGGCAAGGTCTCAACATAGCCAAATTGCTGGGTATGTGTATCCAGCATAAAGCTGGCAAGCGCACGTTCCAGCCGCGCCAATTGCCCGGACAGGACAACGAAACGGGCGCCAGCCAGCTTCGCACCAAGGGCAAAATCCATCTGCCCCAGTGCCTCACCAATCGCCACATGATCCTGCGGGACGAAATCAAATGTTGGAATTGTGCCGACCGTGCGTAGCAGGCTGTTATCGGCCTCATCAACGCCATCGGGAACCGAGTCATCAAGAATATTTGGCAGTTCGAGCAAATAGCCGTCCAGCGTTTCAGCAAGCGCCATTTCTTCGTTTTCGAGCTCGGGCAATTCGGCTTTAATGCGGTTGACCTCGGCGATCAGATCATCGGCATCTTCGCCTTTGGCCTTGCGTGCCCCGATATCCTTTGACGCCGCGTTACGGCGTGACTGCATGTCCTGAATTGCCGCCTGCAGGCTGCGTCTTTTGCGATCTATGTCGAGAATCACATCAGCCGTGACCGACACCGAGCGACGTTGCATGGCTGCGGTAAATTGTTCGGGATGGTCGCGGATAAAACGTATGTCATGCATAATCAGGATTTACCGTTCAACAAGAGGATGGGCGCGTTCAAGCGTCGCGCAAAATATTTAATCGTCGCCAAAATCATCTTTATATGGCGGCGCCATCAGACGCGCACCAAAAATTGACAACTCATATAACAGGATAATCGGCACCGCCAAAAGAAGCTGTGAAATCACATCAGGCGGTGTCAGGATCGCGGCCACGACGAATGCAACGACGATGGCTATTTTACGTTTTTCCGCAAGTCCCTGCGGCGTTACCAGCCCGGCGCGTGCCAGCAACAGCAAAACGACCGGCAATTCAAACGCCAGTCCAAAGGCAAAAATCAACCGCATCATCAGAGATAAATATTCACTGATCCGCGGTTCCAGTTCGATCGGCAGTGCGCCGGCAGAGCCGCCCATTTCGAATGACACAAAAAATCCCCATGCCATCGGTGTGACGATATAATAGACCATCGCCGCGCCAGCCATGAATAACACCGGCGTAGCGATCAGGAACGGCAAAAACGCCTGTTTTTCGTTTTTATAGAGGCCGGGCGCGATAAATTTCCATATTTGAATACTGAAAATCGGAAAGGTGATGCACAGCGCGGTGAAAAACCCAACTTTGATCTGCGTGAAAAAGCCTTCATGCAGTGCCGTAAAAATCATCCGGCCGCCACCTTTTGCCTCTAATATCTCGGCCAGTGGTGCCTGCAAAAACACAAAGACATAATAGGCGATACTGCTGCTGGTTGTCCCCGGCCAGGGCGCAACACTGACCAAAAACAACAGGATAAAGGCAGCCAAAGCGATGCCAAGACGATTGCGTAATTCGGTCAGGTGATCGATGAGCGACATCCGCCCTTCGTCAATATCAGAAGATGCCGCTTGCTGATCCGCCATTTGGGTTAACTCTTCTTCTTCGCAGCTTTGGCTTTTGCTGATTTTTTAGCGCCTGCATCAGGTTTCGTCGCTGATGCCATTTGTTGACTGGTCTCGTCACCAACATCTTTCAAACCGGCCAATTCGCCCGAGGTGGCATCGAGGTCGGCACTGGATTTTATCTCAGCCACCGACTCTTTTAACTCGCCGGCCGGGTCTATTTTATCGGCAATGCCCGTTAAATTGCCAGATTTGACATCGGCGATGGTGTTTTTCAGATCACCAAGTTCACTATCGGTGGCCAAATCTTCCATGCCGCGGGTAAATTCAGACGCCATTGACCGCACCTGCCGCATCGCACGGGTGAAACCGCGCAGCATTTTGGGCAACTCCTTTGGCCCGACGACCATGAGCAGCACAAAGGCAACAATTAAAAATTCCCAGCCACCGATATCAAGCATAAGGCAGGCCTAGCGCCTACTTCTTGGCGCTAGCTTTTTTGCTAGCCGCTTTCTTTGCCGAGGCTTTCTTGGCTGGGGCTTTCTTTGCTGCGGCTTTCTTTGCCGGGCGTGGGGCGTCTTCGATCGCCTCAGCCGCCTCGTCTTCTGCCTCTTCAGCCTCCGGGCCTTTTAAGCCGGTTTTGAAATTGCGCAAACCTTTGCCGAAATCACCCATGATGGCTGATACCTTGCCGCGACCGCCAAACAGCAGCAAGACGACTGCCAACACCACAATCCAATGCAGTATACTAAATGAACCGCCAAACATGCTTTTGCTCCTCATAATAATTCGTTGGTGCGTTCGGCCAATGCAGCCGCGCACTCTGCAGCACTATAGACAGCGCTGTCGCTATCGACAAGCATTCGAAGCCAAAAAGCACCAGAAATTGCCTATAAAAATACCGGTGCCCGGGACAGACGGTTAAAAATGTCACGCTTCTGTCAATCTGCCGCCGCACCAGCCTGAAAAACAAACGCCTGGCTTGGATCAACCCGCACCCGCACCTGGCTGCCAACCTCGATTGAATTCAGCCCCGGAATACGCGCATGCAGGTGAATTTCATCGCGTCCCGTCGGCACAGATAAATGGATCAGTGACGCCCGGCCAAGCAACCGTGACTCCATCACCTCGGCAATGACACCATCATTTCCCGGATCAATGAACAAGGCTTCATGCCGGATGATCACACTGGCCTGATGCCCATTATGCAGCCCGTCCGGTGCATCAAAATCACCAAGTGGCGTGGTCACTTTTTTATTTGCAACTGTGCCCTCAACACGATTCACTTCGCCAAAAAATTCAGCAACAAAGGCGCTGTTAGGCTGGCAATACAGATTCACCGGACGGCCGGACTGCACCACCTTGCCGTCGCGTAAAACAACGATACGGTCAGACATGAACATCGCCTCTTCGGCATCATGTGTCACCATCAATGCCACAGCATTAGCGGCTTTTAACACATGCAGCATTTCGTCACGAATACGCTCGCGCAGGCGGCTGTCCAGTCCGGCATAGGGTTCGTCAAGCAGGATCACCGCCGGATTTGGTGCCAATGCCCGCGCCAATGCCACCCGTTGCTGTTGGCCGCCAGATAATTCATGCGGATACATATCTGCCGCATTTTCGATTCCCACCTGCTCTAGCACATCAAGCCCACGGCGGGTGGCTCCGCTGTCCCGGTTGGGCAGGCCAAAGGTGACATTCTGCAGCACAGTCAAATGAGGAAACAACGCATAGTCCTGAAACATATAGCCAATACCGCGCTGTTCCGGCGGCAGTGTCATCTGGCTATCGGACAAGGTACTGCCATCAAGCCGGATCGCACCACCAAGCGGTTTTTCGAGGCCAGCCGCAAGCCGCAGCAGGGTTGTTTTGCCACAGCCTGATGGCCCCAACAGCGACACGACTTCGCCGCGTTCCACATAAAAGCTGATCCCATCGACCGATGGCGTTCCATTATAGGCATGCATGATATGATCGAATTCAAGCATCGGCTTCTCCATCATATCCCGCATCTAGCATCGCATCTTCGAGGAAATCCCCCGCCAATTCATCCCCGTAATCGTCACTGTCATCATCATCTGCATCATCACGATCATCATCGGCATTATGATCCATCAAAGCGCCCAGAATTTGTCCTTTGCGCAGCAAACCAGAGGCTTTTAAATCATCCATCCCCGGTAAATCAGATATGTCGCTTAATCCAAAGTGATCCAAAAATGCCGGGCTAGTACCCCAAGTCAGCGGACGCCCCGGCGTGCGGCGCCTGCCGCGCGGCTTGATCCAGGTCAGTTCCAGCAGAATATCCATCGTGCCTTTGGACAGGCTGATACCGCGTATTTCCTCTATTTCAGCGCGGGTGATCGGCTGATGATAGGCAATAATGGCAAGCACTTCGAGCGCCGCCCGCGACAGCGGCCTTTCCACTGTTTTATGTTGCTGCAGCCGTTCGGCAACAGCCGGTCTGGTGCGAAACGCCCAGCTATCGCCAATGCGGCATAGTTCAACACCGCTGCTGGCATCATAGCGTTGCATCACCACGGCCATAATGTCGGCCACATTCAGATTATCCGGCAGATGATGTTGTAAATCACGCTCGCGCACCGGCTTGTCCGATGCAAACACAACGGCTTCTAATGTTGCTGCATAGTCTGATAGCGAGTCCAAACCAGTCATGCCTGATCTCTTGTTTTCAAATAAATAGGTGCAAAATGTGAATCCTGCCGCAGTCGTAGCACACCTTCACGCGCCAATTCCAGCGAGGCGACAAAATGCGACGCTGTCGCTGATCGCACATCCATTGGCCTTGACAGATCCGGCGGCAGGAAATTTTGTAACACGGTCCAGTCAGCCATGCTCGAGATTAAATGCCGCAGGCGTTTGGATGCTTCCTCAACAGAATAGAGCCGCGTTGCAGCGATGGTAAGTGTTTCGGCCTCACCGCTTGACTGAATGTCTCCATAACAGGCCAAAAGATCATAAAGCGAGGCCGTCCAGACAGACTCGCTGCTACTGGCAAATTGTTCAGGCGCGCCCCGTACAAACCGCGCCTGCCCCAGTTTAGGCAGGGATTGCAGCCGCTTTGCCGCCTGTTGCATCGCTTCGAGCCGTAAAAGCTGGTAGCGCAACGCGTCGGTCATATCGATAATTTCGTCATTTTGCTCGGGTTCCGGGTCGGGAAGCAACAGACGCGATTTCAGATAGGCCAGCCATGCGGCCATCACCAGATAATCGGCGGCAATTTCAAGATCGATGTCGCGTGCATCATTGATAAATTGCAGATATTGTTCAGCCAGCGGCAAGATCGCTATTTTTTTCAGATCGAGCTTTTGCTCACGCGCCAGATTAAGCAACAGGTCAATCGGCCCTTCAAAGCCGTCAAGATTGACGAAAAGCGCCAATTGCTCTGGCTGAGACAAATGTTCAGCTGACATGCTGTCATGTTCAAATGATTGTGCGTCGGTCTCGGTCATATGCCTAAAACTACCTTAAACATGCGCGAAAATTCAGCCTTCCGGCGCGACGAATTTACGTAAAAAACAATCCTGGCCCGCCCGCCGCAGCTTGGTACAGGTGTTTTCTGCCTCGGCCCGTGACATGGGCGCGCTCACCACGCGAAAAAACACGCCATTACTGCCGGTATCAAGCCGCATGGTTTGCAGACGCAGCCCCTGCAGCCGAGAGCTATGTTTTTCAGACAGTAAACTGGCAATTTCATTGGCCTTTTCATCATTGCGAAACGCCGCCAGCTGAATCACAAAAACCGGCCCGTCTGATTGTTTTATGGCTGGTTTCGTGGCCGGTTTAGTGGCCGGTTTTACCGATGGCGCTTTGACTGTTTTTTTCTGTATTGCTGCAGCGTTTTCAGAACCCACAACTGGCGCAACTGGCGCATCTGGTGCATCTGGCGCAGCCGGTGTTGCAGAATCTGGTGCCGGGTCAGCGGCGGCACTATCGGTTTTTCCGGCAGATATTGGCGGCGGTTCAGGTGCTGATGCGCGCGGCTGCAAGGTTTCAACTTCCCCGGTATCAGCCCCACCGCTTTTGAGCAAATCGATAACAAGCAAATCCTGATGCGGAACAGTCATTCCGCCTGGATCTGCTGGCTTTACTTTTATTGCGCCGTCGATGGCTTTGACAACAATCACATCAGTTGGCGTTTTCAGCGACAGCGGCGGCCAGACAACGACCACAACCATTGCTGCCAATGCAATGACAATGGCGCCAAAAGCAAACCAAGCCCATTTCGACTTGTTGGTCTGTGTGCTATCGCTTTCCATTCTGCCTCACTACATTTCTTCCAGCGCATCAATCGATAGCATATTTAAACCGGTGCGAATAACCAAACTTGTGGCCTTGACCAACATCAGCCGCGCATCGGTGGTGGCTTGATCATCGTCAATGATAAAGCGCAATGCCGGATTGTCGCGGCCAGCGTTCCACAGGCTGTGGAAATGGCTGGCAAGATCCACCAGATAAAACGCAATACGATGCGGTTCATGCGCGATGGCCGCAGATTCAACAAGTTTCGGCCAGCTGGCTAATTGCTTTAACAAAGCCAGCTCCGGTTCTGCTGTCAGCAATGCCAGATCGGCATGATCCGGGGCCTCGCGTTGCCGCAATACTGAACAGGCTCGGGCATGCGCATATTGCACATAAAACACCGGGTTGTCGCGCGACTGTTCGGTCACTTTGGCAAAGTCAAAATCAAGCGTCTGATCATTGCGCCGTGTCAGCATGATAAAGCGAATGACATCTGCGCCAACAGTATCAATCACATCGCGCACGGTGACAAATGTGCCTGCCCGCTTTGACATTTTAACCGGGGTACCGTTATCGAGCAAATTGACCAGCTGGCATAGCTTGATATCGAGCATGTTTTGTTGCCCGGACAGCGCCGCAACAGCAGCATTCATGCGTTTCACATAACCGCCATGATCCGCCCCGAAAATATTAATAAGCTGGCCCTTGGTGCGTTCAAGTTTATTCAGATGATAGGCAACATCGGCGGCAAAATAGGTCCAGCTGCCATCCGATTTCTGCAACGGTCGGTCGGTATCATCGCCAAAATCAGATGCCCGAAATAACAGTTGTTCACGCGGCTCCCAATCTTCGGGTTCTTTGCCTTTTGGTGGTGCCAGAACCCCGGTATAAAGATGCCCGCCGGCCTGCAACTGGTCGATCGCATGCTGAACCGCGCCAGACTGGACATTCGCGCGTTCAGACGAAAACACATCCATATGGATGCCAAGCGAGACAAGATCCTGTTTGATCACCTGCATAATGCGATCAATTGCAAAATCCCGCACATCATCCAGCCATTCAGCTTCAGCTTTGTCCAGATAGCGCTCGCCGATTTGCTGGGCGAGCGCGGCGCCGACATCTTTTAAATATTCGCCGGGATACAGCCCTTCGGGAATGTGGCCAATATCGCGCCCCAATGCCTCACAATACCGCAGATAAGTTGACCGCGCCAACACATCCACCTGCCCGCCAGCGTCATTGATATAATATTCGCGGGTCACGTCCCAGCCGCAAAACTCCATCAAACCAGCCAATGCGTCGCCAATAACCGCGCCGCGCGCATGCGCCGCATGCAAGGGGCCGGTCGGGTTCGCCGACACAAATTCAACATTCACCCGCGCGCCTGAACCGATCATGCTGCGCCCATAATTCAAGCCGCTGTCGAGTATATCAGTAATTTGCTGCGCCCATAAAATGGGTGTCACACGTAAATTGATAAATCCCGGCCCGGCAATATCAACACCAACCACGCCATCAATTTTGGCAAATTCGGCTACCAGAATAGCGGCTAAATCACGTGGGGATTTTTGCGCTGGCTTGGACAAAATCATGGCGGCATTGGTTGCCAGATCGCCATGTGAGACATCGCGCGGCAATTCAAACACAACGCGCGATGCATCAAGATCACGCGGCAGCACCGATTGTTCGGCGAGACGCGTTAATATGCTGGTAAATTCAGTCTCGAAATATTCAAAAATATTCATACAAACACACTTAATCTCTCTCTTGAAATTCGGGGCTTTATTTAAAAACGGGCGCTAAATCAAACAGCCTTTGATGTTCTATAATGGCATAGCGATCAGTCATCGAGGCGATATAGTCAGCGATAATGCGGGCCCGCTTGTCCGGTGGCAGCGCGGCCAGTGGGGTGCCGTTACTGACCTGCCAATCATGCGGCAAAATATTTGTTTCGGACATAAACAAATCGAACAGCTCTGTCACCACCCGTTTTGCCTTGCTTGTCATGCGATTGACCTTGTAATGCCGCCACATATGCTGAAACAAAAACTCTCTTAAACAGCCGAGATCGTCAGCCATCGGTGCGCTAAACGCAACCAGCGGCCGCCCCATTTTACGGATATCATCAGCCCTCGACGGTTTTTCTGCGGCAAAATTTTGCGCGGTAACTGTTAGCACATCTTCGACAAACACGGAAATCAATCGCCGTACCAATTCATGTGTCGTGCGGCCGAGATCAATGACGCCATAACGTTGTTTGATATCTGCCAGTGCGGTGCAGACCTGTGGCAAATCACTGATATCATCGAGGCCAAACAGGCCGGCGCGTAACCCGTCATCAAAATCATGCGACAGATAGGCGATATCATCAGCCAAATTCGCCAGTTGCGCCTCGGCTGATGCGTGATCCTGCAACGCAAGGTCAAATTCTGCATCGATCAGCGCAATCTGTTGACGCGGTTTGTCGCTAACCGGGCCGTTATGTTTCACCACCCCCTCGATCGTTTCCCAGCTCAGATTTAATCCATTAAATCCGGCATATCGCTGTTCAAGATGGGTTAATACGCGGATGGTTTGTTCATTATGATCAAAGCCACCAAAATCCTGCATCGCGCGGTTTAGCGCATCTTCACCAGCATGGCCAAATGGCGTGTGGCCCAGATCATGCGCCAGCGCGACAGCCTCGGCCAGATCATCATTCAGCCGCAGGGCGCGGGCCATCGACCGGGCAATTTGGGCGACTTCAAGCGAATGCGTCAGCCGCGTGCGAAAATAGTCACCTTCATGATACACAAACACCTGTGTTTTGTGTTTGAGACGACGGAACGCGCCAGAATGGATGATCCGGTCACGGTCGCGCTGATATGGCGAACGGCTGGTGGTTTCACGACCATCATCTTCGGCCAGCAAACGACCACGCGATTGCGGCCCATGCGATGCATAGGCAGCAAGGTCTCGTTGTTCGGTTTGATTGCTCATGCTCGCTCACTTTTTACAGCGCTGCCAAAAGGCGCAGCCCGATCCGTATAAAACCAGCTTAATGTAAGCCCAGTCACTCTAAACCGCAATCTTATCGACCGTGTTATTTCGATTGATTGACTTGATTCAAACCCGCAGAAGCCGCATATTACTAGCAATACCCGGTGCGGATCACGCGTCACCGGGCAACAGCCGGATAAATCACTCAGGATCAGCGCAAGATGCAGACCGACATAATCGAAGCCACTGCAAGCGTCAGCAAGTTCGGACTAACTGAATCCGCCGCTTCCCGCATTGCGACGATGCTGGAAAATGAACCAGATGGCAGCTTTTTCCGGGTTGCCGTGCTTGGCGGCGGCTGTTCCGGTTTTCAGTATGATTTCAGCATCGACACCGCCCGCCAGCCGGACGATTGCGTGTTTATCGCCTATAATGTCGAAGTGGTCATTGACAGTATGTCGCTGGAACTTGTTGACACAGCCGAGCTTGACTACAAGCAGGATCTGATGGGGTCGTATTTTGCCGTCAGCAACCCGAACGCCACGGCTTCCTGCGGTTGCGGCACCTCTTTTTCAGTGTAATGCGATGCGTATTGCAAGCTGGAATGTAAATTCAATAAAATCCAGATTAGATATCGTTACCAATTGGTTATCTTCAGGTGCCTGTGACGTCTTATTGATACAGGAAACCAAGTCACAAGATGTAAATTTTCCGGTTGATGCGTTTACCTCAATTGGCTGGAATGTCGCCATACATGGGCAGAAAAGCTATAATGGCGTCGCCATTGCCAGCCATTTTCCGATTAATGACATCATCACTGGCTTGCCGGGTGATGATACGGATGAACAGGCGCGCTATATTGAAGCGCGCGTTGAGCGGGCGCATCTTGCCAGTATTTACCTGCCGAACGGGAATCCGGCACCCGGCCCGAAATTTGATTATAAGCTCGGGTGGATGGAGCGTCTAAACCAGCGTGCAACAGCCCTTCTTGCCACCGAGCAACCGGTTGTTCTTGGCGGTGATTTCAATGTGATACCGGATGATCGGGATTGTTATGACCCGCTGGGTTGGGAGGGCGATGCCCTGACCCGGCCGGAAACCCGAAAAGCCTTTCGGCGCCTCGCCTATTCTGGCTATTGCGACGCCTTGCGCGCCCGCCACCCGGATGATGTCATCTATACCTATTGGGATTATCAGGCCGGTGCATGGCAACGCGATAACGGGGTGCGCATTGACCATCTGATGCTATCACCCGAAGCCGCTGACAGACTTGTTGACGTTGGTGTCGATAAGGCGCCGCGCGGCCTCGAAAAACCGTCAGACCACACGCCAATTTGGTGCGAACTGGATATATAACGCCTGCAAAACATAGACGCAACGCGCATAAAAAAGACAGGGTGATCCCAGACCTTTTTTTATAATAAATCTTAACGATACAGACTAAATATCTGCATAAACAACATGTGTTTCTGCACTTCCGCCGGGATGGGTGATAGCGCCTTTTTCGGCAGAGCCAACCGTTTGTGCATATTTCCATATCGCGCCGGCATTGAAGTCAGTACCACGTGGTGACCAGGCCGCTTTGCGCTTGGCAAACTCGTCATCGCTCAGCGCGACATCAATCGTTCCGGCTTCGGCGTCGATGGTGATCTGATCCCCATCCTGTAACAGGCCAATCGGCCCACCGACGGCGGCTTCTGGCCCAACATGGCCAATACAAAAGCCGCGTGTGGCGCCGGAAAAGCGGCCATCGGTGATCAGTGCGACCTTATCGCCGGCGCCCTGCCCATATAATGCCGCTGTCGTGGCCAGCATTTCCCGCATACCCGGGCCGCCCTTGGGGCCTTCGTAACGGATCACCAAAACATCGCCATCTTTATAATCGCGCCGTTCGACGGCGGCAAAAGCGTCTTCTTCACAATCAAAGCAGCGCGCAGTTCCGGTAAATTTCAGCACCTTCATCCCGGCCACTTTGACCAACGCGCCTTCTGGTGCGAGATTGCCGCGCAACCCGACAACACCACCTGTTGGTGATAACGGGTCAGCCGTTGTGCGGATAATATCCTGATTGGTTGGGAAGCTTACATCTGCCAGATTTTCGGCGATTGTTTTGCCGGTGACTGTGATGCAATCACCATGCATAAAGCCGCCATCAAGCAAGGCTTTCATCAACACCGGCACGCCGCCAATTTCATACATGTCACGCGCAACATAACGACCGCCTGGCTTCAGATCGGCAATATAGGGTGTCCTTTTGAAAATTTCCGCAACATCATGCAGATCAAAATCAATACCACATTCAGAGGCAAGCGCTGGTAAATGCAAGCCAGCATTTGTCGACCCCCCGGATGCCGCCACGACCGTCGCCGCATTTTCAAACGCCTTTCGGGTCAGAATATCACGCGGGCGCAGCTGGCTTTTGACAAGCTCCATAACCACCCGGCCTGAATGATAGGCATATTCGTCGCGTGTTTCATATGGGGCGGGTGCGCCAGCAGAACCGGGCAAGGCCAGTCCAATGGCTTCCGACACACAAGCCATAGTGTTGGCAGTGAACTGCCCGCCGCATGATCCGGCACTTGGACAAGCCACACATTCAAGCTCATGCAGATCTTCATCCGACATATTGCCGGCAGCATGCGCACCAACAGCCTCAAAAACATCCTGTACGGTCACATCGCGGTCTTTAAACCGGCCCGGCAGGATTGATCCGCCATACATAAACACCGACGGCACATTCAGACGCGCCATTGACATCATCACCCCGGGAAGGGATTTGTCACAGCCGGCAAGCCCGACAATGGCATCATAGCAATGACCACGCACGGTCAATTCAATCGAGTCAGCGATCACCTCACGGCTAACAAGCGACGATTTCATGCCGGCATGCCCCATGGCGATCCCATCAGTCACAGTGATGGTGGTGAATTCTCTTGGCGAGCCAGCATGATCACGCACCCCGCGTTTGGCAGCTTGCGCCTGCCGTGCCAGTGAAATGTTACAGGGCGCCGCCTCGTTCCAGGTTGACACCACGCCAACAAGCGGCTGGGCAATTTCTTCTTCGGTCATGCCCATCGCATAATAATAGGAACGATGCGGGGCTTTTTCCGGCCCGACTGACACATGTCGGCTTGGTAACTTACTTTTATCGATTGGTTTTACACTGTCGGGCATGGTCACTCTCCTCTATCTCGGTCTTTTGTCGCTCACGCCAGACGGCGTAGAGCAGCCGTTAATCCATCCAGTTTCACTTGTTCATCATCAAGCCGGCGGCGGTTTTCCGCAACCACTTCATCAGGTGCTTTTGCCAGAAAATTCGGGTTATCCAGCTTGCTGGCAATTTTCTTTATTTCAGCTTCGACGCCACCGATATCTTTTTTCAGTCGGGCTGCTTCCGCCGTTAAATCGAGTATGTCAGCCAGCGGCAGGCCAATATCGACCCCATCAACGCTACCCCGTGCGGTGCCTTTGGCGAAATTTTCGACAGTTTCTGCACCGCCAAGGCGTGCCAGCCGCATCAAGGCAGCATGCTGATTGTGAATGGCATGTGTTTGCGCGGGCGTCGTGCCGCTGATCTGTAATACCGGTTTCGCCGATAGCGGCACATTCATCTCTGACCGGATATAGCGAATCTCGGTAATCAGATTGATCAGAAACCGAATGTCATCGACGCCGTCGCCATCCGACCCTTGGCAGACCTGCGGCCACGCGGCAGCTATCAGCATGTTGTCGCTGGCAAAAATCTTTTGGTTCAGCTCTTCGGTCAGATACGGCATGAAGGGATGTAGCAAGCGCAATGTGCCGGCCAAAATAGTGCTGGATGTCGCCTTGATTTCAGCGATATCACCAGCATCATCTGCCGAAAGGCTTGGCTTGATCAATTCGACATACCAGTCACAATAACTATGCCACATAAAGTGATACAGCGCGTCAGCGGCCTCATTAAAGCGATAGGAATCGATGGCCGCGGTGGTCTTTTCAACCGCCATATTATATTCGGACACGATCCATTTATTGACTGGCGCGGTCACCGTCGCCAAATCGATGGTTTCGGCATTGGTACAGTCATTCATTTGCAAAAACCGACAGGCGTTCCAGATCTTTGTGGTAAAGTTCCGATAGCCTTCGAGCCGGCTTGTTGACATTTTAATGTCGCGCCCCTGCGCTGCCATAGCCGCCAGCGTAAACCGCAAAGAGTCCGCCCCATACAGGTCAATCAGCTCAAGCGGATCAAGCACATTGCCCTTTGATTTGGACATTTTCTGGCCTTTTTCATCCCGCACCAGAGCGTGGATATAGACCTCTTTAAAAGGCACCTCGCCATCCATGAAATGCATGCTCATCATCATCATGCGGGCCACCCAGAAAAAGATGATATCGAATCCGGTGACCAATACATCGCCCGGATAATAGCGCTTTACCTCGGCGTTGCTGTCTGGCCAACCAAGCGTCGAGAATGGCCACAGACCCGACGAAAACCAAGTGTCCAACACATCTTCGTCACGGCGCAGCTCGACAGCTTTGCCATAATGCCGGGTGGCCGCGGCAATCGCAGCGTCTTCTGTTTCTTCAACAAAAGCCGTATCGTCCGGGCCATACCAGGCCGGAATCCGATGCCCCCACCACAATTGGCGGGAAATACACCATGGCTGGATATTGCGCATCCATTCAAAATAGGTCTTGCTCCAGCGTTCCGGGACAAATTTTGTACGTCCCTCTTCGACCGCCTTGATAGCGGGTGCGGCGAGTTTTTCGGCATTCACATACCATTGATCCATCAGCCATGGTTCCACCACCACGCCTGACCGGTCGCCGTGCGGCACGACATTCGACAGTGTCTCTTCGCGCTCTACCAGCCCTTCTGCATCGAGATCCTGCAAAATCTGGCGGCGTGCTTCATAACGATCTAACCCCCAGTATTTTTCCGGAATCTCATCAATCGATTCCATCGCGGCGGTTGCCGTCATCAGATTAATCAGCGGTAAATTATGCCGCCGGCCAACTTCAAAATCATTGAAATCATGCGCCGGGGTGATTTTCACCGCGCCAGATCCCTTGTCCATTTTTGCATAATCATCGGCAATGATCGGGATTTGCCGGTGTGACAATGGCAGGATGACCATTTTACCAATTAGATGCTGATACCGCGTATCTTCCGGATTTACCGCCACCGCGCCATCGCCAAGCATGGTTTCGGGCCGTGTCGTGGCGATCGAGATAAAATCATTGTCAGTGCCAACAATGCGGTATTTCAAATGCCACATTGAACTGGTCTGCTCGCGCTGCTCGACTTCCAGATCAGAAATCGCTGTCATCAATTTCGGATCCCAATTGACCAGCCGCTTGTCACGGTAAATCAGCCCATCACGATGCAACGCGACAAATACTTTTACCACCGCATCAGACAGGCCCGGATCCATGGTAAAACGTTCGCGGGCCCAGTCCGGTGACGCCCCAAGCCGCTGCAACTGCTGGTGAATCATACCACCAGATTCGGCCTTCCATTCCCAAACCTTGTCGATGAAACCGTCACGCCCAAGGTCACGGCGGCTGATATTCTGTTCAGCAAGCTGGCGTTCAACAACCATTTGTGTGGCGATGCCGGCATGGTCGGTGCCCGGTTGCCACAGCGTATCGCGCCCGGTCATCCGATGATAGCGAATGAGCAAATCCTGCAAAGTGAATGTCAGCGCATGTCCCATATGCAAATTGCCGGTCACATTTGGCGGCGGCATCATGATCGTATAGGGCGTTTTTTGCGATTGCGGGTCACAGGCAAAATGCCCGCTGGCCATCCATTGATCGTACCAGTTCGCCTCAATAGCGTGTGGGTCATAGGTTTTTGGCAGAATAGGATCGGTCATGGCTCGTACAGGCTGGTCGGGTTGGTTGAAATAAAATACAGCGTTTATGTACGACTTTGTGCGCATCCATGCAACGCATCTTCGGCGGTTTTCCTGTGATGACTGGCAGATTTATGGTTTTGTGATTGCAACAGCTTGGGTTTATTCGCTGCGTATGCGGGAAAACGGAAAGTTTTTGCTGAACGGGTCGGTTGGTGCCGGCATTTCGGCCAACCCGCCCAACACCTCGCCAAGCCCCATAGCGTCGGCAGTTAACGCACCAATGGCCGCCTGCAACCGATAGGCTGCCAGACGGAGATTATGCTCGGCTGTGACCAGACGTAATTCGGCGTCACTGACATCCTGCTCGGCGTCTAAAAGATCAAGAGTTGTCTTTTGACCAAACTGTGCCTCACTGGCGATGCCGGCGGCCACCAGCTTGGATGCTGCGAGTTCACGTTGCACCGCCTCAAGATTGATTCGCGCTGTTTGCTCAGTACGAAAAGCGGCACGTGCGGCAACTTCAACAGCCCGCAAAGCTTCGCGGTATGCGTATTTCGCTTGCTGATGGGCGGCGGCGATATTGCGCGCTTTCGCGCGGGTGGCGTTGGTTGATAAAATCGCCGTTGATAAGACCAAAGACCCGGCCAGAACATCTGAGTCAGATGATGTGCCGGTGGCGTCCTTTG
>ERZ802831.670-NODE-670-length-17468-cov-22.5041_pt1 | contig 17468 bp, 17 predicted proteins | sample MGYA00345655_ERZ802831 | MGnify/ENA primary metagenome ERZ802831 (study PRJEB30503, sample SAMEA104212376) | marine metagenome | biome: Westerlies Biome; feature: [SRF] surface water layer (ENVO:00010504) within the epipelagic zone...; material: water...
TTATTTCAAAAAAATCTTTTCTTACTGTTGGTTCACCACCAGTTAATCTAATTTTACACACACCAAGTTCTGACAGTGCTTTTGCTAATCTTCCTATTTCATCAGCATTAATAAACGTTCTGTTATCACTTTTATCAATTTTATATCCATCAGGTAAACAGTACCCACACTTAAAATTACAAACGTCTGTAATTGATAATCTTATATAAGGAAATCTTCTACCGAAACTATCTTTAAGAATATTCATATGATGTAAATGGTACCAACAGTCTACAACAATTAAAAGTTAATTTAACTATTTAATCGACCCATTTCTTTAAGTTCAACTTCTAACTTATCTAACTCTTCACCACCAGCCATCATACCTAGTAGTTCTTCTCGACTGATATCTTTTTTATTAAAAGTACCCAAACTTCTACCTCTGTTTAGAACAGTAAAGCTATTTCCAACTGGATAGGCATGATGAACATTGTGAGTAATTAAAATTACAGCTAATCCTTCAGATGCTGCTTTTACAACATATTTTAAAACCATAGATGCTTGATGAACTCCAAGTGCAGAAGTCGGCTCATCTAAAACTAAAACTTTTGCCCCAAAGTATATAGCTCTTGAAATAGCCAAACATTGTCTTTCTCCTCCAGACATTGTTCCAACTGCTTGAGATGGATCTCTAACATCTATTCCTATTTGGCCCATTCTTTCAGAGGCAATTTTATTTGCCTTTTCAATGTCGAATGTTTTAATGAATGGTATCCCTTTTAATGGTTCCCTACCCATAAAAAAATTTCGAGTGACACTCATTAAAGATACTAAAGCAAGATCTTGATAAACAGTTCCAATACCAATATCCAAGGCATCTTTAGGAGAGTCAAACACAGTTTTTTTACCTTCAATTATAATTTCACCTTCGTCAGGTCTGTGAACACCTGCAAGAGTTTTAATTAATGTAGATTTTCCCGCACCATTATCTCCAAGTAAACACATAATCTCACCTTTTTTAAGCTTCATAGTGACATCTTTAAGAGCAATTACTTTTCCAAAAAACTTACTGATATTATTAAATTCAATTAAATTTTCTGACATTATTTACTTTCAGTTACTCTTTTTCTTACATAATTATTGAACACAACTGCAATCAACATCATTGCACCTAAAAACACTTTAAACCAATCAGTATCAACATCGGTATAAAATATTCCCATTGAAACAGTTCCAAAAATCAAAGCTCCAAAAGCTGCACCTATTGCAGATCCATAGCCTCCAGTTAATAAACAACCACCAACAACAGCGGCAGCAATTGCCTCTAATTCTTTTAAATTTCCTCTCATCGTGTCTGCAGAACCTGCATCTAAGACTTGGATCGTTGCAAAAACTGTTGCAGCGACTGCTGTTCCTATAAATAAACTTATTTTAACTCTACCAACAGGAACTCCAACATTAGTTGCTCCATTTTTATCTCCACCCGAAGCAAAAATCCAGTTTCCATATCTTGTTTTCATTAATATCCATGTTGCAAATAGTGTTGCAGCAATAAACCAAATTACAGAAGGAGGTATTCCTGTTGCCAAAGGAGTTCCATCAGTTCTTAACGCAATTAAATTCATTGAACCTAACCAATTAAATAGCCAAGTAAAAGTATCTGTCGCAAAGATCCATGCAATTGGATCATTTTCAATTAAAACTCTTAACCCTGGTACTTGAGTTCTACCAGTAATTAATCTTGTTATAGCTAATGTTGCACCTCTTAGGATAAACAACATAGCAAGTGTAACAATGAATGAAGGAAGTCCAGTTTTTACAACTAGAATTCCATTAAAATAACCAACAAGCACAGCCATTGCAAAAGCAAAAATAATACTTGTCCATAATGGCCAGCCCCAGTAGATAGCAGGAATTGCAATACAAATTCCAGCAAAACCAATCATAGATCCTATTGATAGATCAAACTCACCACCAATCATTAACATTGCAGCAGCAATTGCAATAATACCTAAATTTGCAGATACATCTAAAAAGTTTAGCATACCGTAAGCACTAAACATTCCAGTATCACCAGCTACAATTCCAAAAAATATAAATACCAATATTGCACCACCCAAGGCACCTAATTCTGGTCTATTTAAAAGCAGTCTTAATTTAGAGACTTTTTGAAGTCTTTCATCTTGATCAAAACTTTTTTTTGAAGCTATACTTTTGGCTTTATCTGACATTAATTTTTTTTCGAATTTTTATAAAAAAAGGCCTAACTAAAAACTTAGTCAGGCCTTTTAAATTATTTCTTATCTGTAACCTTGAGCTGCCCACTTAATTACTTTAGCAGCATTAGCAGGAGTTACAAAACCAGGACCAGTCATTACTACACCAGCTGGCATTGTTCCATATCTCATGTACTGTCCAAAGATAGCGATTGGCAAGTAACCTTGTAGGTATTGTTGTTGGTCAATTAAAAACTCTACTTTACCTGCAGCAGCAGCTTTTAACATGTCTGGTGACATATCAAATGTACCAAGTTTAACACTACCAACTTTTCCAGCAGACTCTAAAGCTTTAAGAGCAGCTTCACCTGCAAGACCAGCACCTAAAGTAAGGATAGTGTCATATCCACCACCTAATTTAGCAGCAACAGCTTTTTGAATTTCTGTTGGGTCATTAGAAGTTCCTAAGATATCAACTGAACCACCAAAACCTTTTTTGAATCCAGCACATCTTCTGTCTAGCGCAACGTTTCCAACTTCGTGGTTAACACATAGTGCTTTTTTACCACCAGCAGCTTTCATTTTTTGTCCGCCACCAACACCAGCTTCAAACTCAGTTTGTCCAACGTGAGCAGAAATACCTAGTGATGCAAAGTCATCAGAACCAGAGTTCATTGAAATTACTGGTATCCCAGCAGCGATAGCAGCTTTAACTGATTTACCTAAAGCAGCAGCATCTGGAAGAGTAATCACAATACCTTTTGGTTTTTGTGAAACTGCGTTGTCAATTAATTTAGCCATTTCAACCATGTCGAAAGTAGCGGGTGCAGTATATTTGCAAGATATTCCCATATCTGAACAACCTTTGTCTACACCATTCTTAGCAACAGACCAAAACGGGTCATTAGCTTGTCCGTGAGATACAACAATCACGTCTACTGCAAAAGCAGACACTGATAGCATAACCCAAGCAGCAAAAGCTAAAATAGATTTATATAATGTTTTCATTTATTTTCCCTCTTGTTAATAAAAGTTAACTTTTTAAGCGCGGACCGTATCACAATAAAAAGTGATTTGTCAAAGTAGGTTATTTAAATATGTATAGTTATTATACATAGTTTATAATAAATCTAAATATACAATTATAAGTTGTAATTAAAATTTTAATTTTATTTGTTTTTTTTGTTTTAAAGACAATGAAGCAGCATTTGCAATAATTAATGCTCTTCTACCATCTTCAAAAGTTGAGAGAGGCTTTGAATTTTTTTTAACAAATTTTGATAAGTCATTTAATTGGAGATTATAGGCTTGTTTATATCTCTCTATAAAAAAATGTTGCAATGGTTTTTTTTGTGCAGTGTTTGATTTATTGTAAATTTCAGTTTCGTTTAGATTTTTATTTCCTGAAATTAACATTCCTTTGTTGCCGAATAACTCAACTCTTTGGTCATAACCAAAACTACAATGTCTTGAATTCGTAATAATACATTGTACTCCTTTCTTAGAATTAAGAATACAAGATGCTAACTCGTAATCATTTATTTTATTAAATCTTTTATCAGACATATTGGTTGCAGTTGAAAAAATTGAATTTAATTCATCTTTATCTAAATAAAATCTTAACAAATCAAAATCATGGATCATCATATCTTTGAAAATTCCTCCAGATATTTTTAAATATTTTATTGATGGAGGTGAAGGATCTCTACTAGTGATAATAATCTTTTCTAAATTTCCAATAACTCCTCTTTTTAGATCTTTTTTTAATGAGTTATGACCTGGGTCATATCTTCGGTTAAATCCTAGTTGAATTTTTGGATTTAAACTTTTAATTTTTTTTTTACATCTATTAATTTTTTCAATACTTAAATCTAAAGGTTTTTCACAAAATATTACTTTTTTATATTTTACTGCTTCTTCAATTAATTTGATGTGAGTAGATGTACTTGAGGCAATAAATATTGCGTCTATCTCTTTATCTCTAAATGCTACTTTAGGGTCATTAATACCAATAGATAAAAATTTTTTTGCAATTTTATTTGTTAAATTTTTATCTAAATCAAATACATACTTAAGCTTAAAATCGTTGTGTAATAAGAGATTTTGGCCATGCATTTGACCAATTCTACCCAATCCAATTAATGCAATATTAATCAAATTTTAACCCATCTTTTTTTTCTAGATGAAATTTTACACGCATTAATAAATTTAGCAGTTTCTAGACCTTCATCTTCATTAGGATAAAAGTTTCTTTGTTTTGTTTTACTCTTTATTGATGTAGCAAATTCTCTATAAATGTTTGCAAAAGCATCTAGATAACCTTCTGGATGCCCAAATTTAATTCTTGAGAATTTTTTTGATAATTCAGCATTATGAAATCCTCTTTCAAGCAACTTTACAGCACCTCGGGAAGGATTAAATTTTAAGTAACCAGGATCATTTTGCACCCATTCAATACTCCCTTTTGATCCAAATATTCTAATTCTTAAACCATAGACACCACCTTTTGCCATTACACTTGTCCAAAACATTCCTTTTGCTCCATTAGTAAAGTTGATCATTACTTGAGCATTATCATCCATCTTAATTTTTTTAGAAACTTGTTTTATGTCAGCAAAAATTGTTTTTCCTTTTAATCCAGATATATAAGAAGCCAAGTGATAAGCGTGAGTTCCTATTTCATTAAGCACGGCTGAAGCGCCAACTATCTTACTATCAAGTTTCCATTTTAAATTTTTTTTTGCATTTTTACTTGTTAGATTTTTTCCATCAGACCAATCTTGAACGTATTCAACATTTACATATTCTACTTTTCCTATTTTACCTTTTTCTACTAAAACTTTTGCTTCTCTTACCATTGGGTATGCTGAGTAGTTATGTGTTAAAGCATATTTAATTTTTTTATTTAATTTAATTTTTTTATAAAGTTTTTTTGCCTGTTCTAAATTTCCAGCAAAAGGTTTGTCTGAAATTACATGAATATTTTTATCTATAAATGTTTCGGCAATAATTTGGTGACTCGAAGGTGGTGTCATTATAGCTACAACGTTTATACCATCTTTTCTTTTTGCCTCTTCGTTAGCCATTTCTTTATAATTTGAGTAACATCTTTCTTTAGAAACACCTATTTTTCTTCCAAATTCTGTTGATGATTTAACATTTCTTGAAAATACACCCGCAACAATTTCATATTGATCATCATATCTAGCAGCAATCCTATGAACATGTCCTATCCATGATTTAGAGCCACCACCAACTATTCCAAGATTTAATTTTTTTGTTTTCATTATTAATATTGTTTTATATATCATAACAAAAATTTTTATTATGTCAGTAAAATTAGGAATAGCACCAATTGCATGGAGTAACGATGACATGCCTGAACTTGGTGGTGAAACTTCTTTAGAACAATGTTTGGACGAAGCTAGTCAAGCTGGATTTATAGGAATAGAGTCTGGTGGAAAATTTCCAAAAACTTCTGAAGAACTTTTACCGAAGCTAGATAATTATAATTTGAATTTATGTTCTGGTTGGTATGGAGGAAATTTAAGACAAAATTCAACTGATGAAGAAAAACAACTAATAAGAGGTCAGCTAGATCTATTTAAAGATTGTAATGCTCCATGTATAGTTTTTGCTGAAGTTTCAGGCTCAATTCAAGGAGATCCTAACAGAAAACTTTCAACTAGACCTCAAATGGATAATGAAGAATGGAATTCATTCTGTAATAAATTATCTGAAATGGGAAAATTTTTAGAGGGTGAAGGCATGCCACTAGCTTATCACCATCATATGGGAACAGTTATTGAAACTCATGAAGATACTATCAGACTTTTAGAAAATACTGATGATAGTGTTAAGCTAACTTTAGATACTGGACATATGTTGTTTGCTCAAGGAAATTCAAAGAAAATCTTAGAAGACTTTAGTAGTCGTATAATTCACATTCACTGCAAAGATATTAGAAAAAATGTTTTAGACAATTCATTAGAAAATGATTTGAGTTTTAGAGGTGCTTTTTTAGATGGCGCTTTTACAGTGCCGGGTGATGGATGTATCGATTACAAACCTTTATTCGATATTCTAAAGGTTAAGAATTATTCAGGATGGCTAGTGGTTGAGGCGGAACAAGATCCAGCAAAAGCAAATCCATTTAAATATGCTAAGATAGGTTATAAGTATCTAACTGAAACTCTAAAAGCTAGTAATATTGAAATTTTTAAAAATTAGTTATCTATAAACAGAAGTTAATTCATTATTTCCTGCCGCAACACAAGGTGATTTAAAACATGTGCCAACTACCCATTCAGACCCAGGATCTGGTAAAAAATTTGATGACATTAAGAAAATAACTCCCATTTCAACAGATTGGCCTGCTTTACCTTCAGCTTTAATTCTTGGATCTGGGTCGGTTCTTACTGTCGTGTCTTCTGAAAAGGGATTTTCAATATTAAGATTTTTATTGATATAGCCAACTACTTTGTCGGCTATCCATTCTCCATCACAAGGGTCGCCCCAAACAGTAGATTTCCCTTCATCATTATTCCCACAGTTATTGATTTCATCATTAATTAAATTAACAACTTTATTGTGATTATCCTTAACAAGATTTGCTCTTGCCTCTACAGCTGGTCTAGTGCTTGCAGTCCAAATTAACATACCAACAACAAAAATTGCAGAAAATGATACCAAAAATTCTAAAAAACCAAAATTTTTTAAATTAATTCTCATATTATAATTTTACAATTTTCGATTTATCTATTTTTTGATCAAAATAATCTATGATATTTTGAATTGTCTCCATACCCATTCTAATCATGCATTCATCAGTGAAAGCTGCAGTGTGAGGACTTAAAAATACTTTTTCATTTTTAATAAGTGGGTTATCATTTTCAGGAGGTTCTTTTTCAAATACATCAATTGCAGCTCCAAAAATAAGGTCTTCATTTAGTGCTTTATCTAAATCTCTTTCATGAATTATCCCACCTCTTGCAGCATTAATTAAAATACAATTTTTTTTCATAGTTTTTAATAAATCATAATTAATTAAATTTTTTGTTTTATCATTTAAAGGCATATGAAGAGATACTACATCCATGTCAGTTATTGATTGATTAAGATCTTCAATTTTTTTTCCACCTAATGCTTCAATTGCTTCTTTTTCAACAAAAGGATCATAAACAAAAACATTCATTTCAAAACCCAAACATCTTTTTATCAATGCTTTTCCAATTCTACCAAAGCCCATAATTAAGAAGTTTTTCTTCCATATTTCAATTGTTTTTGGAAGTTTATTTCTATCTTTGAAATTTCCATCTCTAACTGTTTTATCGAATAAATTTTTTCTCTTAGCAATATGTAACAAAACAAACATTACATGTTCAGCTACCGTAACAGCATTAGCATTTGCAGTAATAGCGATTTTAATATCTTTTTCTTTTGCTTTTTTTAAGTCTATATTGTCGTATCCAACTCCGTGTCTTGAAATAATTTTAAGATTTTTTGCTTCCTCAATTACTTCTCCTGGTAAATTTGCAATTCTAATTGATGCTCCATCACAATCTTTAATTTTAGACTTTAAGTTTTCCACAGAAACATCATCAGTAACATCAACTTCGAAATTTGGATGATTTTTGAATAGCTCCATTCCCTTTTCATGGACTTTTTGTATAACTAGTATTTTTTTTTTATCACTCATAATTTAATCTAAAGAAGTTTTTTAATACGCAAAAATATCAATATTGTAAATTAAATTTTTAAAAGATTATATATTATCTATATTTATTCAATTAAAGTTGAAATTATTTGATTATTAAAATAAATTTAATTGTGGATTTAACTTTCAAAATTATCTTATTTTTTTTTACCTATCTTCAGAAAGTAAATACTTTTTTTTTAAGAATTGGTCGAAATTTTGCTTGGGTTGCAATTTTATTAATGGTTGTTGTGATAATGATACAGGTTTTTTTTCGATATGTGTTGAATAATGCTTTGCCGTGGCCAGATGAAGTTGCAAGATTTTTAATGTTATGGATGACTGGTCTGATTGCTCCTTCTGCCTATAGATGGGGTGGATTTGTATCTATAGATATTTTAGAGAGATTTTTGCCAAAATTAATGTCAAATTTATTAATTCTTTTTCTATTAACTTTATCATTAGGTGTTTTAATTATTGGGTTTGAGCTAGGTCTTAAACATATAAACGCTGGTTGGATATTTAGCTCAGCATCTATCAAGATACCTTACCACTTAATTGGAGGTAAAGCAGAAGCTATTAAATTAGCCTGGATGTATATGTCTTTACCTGTTGGTATTTTTTTTATGATTTCTATAAATATTGAATTAATTTTTAGAAATATTTTATCTAATTTTACAAAATTAGAATTACCAAATGATACAGATCAACAAAAATTAGAGGCTCAATAATGTTGATTTGGTTCTTGCCACTGTTTTTATTATTTTTAATGATCGGCTTGCCAGTTTTTTTTGGTCTTTTAGCTGCTCCAGGAATTTTACTTTGGTTAAATGATCAGGGAAGAGACGGGGCAATGCTTTATAGAAATATTTATAATGGTATCGACAGCTTTCCTTTAATGGCAATTCCATTTTTTATGTTAGCAGGTGAATTGATGAATAGAGGAGGAATTACTCTTAGATTAGTAGAATTCAGCCAGGCTATGATGGGTCATCTAAAAGGAGGTTTGGCTCATGTAAATGTTTTGACTTCCATGTTATTTGCAGGCTTATCTGGTTCAGCTGTAGCTGATACTTCAGCGATAGGCTCAATGTTAATTCCTGCAATGGAAAAACAAGGTTATACAAAAAAATTTGCTGCAGCTATTACAGCCGCAAGTTCAGTTATAGGTCCAATAATTCCACCTTCAGGAATAATGATTATATATGCTTATGTCATGGGGGAAAGCGTTGCGGCTTTATTTCTTGCAGGAATTGTTCCCGGAATTTTAGTTGGAGTAAGTTTAATGGTTACAATTAAATTTATGGCGAAGCGATATAATTTTCCAGCTGTAACCAAAAAAACAACATGGAGCCAAAGAGGCAAAGCATCTTTAAAAGCTTTTTTTCCTTTAATGACACCAGTAATAATTCTTGGAGGAATTCTGGGTGGAATTTTTACTCCTACAGAAGCTTCTGCAGTGGCTGCTGCTTATGCAATGTTTATAGGATTATTTGTTCTAAAATCTTTAGAGTGGAAAGAGATACCCAAAGTAATGACTAAAGCTGCAATGGTCTCATCAGTTGTGCTTCTTCTAGTTGGTGCTGCAATGGCATTTAAAACTGTTGTTAGTTTATCCCATGCTCCTGAGTATCTAGCTCAATTTGTGTTAGGATTAAGTGACAATCCATATATTTTATTATTTTTAATTAATATTTTATTATTTATTGTTGGGATGTTTTTAGACGCAGGGCCAGCAATAATAATTTTGGGTCCTATCTTAGGACCAGTTTTTGTTGAGCTTGGGGTTCATCCTGTTCATTTTGCTATCATCATGTCAGTAAACTTAACTGTTGGATTAGCTACACCTCCAATGGGGCTTGTTCTCTTTGTTGCTTCATCTGTTTCTGGTGAAAGAGTTGAAACAATTGCAAAAGCAATATTGCCTTTCTTAGCTGTGGAAGCAATTGTAATATTTCTAATTACATATTTTCCAGCAATTTCAATGACTATTCCTCTTCTTACTGGTTTTGCTAAATAGTTATTTTATTTTTTATCGATAATAGACTCTCAATAATTTTAAGTATAATCTCTATACATAAATATTAAAAAGAGAGGGAAATAATTATGAACAATTTAATTAAATCATTTTTTTCATTATTATTGTTGATTGGGTTTACTGCATCTGTTTCAGCTGCAGATTACAATCTTAGAATGACAATGAACTCTAATGATCAAGATGAAGATTACGATGGTGCAGTAGTTTTTAAAAACTATGTTGAAGCAGCATCTAATGGTAAAATAGGTGTAGAACTTTTTGTAGGTACGCAACTTTGCTCAAAAGGAGCTGAGTGTTTACAAGGTGTATCTGATGGAAGTATAGATATTTATATATCTACTTCTGGTGGAGCTGCGGGTGTATTCCCATATGTTCAAGTTTTAGATTTACCTTATCTAATGGCTAACGACAGAATTGCTGAAGATGTTATGCAAGGTGATTTCGTAAGAACTATGAGAAAAATGGCTCTTAAAGACTCTAGTGACTCTATTAGATTGATGACTATTGGAAATACAGGTGGATGGAGAAACTTTGCAAATACAAAAAGAAGAGTTGCAGATCCATCAGATATGAAAGGTCTAAAAATTAGAACTGTAGTAGCTGATTTACCTCAAGAGCTTGTTAGAGCTTTGGGTGCTTCACCAACTCCTATTCCATGGCCTGAATTATTTACATCTTTTCAAACAGGTGTAGTTGAAGGTTCAAAAAATGGAATAACTGATATCATGAATATGAAGTTTCCTGATGCAGGTCTGAAATATGTAACGTTAGATGGACATGCATACATGGGAGCACTTTGGTGGATGAACAATGCAAAATATGAGTCTATGCCAACTGATCTTAAAAGAGTGGTTACAGATGGATTCTATGCTTTACAACAAGCAACTTTTGCATCTCCAAAAAGAAAATCAATCAAAGCTTATGAGGATTTTGTAGCTGGTGGTGGAGACTTATATGTTCCAACACCTGATCAAAAAGCAGGTTTCAAGAAAGCTGCAAGCCCAGTTTATGATTGGTTTAAGTCAAATGTTAAAGGCGGTGGAGAAATCTTTAACGCTTTAACTAGTGCAGTTGCTGATGCTGAAAAAAGAGCATCTAGTGATTATAAAAAAGACTTATAATATTAAATAAATTTTAATGGGGCGGATTTTAATTCGCCCTGTTATCTAAAAGGATAAATCCAAGATTTGTAATCTTTAATAAGTATATGAGCTTTTTCAATTTGTTCAGGAGTCATTTTCTTAATAACTTCTTCCTGAGAAATTGCAGCATCAGGGTCTCCCCCTATAGCAGACAAGCCATACCACATATAAGCTCTAACAAGGTCAGGGGCAGGAAGTCCTCTTCCAATTTCATAGTACCATCCTACACCAGATTGAGCACCAGGATGACCTTTCATAGAAGATCTAAGATACCACTCAAAAGCTCTAACATCATCTTGTTCAACTCCAAGACCCATAGCATACATAATTCCAATAAGTTCTTCTGCATCAGCATTTCCAGACCTAGCTGCTGGCATAAGCTCTTCCATAGCTTCTTTAAATTTTCCTTCTTCCATCAAATCTCTTGCATTTTCAATTTCAGCAAAAACTATAGAGGGAATAAAAAAAATTATAAAAATATACTTAATCATTTAAAAATTATTTTATTTATAGTTCCATTTTTAATTTCAGTAAATAAATCATACGCAACAGAATTACCAAAACCTTTAACCAATGATGATTTTCATCAAGTTGATATAGAAAAAGTTAAAATAGGTAGACTTTTGTTTCATGATAAAATTTTATCTGCAAATCGTAATATTGCCTGTGCAACATGTCATAGTCATGATTTAGGAGGTACTGATGGTCTTTCACTTGGTATTGGAGAGGGTGGACATGGTATTGGCTTAAATAGAACAGCTGGAATTGGAGCAGATAGGATTAAAAAACGAATACCAAGAAATTCTTTAGCTTTATGGAATTTAGGATTTAAAGAAATAACAACACTATTACATGATGGAAGGGTGACTAAATCAAATATGTTTGGTAATAACTTTAATACTCCAGCTCAAGAAGCACTTCCAAAGGGTTTAGATAATATTGTTGCAGTACAAGCTTTATTTCCAATGACTAGGCAATTTGAAATGGCAGGCAATCCAGGTGAAAACGAAATAATAGGACTAGTTTCAAAAGTTGGAAAAGATAGTATGACAATTGATAGAGTTTGGCCTGTAATTACACACAGAATTAGAGGAATACCTGAATATGTTAATTTATTTAAAAATGCTTTTGAAGATGTAGATAGTTCTTTAGATATTAATATTACACATATCGTAAATTCAATTGCTGCTTTTGAAATTCATGAATGGACTTCTTTCGACTCTCCGTTTGATGATTATTTAAACGGTGACAAAAAAGCTTTAACTTCTAAACAAATTAAAGGAATGGAATTATTTTATGGAAAAGCAAATTGTAGCTCGTGTCACTCAGGATCTTTGTTGTCAGATCAAAAATTTCACTCAATAGGAATTCCACAGTTTGGACCAGGAAGAACTAGGCCTTTTGATCCTTATGCACGGGATGTAGGTCGTATGGTTGAAACAGATAACATAAATGATATGTATAAATTTAAGACACCTGCATTAAGAAATGTTTCTTTAACCGCTCCTTATGGACATAATGGTGCTTACCCAACTCTCAAAGGAATAATCAAACAACATTTAGATCCGACTAAAATGAATAAAAATTGGAAACCAGCATATGCAAATTTACCTAATGCTCCTTGGTTAGAGCAGATCGATTTTGTAACTTTTTCAGATAAAAGGGAACAAGACAGAATACTATCAAGTATAAATATTAAGCCTGTAGACTTAGATGAAAAAGAAATCGATTTATTAGTTTTATTTCTAGAGTCGCTAACTGGCAAAAGTGGAAATCAAAGACCGCTTGGTAAACCAATTAAAGTACCAAGTGGATTAACAATTGATTAATTTTTTGAATTAAACTGATACAAGCAAAATATGAAAATAATTAAATATGGTATTATTGGAGCGGGAACAATGGCTCGTGAACATATTCTAAATATTTCATTAATTGAAAATGCAGAAGTAGTTGCTCTTTCAGATCCTCATGAAGCATCATTAAATCAGTGCAAGGATATACTTAAAACAAAAGTACCTTGCTTCAAAAATCATCAAGATATGATCAAAGAAAACTTAGTTGATGTATACTTAATTTCATCACCTAATTTTACGCATATTGAAATTTTAAAAGATGTTATTAAAACTAAAAAACATATATTGGTTGAAAAACCTTTATGCACCAATACAAAAGATTGTTTAGAAATTAAAAAACTTACAAAAGATTATCCTTCACTTTTCTGGACAGCAATGGAATATCGATACATGCCTCCTGTTGCAAAATTTATTGATGAAATTCACAACAAAACAATAGGAGAATTAAAAACATTAACTATTAGAGAGCATCGCTTTCCTTTTTTAAAAAAAGTGAATAATTGGAATAGATTTGAAAAGAATACTGGTGGTACTTTAGTTGAAAAATGTTGTCATTTTTTTGATTTAATGCGTCTAATAGCAAAAAGTAAACCTATAAGTGTTTATGCAAGTGGAGCCCAAGATGTAAATCATCTTGACGAAGAATATGATGGTAAAAAACCAGATATCATTGATAACGCTTACGTAATTGTAAACTTTGAAAATGGAGCTAGAAGTTTGCTCGAACTTTGTATGTTTGCTGAAAATTCAGACATGCAAGAAGAGTTAGTTGCGACTGGAAATAAAGGAAAAATTGAAACATCAGTGCCATCTAATGAGTCTGGTAAAATTTCTTCAAATTTACGAATTGGTATGAGAGATGGAGAAACCAGACTTGAAACTATTGAAGTTGATAAAAAAATTTTAGAAGCTGGTCATCATCATGGGTCTACTTATTATGAACATTTAGCTTTTTTAAATGCAATTAAAAATAATTCTAATCCTGAAGTATCGTTAAATGATGGGTTGATTGCTGTAGCAGTAGGAGAGGCAGCAGAAAAATCAATTAAACTTAAAAGATTAGTTAAATTAGAAGAAATTATTGATTAAAAAATTCTGTTGTTTTTTTTACGATAAAATCACTCACTCTAATATTTGACTCAGTTGTAACACCAGAGATGTGTGGCGTTAAAATACAATTCATATCAGAACTGATTTTTTTATAAAATTCACTTTTTATTGGTTCGTTTTCAAAAACATCCAAGGCAAATCCAGAAATTAAATCATTATGATAAGCATCAATTAAATCATTTTCGTTTATAATGCTTCCTCTTGAAGTATTAATTATTATTGGTTTATTTTTCATTTGTGAAAATGTCGATTTATTGATTAAATTTTTTGTTTCTTCAGTTAATGGAAGGTGTAAAGAAATTATATCTGATTTTTCAAAAATCTCTTTTAAATTTGATAATTCAATTTTGATTTCTTTTTTATTTAATTCAGCAAGATAAGGATCGTAAGCTAAAACAGTTAATTTATTTTTTAAAGCATATTCTGCAACTTTTTTTCCAATTGTTCCAAAACCTATTACTCCTAAGCATTTTTGATTTATTTCAGCTGATTTAATTGTTGTCCTCGGCCATTCACCTTTTACTGTTCCAGAATGAAACATAGGGATTTTTTTTACTAAAGACATTGAAGAGGATAAAACATACTCTGCAACTGAATCGGCATTCATACCTGTGGCTGGTTGAACATGAATATTTTTAACTTTACAATTTTCTGTATCAATATTATCTAAACCAACACCTAATCTACCAATGAATTTTAGGCTACTAGCATTTTCTAAAATATTTAAGTTTACTTTAGTTTTGTTTCTAACAATCAATCCATCATAGTTTTTAATTATTTCTTCTAGTTCTTTATTATTCTCCCAAAGCTTTTCATCGTATTTAACATCAAATTTTTTATTTAAATTATCTAAACTTTCTTGATTTATAAATTCTGTGATTAAAATTTTATTCATTAATTTTATTAGTTTTTGTAAATTAAATTAGATAAATCTCTTTTATTATTTTTAAATGTAGGTAATGGATATTTAAAGGCATATTTTCTTGGAATACATTTTTCTTTTGCTTTTTCCCATAAAGTTAACCATTGTTTAAAGTTTTTGATTTTAAGATTTTTTTTATCTTTGCTTCTAACATAAAAGTTAGGTAACGGTTCACGTCCGGAAGGTTGTCCAGCAATATTATATCTAAGATCAGCACTTATTCTAAAATCATCTGATCGATTAGGTAAAGAACAGTGTATTGAATGTTTATGTAATAGTATTATGTCACCGACATTCGCTTCTAAGTAAACATGTTCCATATCATCTAATAATTCACTATTTTTTAATTCTACTTGTCCTCGATAGCCTGAAATATGATTTAATAATCCCATTTTGTTAATTTTTTTTACTGTTATCATGCAACCATTTTTAATAGTTGTTTTAGTAAAAGGGATCCAAACAGTAACCATATCAGTTAATTTTTGCCCTCTAGGGTTTAGTACTGCAGCATCTTGATGCCAAGGAGTTCTTCCACTTAAGCCATCATGAATTGATCCTCTAGGTAATTTTTTTTCAGGTTGTTTGATTCTAGTGTTTTGTACAGGATTAGACATTATTTCTTTTCCTAAAATCTTTTCAACAATGTCTAAAATTTTTTTATTATTAATTAAATTCCATAATGATTGAGTAGCAAAATAATCACTATCCTTTTTGACATGATCTCGTGGCAATCTAGTATTAAAATATTGATCTAAATCATAGATATTAAGTTTTGAAATATATGAATATTTTTTTTTAAAATCACAATTCAAAACTTTTTCAACATCTTTTTTTTTTGCATATTTTTGAATCAAACAATCCATAACAAATTCCATATCATTTAAAATAGGTTTTAGGTCTCTTTTAAAATTAAGAACATTTTTAATTTTTAAAAAACCTTGATTATAAAGTTTTTTTTGAAGACTGTTTTGCATAATAAAATTTTATTTTATCATGAAGATAATATCAATGCTTAGGTTCAGTAGTTAAATAATTAGCATCATGAAAAGAAGTCAACATTCTTTTTTTTGTGCTTATTATATGTGGATAATATGAAGTGTTTTTATAATTCCATATGACAGGTTTATTTAAAGCATAGCTTCCATAAAGAAAAAATCTTTTTGAGCAATTTTTTTCAATAAATCTTTTGACCCCATGATAAGAATTAGGTGTTGATTGAAAAAAAACAACAGTACCTTGTTTTGGAGTAAATTCTTTAACAATCTCTAGCTCATTAATTTTTGGAAATCTTCGAAAACTTTTTCTAATGTTTTTTTTTATTTTTTTTCTATAAATTGTAAGTGAACCACCGTTTTTTTTTGGAATATCAGTTAAATAAATCAAAAAATTATATAACCTGGTAATATCATCTCGATGTGGTCTTAATCTGTAACCACCTCTTGAAACAGAAAAATCAATATCTAAATTTACTTTTGGATTCTTGTAGTTATTTCCAAGCATTTTTTTTAGTTCACTTGAACTTAGTTTCTTCTTGATAGTAAATTTACTTTTATTAAAAATTTTTGGAAGATTTTCATTTTTCCAAGAAGTATTTTCGAATTTGTTTTTAAAAATTTTCTCAATTTTTTTATAAAAAGTTCTACTATTAAAAAGTTTAAAAATTTTTTGTGAAATTTTAGAGTTTTTTATATAAATATTAAAATTTTTAGAACCTTTATTTATACGACTTCTTCCACCCATGATCATATCATCAAAGGATTTAGAATTGCTTATTTCTTTAATTAACGCTTTACAAATACTTTTAGAGAGAGCTTTATTACCTACTAAAACTGGAAAATTACTTTTGATAATCTTTAATTTTTCAATTTTAAGCATTTAGCTATACATTCCCTCCTTAACTTTAATCATTTTGTACATTAGGTCGTTTAAAGGAGTCTTTATTCCATGTTTTTTTCCAAGATTTGAAACAACACCACTAATAAAATCAATCTCCGTTTTTCTTTTATATTGAACATCAAAAGCCATTGAGGATTTATTTGTTTGGTTTGAATCTACAATTTTGTTAAACATAAAAAGACACTCATCTTCAGACACTTCAACTCCATCTGCTAAAGCAACTTGTCTAGTCTCTAGTATAATTTCTTTACCCAGCGATCTTGAAACATTACTGGCACTATTGTTAATGTATAGATCTGTATGATGAAGATCAAAAATTGCTGATAATGGGCCAATAGCTGTTAATGCAAAAAGTTTCATCCATTTTCTTTTTTTTACATCGTCTGCTGCAATGGTTTCTAAATTGTGTGCAGTGAATGTATCGGCTACATCATTAACTCTTTCACTCATTCCACCTTCGTATTCACCTATCCAAGATGGTAAAGCAGCATGATTCATTATATGACCAGGTCCTAATATATTTGATGCTTGAGTTGTTGTTCCACCTAAAACTTTTTCCACACCAACAATTTTTTGCATAATAGCTTCGTGACCAAAACCATTTTGAAAAGACATGA
>ERZ802831.673-NODE-673-length-17451-cov-14.7775_pt1 | contig 17451 bp, 22 predicted proteins | sample MGYA00345655_ERZ802831 | MGnify/ENA primary metagenome ERZ802831 (study PRJEB30503, sample SAMEA104212376) | marine metagenome | biome: Westerlies Biome; feature: [SRF] surface water layer (ENVO:00010504) within the epipelagic zone...; material: water...
CATTAAGCCAAATACCGGCAAGGAAAACGCCGCTAAGACAAGCGCCAGTAAAAATTAATATCTTCATCTAATTCAATTCCACAAACAGGGTCAACTGGCACAAATTTTTTAATTTTTAATTTCTATTTATAGATTCAGTAATAGAAATCAACATTATGTGAATTGCATATTCATACATAAAAGAAATTTAGCAAAAATACATAGTGAAAATCATCAAGAAGTTAATTTTTTGACTAACTCTACAAAATCTTCATTTGATAAAGAAGGGATTTTCATTATTTCTAAATTTTCTGAAACATGTTCTGCAGATTTTTGACCAACCAATGGAGCCAATACACCAGGGGAAGAGCGAATAAATTGTAATGCACGTAATGATGGTTTCAAATCACTAAACTCAGGCATTACACCAGGAGATAGTAATCGTCCTTGCATAAATGGAACGCTTGTAAAAACTCCAATTCCCAGAGTTACTGCAGACTCTAAAATTGAGACAGGTTTATTTTGAATTATTTGATTTTTAGCTAAAAGAGCTTGGTCATAATTCATGTTGTATGGTAATTGAATGAATTTGAATCCATGGTTATCTCCACCGATTTTTTTGGCCATTTCAACAATATCTTCTAAGGAAAGATGTTGAGGATCATTATCTTTAACTCTAAAGCACTCCCATGTAGCCATTCCATAAAATTTAATTTTTCCTTCATCACGTTTTTGTTCATATAATTCAAAAACAGATTTTAATTTTTCCAAAAATTCATCTTTAGAAATATCTTTTATTTGTCCCTCGATACCATTGTGTAAATACATTAAGTCAATACATTCAAGATCTAAATTTTTTAAACTTCTATCTAATTGATCAGATAAGTATGCAGTAGTCATACAATGATAGCCAGAAGTTATGTCACCCTCTTTCACAATGCCAGTTTTTCCTAATTCACGCATAACATATTCCATAAAATCTTCTTGAATGTCTGCATCATTTGTTACATATCCATTTTTACTACTTATGAAAACTTGATTTCGAGTGATTTTTCCCTCTTGAATTAGTTCAGATATGCCCTTACCAACAGAGCGTTCAGCTTTTTGAGCACGATAATTAATGGCAGTATCAATAACATTTACACCAGATAAAACAGATTGTTTTACTGCATTTTTTACCAATTCATCAGTTTGATTATCAGGGTTTCCAAGATAGGTCCCAATTCCCACATTTGAGAGATGTAAGTCTTCAAAAATTTTGAAATTATCTAGGTTGACTTGAGAGTTTTTTGAAAAGTCCTTTGTTCCCTCGGATGTGGCATATCCAGAAATCATGAATTGATTATAAATTAACTAAATTTATGTTTGTAGCAGAAATCCCCCAACTAAACAACCATTGGAAATCAATATCAAGAGTAAGTTACAAGGAAAAGTATGAAAATCATAATAAAAAATGGAGAATCAGTTGAAACATATCATAATGCAGGCGATGTAGTTGTTCTTCCAAAAAGCAAACTAGTTAGACGATTTAACGAATATGGTTCTTTGATTGAAGAATACAGCCTTGTGGACAAAAAAATTACATTAGATGATGATCTTGAAAATGATCAAACTGAGATAGTTGTGACTTTACTTGTTGAAAAATAATAGTTGTAAATAACAAACAATCTAGAGAGGTAAATGAGAAAATCATATCAAGAACAAAGTACTTGATAAAGCATGAATCCAAAAAAAATAATCATATTTCCAATAATCATATTTTTAATTCTCTTTACTGTTGGAATGTTACTAAGTAATGTGATACAAGTAGAGAATCCAAAATCTACCCTGCCTAAAATTGGACCTGACAACTGTTCGGTATGGTATGATGGATGTAATACATGTACAATTGTGACAAATCCCGATGGTATAGAAGATTTTGCATGTACAAAGATGGCATGTTCTGAATATAAAATGTCAGAGTGTTTGGAACCAATTCCTTAATGAAATATCCAATCACACAATCTAACCAAATAATTTCAACAATTAATAGTGGATAATATAGTAAGAGAATTCCCACAGTATGTTTACATTGGATTAGAGAGGTATCAAGAAACTAATTACAAATAAAATTCCGGTAAGACGGCTGAATTTTAAAGTTGAAGTCATGTAAGGGACCAAATTATCAACAGAATCATAATTTTTTTGTAAACCAATTCCAGATTTAATTATCAATGGAAGACTCACTAAACTAATCAAAGTTAAAACAGGTAAATAATTTAACATAACTCCAATTACAATTACACCATAAGCAAATAATGGGAAAATCCAAAATAATTTTCGTGCTTTTTCTTTTCCAACAGTAATCACCAATGTTTTTCTACCTTTTGATTTATCAGCATCATGATCAGGAAATGATGCAATAAACAAAACTAATGAGGACAAAGTTCCAATGACAATTCCAGCTAAAATGGATTCAATATTGACTTCACCAGATTGAATGTAGAAAGTTCCAATGACAATCATTGATCCCTTTACAGCAACAAAAAATTCACCTAAACCAGAATCGACAATCTTTGTGGAGTAAAAATAAATTGAAAGTATTGCAAAACCCAAAATTATTGCAATCAAAATTCCATATGTAATAACAAAATAACTACCAATCAATGCACCAAGTACTAAGAAAAATACACCAGCACGATAAACAGAAGAAGGTTTGAGTAATCCCTCAGGCAATACACCTGTTCCACCACTCATTTTAGTTCTAGTAGTTTTAGTGTCAATTCCTCGTTTGAAATCCCAGTAATCATTAAGCAAGTCAACACTTGCATGTAGTGCCATTACACCTGCAAATGTCAAAAGAGCATCAAAATATTCTATAGAACCATTTTGTGACCAATTTAATGCCAATCCAGTCATTACTGCAATTACAGAAGCTAAAAGAAAACGAACTCTAATCACACGTAACCAAACTGAAATCATAAGTGATTATGTCATTTTTTAGTATAAAATTTGTTAGTTTCTATTTTAACCAAATTATATATGAAAATATTTCAAAAGATAGTCATGAGGTTTGGAGAAATTCAAGAAAATGAGAAAATCATTAACTTCAATTTAGAATTAAAATGTAATAATTGTGAAAAAAAAGTTCCAGGAGGAATGAAAACAGGTGAAAAATATTTTGAGACAGAGGAATATTTTACAAAATTAGAAGAATTCAAAAAAACATATCTTTGTGGAACGTGTAGAGATAAAAAAAGATCAAATAAGTAGATTTTTTAAACTAAAGACTCATCATTAACTTCAATAGGTTTTCTACCCATAAATCCAGATTCCTTATCATGCCAAAATTTAATTTCAGTTTCACCATGTTTCCAACATAAGCAAACTTCCTCATCAAATCTTTTTGAAGGAAAATCAAGCAGTCCTTGATCTATACTTTTTATCATAACTCCAGTACTTTCCAAAATTTCTATTGATTGGTAAAATTTAGTAATTGCAGTATTGAGTTTTTGTTTTAATTCCATGTATTTTTCAAAAGAATCTGTAGTAGATACAGTTAGTTGTAGTTCTTTCTCAATTTTGGTTATATCATTTTTTTTGGCTAATGAATATTCAAATTTTTTAATCACATCAGGTAATGCATCATTAGCTTCTTTTGCAGTGAAAAAGGAAAACATGTGTCTTTTCAAAAACTCTTAATTAAAAATCTTAGGCGCAAATTTATTAATCATAGATTTTATTTCATAGTATGAGTGAAGATCCACTAGAAGCAATAATTTTACAGACAATTAATGGTGCAATAGCTACAATTCCTGGCTATCTTGAAGAAATCAAAGCAAGTAATGACACCTTAAAAGTAAAAAATCCTGAAGAATTTGTCTATGGAATAGTGATGGGTATGGCATTAGGAATGAGCGGAGCAATATTGAGTGCACAAGAAAAACCACCCACTCCAGAAGATCAAATGAGAGTCAGAGACATAATATACAAACACATTCCAGAAATCCGTGAAAGAATTTTCAATTGACAAAATTCAAGGAAACAGAAATTAGTTTTCTAAAATCAGTAGAGGAAGCTAGAATTGCAACATCCAATAACGACATACCACATGTCAAACCAGTTTCTTTCATATTTTATAAAAATACAATAATTATTGCCACAGATTATCAAACAAAATCATTTCAAAACATCAAAGTTAATCCTCACACAAGCATTGTAATTGACAAATATATTCCAGGAAATCACAAAGCGGTGTGTATTCAAGGGCAAGTAAAAATTATTGAATCAGGAAAAGAGTTTTCAGAATATTATGAAATGTTTTATGAGAAATTTCAATGGGTAAAAAACGACCCATGGAAGGAAAATGAAGCCCCATTTTTACAAATTATTCCAAAGAATCATACAAGTTGGGGATTAAATTAAAAAAATTATTTTATTTTATATCTCAAAATTGCTAAAACAGAGTCATCAATCTCAAGTTTTTTAATAATTTTTGGAGACATGGCAAACTCAATTTTACATGAAGTATTTTTTGCCTCTTCTAACATTTTAAGAATATTTTTGAATTGAGGTTTAGTATGAAAAAGAGTAGAAACAATCAAGGTTTCTACACTACCAATTTTTAGTGCTCGATTAATTACATTATTTCTTTTAGCAGTTAGTCCTTCTTTAACTAATTTCTCATATTTTTGCATCAATTCTTCCATGTGTTTTTTTCGGTATTCATAAAGATGATGAATGATTATCTTATGGATGTCTTTAACAGGAGTTGTAAAAGACAAGCCATCAACAAATCGGCATTTAGAAGTTAATTCAGAATTCAATTCATCATAGAATTCTGTTTTGCCATTACCGCTACCTCCCAAAAGAATTAATTCCGAATTATCAGACATCAGTCGAACTTTATTTGCAACTTTTTTGAAAAAGACGTGAATTTTTGTTTGTCTTGCTCGCAAAAATCTTCCTTGACTTTGCCCACCTTTTTTATGCCTTCCCTGTAAATCAATTTTTAATTTAGATTCTTGAATAATTTGACTGCCAATGAATTTTTGTATTCTTGCAGTTTTTTGATCAATTGTTACCATCAAAATAGTGTAGTTAGTTTTAAGAATATCAGAAAATGGTTTTACATAGGGTTTTTTGTTTACGATGTAAAGATAAGGTAATTTTTTAGATGTACCAATTACTTTAAGATGAATTTTGCCATCAACAATCCAACCAAAAAGACATAATGTTTTAGTAAATTTACCAACAGAGATAGGATTTTTTTTTAATTCTAAAATTTTATGTTCAATTTTATTTTTAATTTTTTCAACAGATTCAGATCTTTTGGTTTCTTGTAATAATTGAATTGTGTTTTCTCCCTTACCATAAGGATAGTAAACAGACACACATTGACTTTTGACTTCCTTTAATTCAAATGCAAATTGATTAATGGACAACCATTCAGAAGGGTCAATTTCAGAAAATTCAATTACAGACACAAAATTTGATGAAATTGCTTTTTTAATAAGAGTTTGAAATTGAGATTAAAAATGCCAAATTCATTGAGGGATGTTTAGTAAAAAGCACAAATAAGTGATAATTTGTCCTAAAAAGTCGTTTTTTTTGAATAAATTTGAAATAGCTTATATACTAATAGCGTTGTGAGATACTGTATTATTTTGGTTCAAGAAGCAAATATGGATACACTTTGTGGTCGTTGTGGAAAACACGGAATTACTACAGATACTGTAACCGGAGAAAGATTTTGTGGCAAATGTGGGTATGTAATTACTGAAACCTTACAGGATGCAGGACCAGAATGGAGATCATTTTCTAAAGATGGAGGAGCCGACCCAACACGAACTGGTGCACCAACATCATTAACAATGCACGACAGAGGACTTGCAACAATTATCAATCCATTAAACAAAGATGCATCTGGAAAACCATTATCAACTTCAATGAAAAGTACAATTGAACGTCTTAGAACTTGGGATAGCAGAAGTAAAGTAAATGCATCATCAGATAAAAATCTCAGACAAGCATTAAGCGAACTTGCCACATTAAAAGACAAACTTTCACTTTCAGATTCAGTTATAGAAAAAGCAGCTTACATTTACAGAAAGGCTTTAGAAAAAGGATTAGTCAAAGGGCGCTCTATTTCTGCATTAATTGCATCAGCATTGTATGCAGCATGTAGAGATACAGAAACTCCAAGAACTCTAAAAGATGTTGCAGATGCAGGAAACATTAAGAAAAAAGATATTGCAAGATGTTACAGACTATTACATAGAGAATTAGAATTAAAAATGCCAGTAGTTGATCCAACACAATGTGTTGCAAAAATTGCTAGTAAATTACAAATTTCAGAAAAAACAAAACGTTACGGAATCAAAGTTTTAAGAGAAGCACAAGAGCACGAAGAATCTGCAGGCAAAGATCCAATGGGACTTGCAGCAGCAGCATTGTATTTGTCATGTGTTAAAAATGGGGAAGATAGAACTCAAAGAGACATCGCAGAAGCTGCTAACGTAACAGAAGTAACAATTAGAAATAGATACAAAGGACTGAGATTAGATCAGAGTATTGAGAGGTAGAATGAGATAATGCCACAAACAAAACCAGTAATTGCAATTGTAAACGTTGTTGCATCTGCAACAATTGATCAGAAATTAGATCTAGTAGACATTACAAAAAAATTCCCAGATGTAGAATATCATCCAGAACAATTCCCAGGAGCAGTATTTAGATTAAAAAACCCAAAGACTGCAACATTGCTATTTAGTTCAGGTAAAATGGTATGTACTGGTGCAAAATCACAAGAATTAGCTGAAACTGCAGTTTCAAATGTTGTAAAAATTTTGAGAAAAGGTAAAATTAAAATCAAAAAAGACGCCGTAGTTTCAATTCAAAATATCGTATCTTCAATTAACCTTGGAGGCAAAGTCAACTTGGAGCAAGCAGCAAGAACACTTCCAAGAAGTATGTACGAACCTGAACAATTCCCAGGATTGATTCACAGAATGCTTGACCCAAAAACAGTCATCTTGATTTTTGCATCAGGAAAACTTGTTTGTGTTGGAGCTAAACTTGAGAAAGAAATTCATCGTTCAGTTCACCAAATTCATAGTCTATTAGAAGAAAAAGACTTGATGGTTTACGATTAAACTAGAAATTTTTCACTCAATTTTTAATGGAATATCCATACTTCCAAAGTTTTCATTAACTCTAAAATTATAACTCTTTGAAGAATCGTACTCAAATTGATTTCCACCGTATCCAATATTCGGACCAAACATCATGTTAAAAATAACAGAGGTTCCAGGATTTATTGGAATTTGGCCAGATACAAAATCCATTCCAGCATATTTGAATGCCTTAGAACCATCCCAAACATCATAACTGCAAATTGATGGTCCTGTACACTTTAATGAAACAACATCATTACCAGTATTTTCAGCTAAAATCCTTAATCGAAGCATTGCTTGACCAGAAGAACTAATTTCAAATTCATTACCAAAATTACCAATTCCAGGATAATAGTAAGTTATTGGACCAACACCATATCCAACTGAAGATTGTTTGAATTCAATAAATTCAAGTTTTTGTTTTATTTCTTTTTCACAATTGAGTCGTTTGTATGTGGATTTAATTGATTGACATTCAGCTAGTATAGGATCAATATCTGAAGCAGAGTCAACAGAATCATTACCAACTGAAATAATTCCAGTTTTTACAAGATGTGTAATTCCACTAAGAAAATCAGACTCAGTAATTTGACCCTCGGCCCACCAACCTGCATTATTCTTTACCCAAGCAGGAATTTTATCACTTTTATCTGCAGTAGTTGTTTCGCTAATTTCAAGAATTTTTTCTTTAATTAAAAACTGAATTCCTTGAATGAAAGAATCATCATCAATATCATCATTAGCCCACCAACCTGCATTGTTTTTAATCCAGGATGGAACCTTTTCAGCAGATGCACGGAATTTTGGATCTATTTTATCAAGAAGTGAGTTCATGTTTTGACCAGAGATCTTAACAATTGCAGCAGAAAATATTTCTGATGTAGAACCATCAGGCATTGTAAAATCAACATATTTTCCATAAACGGTATCACCAGGCATTGAAACTAGTCTATTTTTTAGCGTGTCGCCAGAATCAGCAATAAAAACACGTCCTTTGAAAATCCCACTATAAACTCCAGTTTCAACAACTTCTATTTCAAGACCATCAGGAGATGAATCAGACCACACAGATATTGTAAATTTATCAGCAAAGTTAGGATATTCTTTTTTATTCATGTCATCATCATGAACGTAAATATCAACAAACGAATTTGGTGAAATGATTTCTTGTTTCCAATACATATTTCCAACATTAGAGGGTTCAGCAAATGCAACAGGAATTGAAAAAACGAGTAATGGAATAATCACAAATAATAGTTTCATAAAAAAAATATTTTATTTTAATTATATAAAAACTAGAACTAGTTATGAATAGTGCTAACTACATATGTAAAATAAAATAAAAATAAGAAAAAAGAGTTATTCCAAGTCTAGGTGAACATCTAAACTACCAAATGGTTCATTGATTCTGAAAGTGTATGTCTTTGAAGGATCATATTCAAATTCAGTTCCACCATATCCAATATTCGGACCAAACAAAATATTGAATTCCTTAGCAGTTCCAGGGTTTAGATTGATTTGTCCACTAGTAAAATCCATTCCAGAGTACTTGAAGGATTTTGAACCGTCCCAAACATCATAGTTACAAATTGAAGGACTTGTACAATTCAAACTAACAATACCTGAAGAAGTGTTGTCGGCCAACATTCTGATATTCAAAATTGGTTGTCCTGTAGGACTAATTTCAAAGGAATTACCCTCAGAATTTACACCAAACCAATAATAATTGATTGGTCCTACTTGCATTAATTCAGCGCCAGTTTTGTATGTATGAACAAGAATTTCTTGTTTAATTGGTTTTTCACAATCAAGTCTCTTGTATGCTTTGACTATTTCTGAACATTTTTCAAGTTCTGCCTCCAGTGAAGCAATAACAGAGTCATCGCTTGTTGAAACAGAAGATACAGATTGTTCGGATTCTTGTACTTGTGTGATACTCATGATTCCTTCTTTGATCAAGAATTGAATTCCTTGAACAAATGAATCGTCATCAATTGTTCCTTCTGCCCACCAGCCTGCATTGTTCTTTACCCAAGATGGAACTTCTGCATAAACAGCAGATACACTTGAGCCAACAAGCAGCAATACAGCAATTGTTGAAATTGCAGTTAAGAGAGTTTTCATTATAGAGAAATTTCGCTAATTATATTTAAAATGGTGCCAAATCATATTCTAGTGCTAATTATTTACAAAAAATATAGTGCTAACGATAAATCTATCAGGAGTTCTTTATATGCAAATCATAATCGATCATCGTGTATGACAAGTTACGGAGTAAAAACAGGATGAAACTATAATGCAAGACTATCACAAAGTGTTAACTCAAAAAGAAATCAAAGAATTTGTTCTAAATAGATTTCAAAGTGTAAAAAAAAGTAACAAAGTAAAAGAATTAGTTGAATTTCAGGCAATGAATAAATTTTTGATAATGGCCCATAATCAAGAAGAATTGAAGGTATTAGGAAGGATTGTTGCCAGTAACAAAAAAGTGAAACTTTCAGAAATATTAAACGATTATGAAAAAAATCTAAACCTATGTTTACAGTATAAGCCCACTAACAAAACACATAGTAACGTAATAATGCATATTTTTGGTTTTTTCTCTAAGGAATTTTCAGATTTAGAAAAAGAAAAATTCTTTGAATTATTAAAAAACTATAAAGATGAAAAAATGACAATTGGAGACATACTTGCAGAAATTCATCCAATAGTATTTAGATTCAATAAAACATATCTTTCATCTCAAACATATTTTTTGTTATATGCAAACCCAGAAAAAGGCAATATCTTCAAAATGCTACAAAGTAATGATGAAAGAATTTAGATTTTTTATTAGAAAATAATGATTAAAAATAAAACCACGTTCATGTAACAAGGGCATAGAATCAAACTTATGCTTATAATTCAATAATAAAATAACATAATCAAATGTTTAGTACGATAATATCACAATGTCAAAATTGTCATAATATTTGTACATGTAATCTACTGAAAAATACAAAATTATGCCTACAGTGTCAGAAAATTAAAGGGTAAAATTATTTTAAATTAAGAAAAGTTAGTGTTGTATACAGGTCTTGCAGCCTCTGGTACTTCAGCTGATGCAGACTCAATAACAGGTTCACCACGGGCTTGGTAAACTCTTACTTTATGAAATACATTGTGTGAAGAGAATATTGCCAATCCTGCAATTGCTGCACCAATGAAATTTCTTATAGTAACGTCAATACTAGGTTCTGATGCTACTAATGAGAGTTCGAATACAACATAAAAGTTATCAAATAACCAAAATGCCAAAGTTACCCAAGCCAATATTCCACCTATCAAATATCCCAATCTTGCCTTTTGTTTAACAAAAGATATTGCAAAAAGAATTGCAGCATACCAAATAACTGAACCGATTAACCAAGGAATTTCCCAGACATCAGTTCTATCATCCATCCAATAGTATGTTGTGCCAATGAAAGCCATAGCACAAAGACTAATCAAAAGAATTTTTTGGTTCATTTTGTAAGATGTTTTTTCTTCAGGTGATTTTCTAATGGATTCAAATGATTTTGCTTCTTCCCTAGCAACAGCAATTGCTTCTGTCATGTGTTTAAGATGAACTGGAACTAATTGTTGAACAGATTTGTCTTTAACAATTGAGTCATGAACCAAACTATCAACAAGAGGTCTTGCTAAAGAAGCCTTTACAGGAGTAACTAAATCAATCCAATAAGAAGATAAACGCGGTGTTAAAAATGGGATTTGAATAATGTTAAGATTTCTATTCAAAATTGATGAATACAATCTCATTAATTGTTCATAAGTCATTATATCAGGTCCACCAATTTCTAAAATTTTTCCTGATGTATCAGAATTTTTCATTACACCTATTAGATAATCAACAACATCATCAACTGCAATTGGTTGTGTTTGAGATTTAACCCATTTTGGACATACCATTAAAGGCAATCGTTCAACAAGATATCGAAGCATAGCATAAGAACCACCTTCAGCACCAACAATTACTGATGCCCTTAATTCAGTTACGGGAATACTTCCAGATGCTAAAATTTTCCCAACTTCATGTCTACTTCTCATATGTTTAGATAATTCAAGACTTTCATTGACCAGACCGCCTAGATATACAATTCTCTTAACACCAGATTTAGTGGCAGCTTGCAAAAAATTTTGAGCCTGCTGTTTTTCCCTATTTGCAAATTCTGCCCATTCCTTTTTTGAGCCTTCCATAGAATGAAGTAAATAAAATGCAGTTTCAATGCCGTCAGTTGCAGCAGTTAATGATTCAACATCAAATGCATCAGCTTGAACGTGTTGTACATTTTCAGTATCAGGGTATTTAGATCTAGACATGGCTCTAATCTTCAGTCCAGAATCAGATAATTTGGTAAGTAGTTTTTTACCAATAAATCCAGTAGAGCCAGTGACCAAAATATCAAAGGGTTTTTTTTGTGAGAAATCAGTGGACATTATTAAAATACATCACTCAATTTTTTTAATTTTCTCAAATCAGTGATTTCTATATCACCACTTCTGGTAACAATTTTTGCTAGTTTTGGGTTTGCTTTTTCACCTAATTTCAATACAATGTCACCTTTGAAACGTACTTCTATAGTTGTTTTTTTCTTTGCTAAATCCTTTGCAAGTTCTTTTGCCTCAGAAAGTTGTTTTAAAAATCCAGGCATCTTATTAATTTCAATTGGAATATCAATTATATCAATAATTTTTGTACTTCCTTCAACACGAAAATTAATTGTGGGTTCATCATCACATGTGATACTTAATTTTCCTTTATCTAGATAAGATAAAAAATTAGCGGGTAGATCAAAGTCTTTCATTGTCAACCACACTCTATTTTTCTTTTGCTGTAATGGTTAGTTTTCCACTAAGGGAAACTGTACCAGTTGGGACAACTTGCTTATCTTTCATAATCTTACCAGCCATTTCTAGATTGTCAAACTCATAAGTGATTGCGGCGTGTTTTTGTGTAAGTTTGTCAAAGATTTCTGCAAGAAGGTTAGCCCATTCTTGTTCTTCTGTTCCTGCCATGATAATGTTTTTTGATTTATGATATTTAACCGACGATAAGTGTTAGAGCTAGTGCTAATAAATTAAATTTAAAAAATATTTGGCACTAGGAAGAATGGTTACCATTAGTTATATATCTAAAAATTCAATAAATTTGATGGTCTACATTAGGGCTAAAAAAGTCAAATCAGATCAATATCTCTATTTAGTAAAAAGTGTGTGGGATTCTAAAAAAAGTACATCAAAACAAGAGATTGTAAAATATCTAGGCAAGGCATCAGAAGTAGTTAAAGACGATATCCCTACTGAATTTAGAAATGATGCTAAAATTTTATCTGTACTAGCATCCTATAACCCTGAAGACATTCAAAAAAGAGAGGATGCAACAAAAAAATCAAAACAGCAATTATTTAAAAAATTAACAGATGGAAATTTAGAAGAATGTATTAAAATTTACAAAAATTATGTTGAAATATTTAACATATCAGATTTCTTTGATAAAATTCTCAGACCAGTAATGAGTAAAATTGGAGAAGATTGGGATAGCGGAAAATTATCAATTGCCACAGAACATGTTGCAAGTAACGTTGCTCAGACACTAGTAAAAATTATCATGGATCAGGTATCAGGTTCAGGAAATAAGAAAAAAATTATGATTTGTGTGCCAGTTGGAGAAGAACACCATATTGGGTGTGATGTGCTAGAAACATATCTCACAATAAAAGGATTCAAAGTTTTCAATATGGGAACATCAATACCAACTGATTCAATAATGGAATTCATCAATATGAAAAAACCAGATATTGTTTTAATTTCAATTACAATTCCAGATAATATTTTAGCAGGTCAGAGATTAGCAAAAAAAATTAGAGAGAGTAGTAAAACTCCAATTTTGATTGGAGGTCATGCATTACAAATTGAGAATCCCCCAAAGTTTGAAGGTAATGTGATAGGAGATACAAACCTAGAAGATATTCCAAAAATTTTACGTAAAATTCCAGCAACTAATTAGAAGTTAAAAAAGATTCAATTTTTGGAGTACATAAAATGGAGCTGTGAGCTGCTGAGTCTGTTCCAATTCCATAACTGACAGTAGAGTCACCTACAAAAAACAATCCATCTATTCCAGGAATTTGATGAGGCATTTTTGATTTCCATACTTTTCCAGGTTCCTTAACAACAGATTCCACTAATTTCCAAGCCATAGGACGTTCCCACAACAAAGATGAATCAAAATTTGGATAAATTGATGCAATTTCTTGCTTCATTTTAGCAACAATATTTTTTATTTTGTCAGAATCTTCAGTTTCTGAAGGAAGCACAGGTGTGCCTGCAATGATCAAATGCTCACCTTTTGGAGACACAGAGGGAGTAATGTTAGAAATAAAAAAGATGCCCTTTGTTACATAATTATCCCCTACTGGAAAAACAACTTGACGAGTGTCTATTTGAGAATTTAGTGCAAAATGCACTTCAACCACAGAAGTTGTCTTATTTAGCTTGTCAATTTTTTGAACAAATTTTTTATCTATCACGTTTTCATCAAACAATTGATTTAACGCAGTATATGCAGGATAAGAAATAACAACAGAGTTTGTTTCAATAAGTTTTTCAGAATTGGAGGAATCAATTACAATAACTCCAGTAACTTTAGAATCTTCAACAATCACTTTTTTTACAGAATGTTTTGTTTGAATCTCTCCATTCTTTTCAGAAATGTATTTGCCAAGAACCTTACAAATTGAATCATAACCGCCACCATCAGGATACGCAAACTCACTTGTTCCACCCTTAAACGGATTTGCTCTAATAATGGTTCTAGCAAATTCACCTAAAGAAATATGATCAGCAGTGTCAGCAAATGCTAACATACATACTGCTTCAAAAAATGCATTGGTATCTGCGTCCAAATTATCAGTTATTTTTGTTAATGGTACCTCATCCCATAATTCTGTTTTTTCAATTGAAGAAAATGCCAATGGGAGTAACAATTTGAGAAGTCTAACTCTACTTTTGAATGGAATTAGAGATAATTTTAGTAAATCCACCATTCCTTTTGGATAAATGTGAAATCCTGTTTCAGCATAGAATGCAATATCATCAACTTTTGCAAGTTTTAATCGTGATTCAATTCCCAAATTTTTTAAAATTGTAAATATAGCAGATTTTTTGTAAAATGGCATTATATGAAAACCATTATCCAAAATATGGTTTTTGTATTCCATAGCAGCAGTCCTTCCACCTAATTTGGAAGATTTTTCTAAAATCATTACATCATGACCTTTATTTGCTAACATTGCACCAGTGGTTAACCCACCTACCCCAGCGCCAATAATTATTGTAGGTGCAGACATGCCTAAATTCAATAATTTTTGTATTTAACAGAGGCTAACTTAATTTTATAGTGCTAACTAATTTTACATAGATTTAGAATATGATTCAGCACAAGTAATGAATTCAGACATCACAGTATTCATCTTTTTCAGTAAAAAGATTTTGAGAAAGGGAATTAGTTTCAAAATTCCCGTTAATTGTAAATCAACTTCAATTGAAATATCTGTTCCAACTGAACTTGGGACATATGTTTCAATAAATGACGTACCTTTTGCAGGACCAGTCAAAATAAACACTTTATGCAAATTTGGTTGAATTATCACATGTTTAGTTTTAATTTCAATTTGCCTACCAACAAATGCTATTGATTCTAAAACAATTTTTTCACTTGATGAATTACTTATAATTTTTAAGGATTTAAAATATTCAGGCATCACCTTGTGAAAATTTTCAACGTCAGTACTAATTTTAAAAATTAAATCTCGATCAAGGTTACTTTTTTGAATAAGATTAAATTTACTCATTTACAATTGGGATTTTTAGATACTCCCATAAATTTGATTTTACAACTTTCATGTCAGGGTATGAATCCAGTATTTGTAAACAAAGATTTGCTAAAGATTGTTTTACTGCATCAGTTTTTTCAGGATCAGTACCTGGGAACAATCTAATTGTGGTTCTGTCTTTACTAGACATTACTTGGATAAAGTAATCACGATGAGAGGAATCAATAACAACTGTTGAAAACAATGAATTGGTTCCAGCAACATTAGTGTACATTTCATGAATTTTAATTAAAGGGGATTTTTGAAAAATTGGTTTGAATAAAATTGCAAAATCAAAAAGATCCAATTTTCTATCCAATACAATATGAGGCATAACTTTCTGTCAGATTTATCGTATTAAAAGACAGAAATAAAATGTGAATAGTGCTAACAAATACGTAATTTCCTAGTGGTAAAAAGACAAAAATGACTTTTTTTATTAATAAATTTAGCACTAGTAGAAATTTCTTCGGTCTCTTAAATAAAATAAAATCATAAAGTCGATATGTTAACTGAATTAGTACATCAAAAAAATTGTAAGAAACATGAATTAGTTACTGACATACAAACTGGGGAGATTGCATGTAGTAACTGCGGAATAGTATCATCCGAACCAATTATAGATCTGGGCGCAGAGATGTCAGGTGGCAGCTCAGCAGATTACCAAAATAATTCAAGAGTTGGTGCAAAAAGATCTTTAAAGATGATAGATATGGGACTATCTACATTAATTGAAGCCAAAGATAGAGATGTTACAGGTAAATCACTATCAGTTGAAAACAGACGAATGTTCTACCGATTAAGAATGTGGGATAGAAATAGCCGCTCTGCTGTCACATCCAAATCATTTCAAAAAGCATTCACTTTGCTTGATGCAATAGGTTCAAAGTTGGGCCTACCTGAATCAGTTGTTGAAGAAAGCGCATATTTGTTTAGAAAAATTGCTGCAAGAAAGATTCTTGCAGGAAGATCAACTGCAGCTATGTTATCTGCTACAATTTATGCAACATGTAGAATTACAGATACACCTAGAACACTGCAGGATATTTCAGATGCAGCAAACATCAAGAAAAAAGTACTACAAAGAACATACAGATTCCTTGCAAAAGAAATGGACATATCCCCTGAATCATACACACCATCAGAATTTGTCACCAGAATTGCAAAAGAATTGGCTTTATCTGAAAAAACACAAAGATTGAGCTTCAAAATACTTGATTTGTGCGCAAAAAAGTACGTATCCACAAGTAAAAATCCAATGGCCATGGCAGCAGCAGCAATACACCTAGCAGCAACTACAAATGCTGAAAAAGTATCACAGCTAAAAATATCCAAAGTATCAGGAATTAGTGCTGTAACCATAAGAGAAAGAAGAAAAGAAATTGTCAACAAAGTAGGAGATGTGAAACTTGGGTAGAACTTGTAGAAATATCTGCAAAAGACACCAAGCAGAATCAGTGCCTAATAAAATTAGGTATGAAATAGGACAAAAGCGTTGCACATTTTGTGGAATCTTTCTGGAATCTGAAGATGTCAGATGCATGTGTTGCAAAGCAGTATTAAGAACAAAACCACGAAGTAAGAAAAAATAGAAAATTTTAAAATATTTTCTTATTTCTTATCTTCGAAATATTTTATTTCTCAAAATTATCAATGCTAACATTACAGGGATTCCAACAAGTATAGAAATTCCAATTGCAAGTCCAGCATAGTCATTTACAAAAATTCTTGTGTCAAACCAGGCTTTAGGAAGTATAGTAAAAAAATCAGCACCAGAAAAATCTTCAATAGTACCAATTGCTAAACTATATTTTCCACTTTGATTTTTCTCATCTAGTACTAAAATGAAATACTGGCCATCTTCAGGAATAATTGTGTTAACCTCCTGTCTTTCCCAGTAAGTTACCTGTCCAAAAGGTTCGTAAAATTCATTTCCAGGATAATCCCCTTCATAGAGAAATTTTTGAACACTAGATTCGATATTTGTTGAGGGTCCATCTCCAGTATACAAATCGTCATTCATTAAAATTAATGAGGGAGAATATTTTTCCAATCCTTCAAGGTTTGGAATCACAATACTTGCATAAAATGAATCACCCTTTTTTGCGTCAAATGTATAAAATTTGGATTCTTCCACGCCTAGATTCTCATAAATTGCCCATGAAATTTTATGATCAGGTATCACTAATGCAGAATCAAAATCCCTATGGGAGTCATCATGGCTAATTAATTTATGGCCGTATGCAGGAGATATAGAAATTAACATTACAATGAAAACTAGTAAAAATAATTTTTTCATACAATATTGTCTAAAAATTAGTATTTTAAGAAAAGTATGAAATCTAAATTGTTAGCACTATAGAAAATATCATAAATTGTTCATATACAAAAAAAAATAAAATTGT
>ERZ802831.678-NODE-678-length-17295-cov-14.8556_pt1 | contig 17295 bp, 11 predicted proteins | sample MGYA00345655_ERZ802831 | MGnify/ENA primary metagenome ERZ802831 (study PRJEB30503, sample SAMEA104212376) | marine metagenome | biome: Westerlies Biome; feature: [SRF] surface water layer (ENVO:00010504) within the epipelagic zone...; material: water...
GTGCTCATCGATCTGGTGCACAAACTCGGCCTGCAGGTTGACGTGTTTTCTCTAGACACCGGCCGATTGCACGAAGAAACCTATCAATTTCTCGAAACCGTGCGTGAACACTATCGCCAGCCAATCGAGCTGGTATACCCAGAACCCCATGGCGTGCAGGCACTGGTCAAGGATAAGGGCTTGTTCAGCTTTTACCGCGACGGACATGGCGAATGCTGTGAGGTCAGAAAAGTCGCACCATTGCGTCGCAAACTTGCTGGATTAGATGCTTGGATCACTGGGCAACGGCAGGATCAGAGCGTCACTCGAGGCAGTGTGCCCCTGCGCGAAGAGGATACGGTTTTCGGCAGTGCCTGCGCAGGGAGCGGGCATGGCGCGTTGATAAAATTCAACCCTTTGTCCGAGTGGTCGTCTGCGGATGTTTGGCAATACATGCGTGAACAGCAGGTGCCTTACAATCCTTTGCACGACCAAGGATATGTATCTATCGGCTGCCAGCCATGTACCCGCAGTGTGGGGCCCTTCGAGCATGAACGCGCAGGCCGTTGGTGGTGGGAGGAGGCGACGAAGAAAGAGTGCGGCCTACACCGACAAAACATCATCGCAGCGGTGCAGGCCTAGGATCAGCGCTGCGATCAATCCGGCTGGCGCAGGCGTGCAGCCAAGGTTAGCGAATCGGCAACTCGATGCTGCTGAATAACGCCTCTCGCTCTACTGCGGTGAAACACTCTTGGGCTTGAGCGACCGTGCGGGACTCCAAATGCGGCGCGAATGACTGAATCAAATCGAGCATGTAGCGGCGCAAAAAGGTGCCCCGGCGAAAGCCTATATGGGTGACGCTGGACGCGAACAAGTGTCCTGCGTCAATGCGCACAAGATCAGCGTCCTGAGCTTCGTCGTAAGCCATCGAGGCAATGATGCCCACGCCGAGTCCCAGTCTTACATAGGTTTTAATAACGTCTGTATCTGTGGCGGTGAACACCACATTGGGTGTCAAATCTGCAGCGGAAAAAGCATCGTCCAAGCGCGAGCGGCCAGTAAATCCAAAAACGTAGGTGACGATGGGATACTCGGCAATGTCCTCGAGGGTAATCGACCCCGGCACTTCTGCCTTGCTCGCAAGCGGGTGCTCCCTCGGCACCACGACCGCACGATTCCATTCGTAGCAAGGCATCATGATGAGGTCTTTAAAGTGCTCCATACCCTCAGTGGCTATGGCAAAGTCTGCGGCTCCAGATGCTGCCAGCTCGGCAATTTGTGCAGGCGTGCCCTGCTTCATATGCAGGGTTACATCGGGATAGCTCTGACGAAAAGAACGGATGATTGCCGGCAGTGCGTAGCGCGCTTGGGTATGCGTCGTAGCAATGGTGAGCTCGCCCACGCTCTCGTTGGAGCATTCCTGAGCAATCTGTTTAATGGTTCCGGTCTGCCTGAGTACCTGATTGGCCATGTCAATGATCTGCTGACCTACCTGGGTGACCTGGGTTAGATGCTTACCGCTGCGCACAAAGATCTCGACACCTAACTCATCTTCCAGCAGGCGGATTTGCTTGCTGACCCCTGGTTGCGAGGTAAACAGTGCCTGAGCCGTCGCGGAGACGTTTAAGTCATGATTCGCCACCTCGACGATGTATCGCAATTGCTGCAGTTTCATGCCGTTTACCTCTTGAAGATGGCGGGAAACACTATACAACGAAAATTATAAAAAAATAATTTTTATAACATTTATGAGGGTTGTTTGGCATTCGTGATGCCGTGGGGTACATGCCCGGTGGGAATATGGGGTGAGGCGCGATCACAGTGCGTGGCCTGATCATCAAAAAATATGTCCGCTTCGAAGGCCCGGAGGAATTCCGTCTTCTCCATCCCGCCTAAAAACAAGGACTCGTCCAAACGTATGTCCCAACTCCTCAAGGTGCGAATCACGCGCTCGTGAGCAGGCGCTCCCCGCGCGGTGACAAGCGCAGTGCGAATAGGGTTTTGAGACTGCGGAAACTCCTGCTGCAGTCGGTGCAATGCTGCTAGGAAAGTCTTGAACGGCCCGCCGGCAAGCGAGTGATTGGCTCGATCTAGCTCGGACTCACTGAATGCGTCCAAACCACGTTGCTGGTAAACACGCTCGGCTTCGTCTGAAAAGAGCACCGAATCTCCATCAAAGGCGAGTTTCAGTGGCTCACCTGAAGACTCCTTGAGAGGACGTGTACGCCCCAGCAGGGTTGCCGCGGCAATATTCTGCGCGAGCGCTTGGCGCACATCCTCTGCATTAGTCGACAGAAACAGGTCACACCCAAATGCTTTGATGTAGCGATAGGGCGATTCTCCGCCGCAAAATGCCGCACGCGTGATACCCAAATCATGAGCGCGAATCGAATTAAACACGCGCAACCCGGTGTCGGCAGAATTGCGCGAAAGAAGCAGTATCTCTACTAGAGGTTTGTCACTTATCTTGTTGATATTTAGCAATTTTTCAACAAGGTAGTACCCGTCCCCCGGCTCCAGCGGCGTATCCTCTTGGGAGATTTGATAGTGGCGATAAGCCTCCAGTCCTTGTTGCTGATAGATCTCATTGGAAACGCTCAAATCGAACAGTGCCGTAGACGATATGCCAACAGTGAGTGGGCTTTCCTTCGCAGTAGCTTGGGTTTCGGGTGGTTGAGTCTGCGGGTTGGAGGACATCGATCAGGCATCCAAGTCTGGAATCAGTTCGCTTTCCAGCTGATGAATGACATCTTTCAATTTGAGTTTACGCCGCTTCAGCCGTTGGATACGCATGTTGTCATGGTGACGGCTGGAGGTCAGATGGTTGATCGCCACGTCTAGGTCTCGATGCTCTGTTTTTAGGGTCTCTAGCCAGCGCATCTGCTGTTCTCGATCTTCATCTAAAGCCAAATCGAATCCCCAGTTGAGCGGCCAAGCCCTAAAGTTAGGATAACTCCAGCAGCGCTGCGCCTTCAGCTTCTAGGGCGGTCATACGCTTTATCCAGCCCTGCAGCATGGTGAAGTGAGCCTCGCTGACATCAAAAGCCTTACGAATTTCGTTGATCAGGCACTCTTCCTCAATCTCAAATGCCCCGTCTGCATAGCTGAGTTTGCACAGGTTCATGAGCACGATAAGTCTCTCTTTGCGCTCGGGAAACACTTTGCCAATACCCTCTAGCTCTAGATATTCAATGCGAAAATCGGCTGGGACGCCCATTTCGCGCCGAAATGCTTCCAGCATGCCCTCTTCATTGGGATCCAATAAACCGTCAGAAACGATCACATTGTGCGCAAGGCGCAGCATCGTCTGTTGCTGTTCACCGGATAGCTGAGAAAGCCACATGCTAATCGCGCTCCATTTTTCGACTTACCGTCGTTTCGCTTGAGACCGATTGTCTCAAGGTTAATGTTGAGGTTTATCTTTAGGTTTATTTTTAGGTCTTTCTTTTGGTTTATCCAATGATCTGTGCGGGAGTCTACTGCCTCGAACTCTGCCCCCAACGTTGCGAGTTTTCGGGTATCGACACCAACTTAACGCCGTGCTTGCCCTCGTTAGGCAACCAATTGCTGGATGAGACTGCACACCATAATAAGTATCGATAGCCAACCCAATCCCAGAAACGCTTTCATGATTAGGTTTTGGTCGAAAAAGTCTTCAATTAGGTGCCACATATTCGTTCCTACACTTCGGTGGATTGTCAGTAATGTTGAGCCCTTCCGGCGACAATGCCCGAGCCCATTGGGTGCGCTTTGCAAGGGACGATATTAACCGTAGCCGAGTATCGTTGACAGCACCTGATGCAAAAGATTGTTCCGCAATTGCTACCTTGGGTAGACTCAAGGCCATGCCTGAATCCTTCGCGCATATTCCCCACCAGCATCTCGAGCATTTCGAACAGTCACTGATATTGACCCCCAATGAGCGTCTGGCTAGGGAACTATCGCTCGCGTTCGATCATGCGATGGTTGAGAACAATCGCCGCGCCTGGACCACGTTACAGTGCCAAAGCCTAAGACGCTTTTGGCTCGACCTGCATGCCATGCTCCGAGACGTTGGCCTAACGCATACGCAGATACTCCCAGAACACGTCATCAACACCAGATTTCAGCAAGCCGCTCCAGAGGGAATGCAAAATCAGTGTCTTGGGGTGGTCGAGGCCTGGAAGTTGGTGCGTCGCTACGGCATTGATCTTGACAGCCCACAAATGCAAACCAGTCGAAACGCCTACTTTGGCGACTGGTGTCATAACGCCGAACCCGACGCCGCTGGCCAGCAAATTGTCGAGGCAGACCTACCCGCCCTACTCGCCAGGCACATCGATGACCTGATAGCGCTCATAGAGGCACCGCCCCTGCTGGTCGATATCGAACATTTGGCCCCAAGCGAGGCGCAATTTTTCAAAGCGCTAGATGACCGTATCGAGCCTGGCGTCGCGATGCTCACACAACGCCTATGGCACCCGCGATTCGACGCAAATCTGGGTCTGTCGTCAGCGCCGGTTACCGAAAACGTGGCTGCCAAAGACACCGTATTTCGCAGCTATGAGACGCCCGAGCAGGAGCTCATGGCAGTCTCCAAATGGTGTAGCCAAATCTTGCAGGCGAGACCGGATGCGCGCGTCGGTGTCGTGATCCCCAATCTGGACGCGCAATATGATCGCGTGCTTCGCCAGTTTTCCGCGACACTATCCCCCGAAGCCCAGAGTAATTCGCCAACCTTTGATATTTCTGGTGGCAAGAGTCTCGTTGCCCAACCGGTTTGGCGCCACGCGCGGGTGCTGCTGGACTGGATTCGCCAACCGGCAGATCAAACCACGCTTGCGCCCTTGCTCAACTCGCCCTATTTATCGCTACCGTGGTGCAGTGATCTCAAAACCGCTTGGCCTCGACACGCACGCCGTCAGCTGCGGATCAATAACTTCGCTGGCGAGACTGCTGCCAAGCCTCTGCTTGATCTGGTGGCTGCCCTACCGTCACGGGCTCGAGTCGATCGGTGGATAGAACACCTGCGCGAATTGCTTAGCTGTGCGCAATGGCCAATGACGACAGATCTTGGCTCGGTCCAATATCAAGCGACCGAGCGAATACAGGACACCCTCGCTGATCTGGCGCGGCAAGCCGACGATACGCTGCTCACCTATGGTGACGCGTTAACCATTATCGATTGGGCCCTCGACCAGACCTTCGCGCCACAACGCCAAGCCAGTAATGTGCAAATTCTTGGCCTACTCGAATCCACAGGCCTGACCTTCAGCCATTTGTGGGTATGCGGCATGAGCGCTGACCAGTTCCCGGGCAAGGCCAAACTCGCGTCGTTCATTTCTCGGCAGGTTGCCCTTGCGCACGGACTTCCAAGGAGCACACAAGCTCAGGAACTGGCTTTTGCTGAACGCATGCTCAGCGGCTGGTTACTCCGTAGCCGGCATCTGTGCTTTAGCTATGCTCAAGGAGACACAGGCACGCCTATGGAGCCAACATCCTTGCTGCACGGCATAGGTGAAGTCATTCCGAGCAGCGCTGATTTCTTGCCCTTTCAGCTCAGTCATCGTCACCCATTCATGCAGCGAAGCGGCACCACCCTTGAGACAGCAGAAGACGGCTACGGCACCGTCGTGCCAGCTGGCGCCATAGCCGGCGGCAGCAACAGACTAGAAACCCAGGCAGCTTGCCCATTTATGAGTTTCGCCGGCTACCGGCTGGGATTATCCGAACCCAATGATGCCCGCGACCTACTGGATTCGATGGAGCGCGGTATGACCCTGCATTGGATTTTGGAGCGCATTTACACCCTTGCGCCAGATTCTGCTCAAGCCAAGGCGTTGAGCGAGGACTCGCTAGCGTCAATCTGCGCAGAGGCCATCAAACGCTATGGCCACTTACCAGAAACTTTCGCAGCGACAGAAATACTGCGTCTGCAAGAACTCGTGGCGGATTGGCTGGCGCTAGAAGCGGAGCGCGATGCCTTCGAGGTTATCGAAACCGAGCAGCGTCATATCGTCGCTCTCGGCGATTGGCAGCTGCAGCTGCGGATCGACCGCCTCGACAGAATCGACAGCGATCTGGTGATTATCGATTACAAATCTGGCAAGGCGTCCTCTGGGGCAGCACTTAGCGAGCAGATGACTGCGCCACAACTACCCCTCTACAGTCTCATCGATAACAACATCACGGGCGTTTACTACGCGCAGGTGAAACACGATGAGAAAAAACTCATCGGCGTCGGCAGTGCAAGTACGCAGTTGCTGTCAGCAAAACATCGGCAGATAAAAACCACCGAACCGGATCAAGGTTGGGAAAACCAACGATCACTTTGGCAAAGCCAACTAGAGCATCTGGCGGCGCAGGTTGGTGCGGGAGATGCGCGTGTAGATCCTCAGCCCACGGCCTGTCGATATTGTCATCTGAAGCCGCTATGTCGTGTGGACGAAAAGCGCCAACAAGCAGCAGCCTCGTGACCGACGCCAGACAAACACCTGCAGATCAGCCAGCCCGTGATCGTGCCCTAAAGGTCGACCAGTCCTTTATCGTACAAGCTCCCGCAGGCTCTGGAAAAACATCACTGCTGGTAGAGCGCTACCTGCACTTGTTGACCCAAGTTGCGCAGCCTGAAGAGATCCTTGCCATCACCTTTACCCGGGGTGCCGCAGCGGAAATGAAGCAGCGCGTGCTCGAGGAGCTTCGCAAACCCACGCCATTAACTGAAATCATTCGCGACAGAGATAAAGCGCAAAACTGGCGCCTCAACCAAAACCCTCAGCGCATGAAGATTCAAACCATCGACAGCTTTGCCACAGAACTCGCCACGCAGATTCCCGGCAGCCAGAGCGCCGAAGGGATGCGCATTGAAGAGCAACCCGCCCCCCTTTACACACAAGCGGCTCAAAATGTTCTAGGCCGACTGTTTTCCGATGACCCCGGCAGGCTTTTCGTCGGCGAATTTCTATCCGCACTGGACAACAACGCGGCCACCGCCGAACGCGTACTCAGCTCCATGCTAGCAAAACGAGATCAGTGGCTGGATGTCACCGGTTTGATCACCTCAATGGCACTGAACGATGGCGCTGCAATACCACAGACACTGGAGCGTGCGATCACAGAGCTGCGGCAAGAGATTATGTCGACGGTCACCGTTGCCCTTTCACCGCATGACAGTGAAATGATTCATACCCTGGCCTCGAAGACCGACCGGCAAGCGAATCTAGAAGCGCTCTTGCCGCTCATCTTGACCCAAGGCGGCACCATTCGAAAAACCATTGATCGCCGACAAGGAGAGATTTTTGGCGACAAGGCATTCAAGTCACAAGTCGTTGAGTGGTTCGACGAACTGCGCGAACGCGAGCTAGAGGGGCTGCTACAAACCTGTGCGATGTTGCCAGACCTAGGTGAAGATTCGACAACCATCGTGGCTACCGGTGTCACGCTGGCGCTGGCCGCAGCGGAGTTAGAAACACTGTTGCAGCGACGTCAGACCATCGATTTCACCGGCATGCTCATGCGTGCGAGTCAGGGGCTGCGCGATGATGATGGCCCCACGGATCTAGCCCTTTATTGGGACTATAAAATCAAGCATCTCCTTGTCGATGAGTTTCAGGACACTTCTCGCAGCCAATATAAGTTTTTTTGTCTGCTTACCGAGGGTTGGAGTTTTGAAGAAGGCCATACGTTCTTTGCTGTCGGCGACCCAATGCAGTCGATCTATCGTTTTCGCGACGCGGATGTATCGATTTTCAGCCAGTGCTGGGAGGACGGCCTACCCAATGTGAGACTGCAGCCAATTCGCTTACAGGCAAACTTTCGTTCCAGTAGAGCGCTGGTTGAATGGAACAACGATCTCTTCGAGCGACTCTTTCCGCAGAGCGCCCTGCCCAAACTGGGCGCCATACCCTTTTCTGCTGCGCTGGCGCAAAAACCAAATCCCCAGGGCACAGATGCCGCTACCGCCGTGCAACTGCATGGATTCGCCAGCGAACAACTTGAAGCCGAGGCGATTGCCCAGCACGTATCGACTCTGCTGACACAAAAACCGGCGGATGAGGACTATCGCATTGGCATTTTGTGCAGAGCACGCACGCACCTACCGAAAATTCTCAAGGCGCTGCAAGCCGCGAACATCGCCTATACCAGTACCGATATCGACGCCCTTGCCGAGGCGCCCGTGGTAACTGACCTGATGAGCTTGCTTTTGCTGTTGCTGCGTCCTGCTATCCCACTGCCTTGGTTCGCCATATTGCGCAGCCCCATGGTGGGACTGTCGCTGCAGCAACTCGAGGAATTCGCCAATGCCCCCGACCTAGATACTTTTACCTCGCAGCAAGCCCAATCAAACCCAGCGGTCGAGCGCTTTGCCAGCGCACTGTCATGGGCAAGGCCGAGACTGTACGAGTTGCCCATCGCGGAAGTTATTGAGGGTTGTTGGATGCGGCTTGGCGGCGTGGACGCTTATCCTGAACTGAGCTTGTCTCAAGCCCAACGTTGGTTGGAACTCATAGAATCGATGGGGGACAGCGCGCTAGATCCAGATGCTGTACAAGCAAAAACAGCCGACCTCTATGCACAGGATGCGAGCCAATCCCCGGTGCAGGTGATGACCATTCACAAGTCTAAGGGATTGGAGTTCACCCATGTCATCCTGCCCAATCTCGGCCGGCAATCGCGCACGGAAGAGACCGATATCATGCTGTGGCGGCCAAATAACAATGACCTACTGATCGGCATCAAACACGACTCAGTACACAACTGGCTCGCATTTGAGGAAAAGAACCGACGCGAAAATGAAGCCAAACGATTGCTATACGTCGCCTGTACTCGCGCAGAGAGCAGCCTGTGGCTGAGCACGGCGTCGAATAGCCAGCGTCCACAGGGTCTTGCCCAGTACCTGCCTTTCTCACCAAGCGCAGTTGAGCCCATCGCACAAAACAGCGCTAAGCCACCCTTGGTGCCACCTGAGCTACAGGCGCAGCTGATTCACCTACCCCGTAGCTACCGCTGGAAACCCCCGGTTTGCAGTGACAATGCCGCTGACGACATGTCCACCGGCAACCCTATCCACGAGGCGATGGGTGCAGTGCCTGCGGTCGCTGATGGGGCAGAGGATGCACAGTCTACCGATGATCGGCAGAACCGCCTCAGCCTATCGCTGGGCAATCTGGTGCATCAGGCTTTGGCCCACATAGCGCAGTGTCACAAAAAGGGCATCTCCTATGGCCAAGCGGCGATGCACGAATACCTAGAACAACGACTGCCGGAGCTCGATGCATACCCTGATCAATGGCAGTCGGTAAAGGAAACCACGATCCGCCACATCGATACGACTCTGGCAGACGCTGTGGGTCAATGGATATTGGCGCCAAACGCCCACGGTCAAATTGAATGGCCCATTACGACAGTGAACGACAGGTTGCCAAAGCGACTGATCATGGACCGAGTGTTTTTCGATGAAGACTGTTGGTGGATTATTGATTTCAAGACCGCCGAACCAGATCCTAGCGAAGCGTTCGAGGATTTCTTCGAGCAGGAGGTTCGCCGCTATCGCGACCAATTGGAGCAATACCGTAGCGCCCTATCTGCGCTGCTGAGTGACCAACCTAACCGTTTTGGGAGTACAGCAGTAACAACAGCGCCCATCAAAACGGCGCTCTATTTCACTGCCCTAGCCCATCTGGAAACGCTGCCATAACAGCTCTTGGACAGATTGCTTTTCGAGTGCGGGCGTTTACCATGCGGCTCCCCTGTCATTAAGGAGCCTTCTGTGCAGCCAGAACACGCACAGCTTGATAATTTGAACGTTGAGCAACAAGAGGTGCTAATCACACCCGAGGAGCTCAAGTCGAAACTACCCGTGAGTGAAAATGTCAGACTCGCGATCAACGGTTATCGGGAAACGGTTCGAAATATTGTGGATCGTCGAGACTCCCGATTGCTCGTCGTCGTCGGCCCATGTTCGATACACGATGTCGACGCTGCAAAAGATTATGCGCAGCGACTAAAAACCCTGTCTGCCGAGATAGCCGATCAGGTGTTCATCGTGATGCGCGCATACTTCGAGAAACCACGCAGCACCGTGGGTTGGAAAGGACTCATCAACGATCCCTATTTGGACGATAGTTTTAAAGTAGCCCAGGGGCTGCACATCGGCCGGCAATTGCTGCTGGACCTATCTGAAATGGGACTGCCGCTAGCTACCGAGGCGCTCGACCCGATCACACCGCAATATCTGCAGGATCTAATCTCTTGGTCTGCCATTGGCGCGCGTACCACTGAATCACAGACACATCGTGAGATGGCGTCGGGCCTCAGCTGTCCAGTGGGTTTCAAAAACGGTACCGATGGCTCGCTTGGCGTCGCCATCAATGCGCTGCAGTCTGTTGCTAATCCCCACAGATTTCTTGGCATCAGTCCAGAGGGTCAAGTGAGTGTGGTACATACTAAGGGCAATGCACATGCACACATCGTGCTGCGTGGCGGTAGCGCTGGGCCAAACTATTCCGCCGAGCATATCGCCAGCTGTGAAGCCGCCTTGGCCAAATTAGACCTGACCCAATCGATTATGATCGATTGCTCCCACGCTAACTCCAACAAAGACCATCGCCAGCAGCGCAATGTGGTGGATGCCGTAAACGCGCAGCTTGATGCGGGCAATCGATCGATTACTGGTTTGATGATCGAAAGCCATATCAATGCTGGGAATCAAAGCATTAACAACGCCGGTGGTTTGAACTATGGCGTTTCAATCACCGACGCATGCATTGATTGGCAGGAGACAGAGGAGCTTTTGCGAGGGCTGGCCGACACTCTGGCAAAACGCTCGGCCTAACGATATTGGGGTGGATGTTGGAGTGAACGGCGGGTTGAGTTGCGATGCTTCAATGGCGAGCTTCGCGCCAGCCTCCTTTAACGTCGTAAGCTGCATGTCTCAGTCTAAGTGTCATGAGTTCAGGGCCATGAGCCCAGTGTCGTGAGCCCAGTGTCGTGAGCTAGGTGTAATATGCGTTTTCCGTCATCGTGTGATCGGTCATGTCCTTGACCCCAGTGAGCTCGGGTACGCGCTCAAGTAATGTCGTTTCAACACTACCTTTCAGCGTTAAATCCACGGCGGAGCAGCCTTGGCAACCGCCACCGAACTGCAGCACCGCCTCACCGGACTCGGTAACCTCAACCAACGAAACAACGCCGCCATGCGCCGCTAAACCCGGATTGATTTCGTTGTAGAGCACATAGTTGATGCGATCCTCAATCGGCGCATCTGGCCCAACCTTAGGAACCCGTGAGTTGGGGGCTTTTATCGTCAGCTGGCCACCCATCTGATCTTCTTGATAATCAACCTCCGCTTCCTCCAGATAGGGCTCGCTGCGACCCTCGAACCATGCACGGAAGCCCTCGTACTCCACCGCGATATCTCCCTCCTGCTCCTCGCCTGGCCGACAGTAAGCAATACAGGTCTCAGCTTGCGGCGTTCCCGGTTGAGCAACAAAAATGCGAATGCTCACACCCTCGTCTTCTTGCTTTGCAAGCAGTCCTTGAAGGTAAGTCTGTGCGCTGGCAGAAATCTCGATCATCAACAACCCTTGTTATGCGAAACCGCGTTGGTCCTGCCATTGTACATTGGGTACGCCAGCAGAACAGGAGATGTCGCAATTTGCCTCAACTCGCCATGCCACGTCGCAGGGCAGTCCTGCGGTTTAATATGAAGGAATCTCACGAAAGGCATTGAGCCGATGATTTGTTGATATGAGCGCCTCAACCTAGAGTAGCTTGAATCGTCGGAACGATGCACAGCCCGAGAAATTCAGAGAATCCAATGTCAAAACAAGCAACTCAGCCTCTCCCGCCCCCGCATGAGCGGCCGACACGAGAGCAGCTATTGCAACTTATGCGGGAGAGAATTTTAGTTCTCGACGGTGCCTATGGCAGCGCATTCCAAAACTACAGCCTGTCGGAGGAGGCATTTCGCGGCGAGTCTTACGCTGATCATGGCCAACCGCTGCAGGGCAACCACGATATTTTGAACCTGACTCAGCCGCAAATCGTCGCCGAAGTGCATGACGGTTACCTTGAGGCGGGTTGCGACATCATCAGCACAAATACCTTTAACGCCACAAGTATTGCCCAAGAGGATTTTGGCACCCAAGACATCTGTTTCGATCTCAATCAACGAGCGGCGCAGATTGCTCGCAGCTGTGCTGATCACTTCAGTATCGATAGGCAACCCCGCTTCGTGGCAGGCAGTATTGGACCCACTAATCGAACCGCGAGCATCTCACCGGACGTCAATCGACCTGAATTTCGCAACGTTGATTTTGACCAGCTCAAACAAGCCTACACCGAGGCAGCTGAGGGGCTTATCGCTGGCGGCGTCGATATTTTTTTGATCGAAACCGTATTCGACACATTGAACGCGAAAGCGGCGATTGCCGCCGTGCACCACGTCAACGCGGCATATGAGCAACCCTTTCCCTTGATCATTTCCGGCACCATCACCGATGCCAGCGGAAGAACGCTGTCGGGCCAAACCTGCGAAGCCTTTTTGTATTCCGTCGAGCATGCAAACCCTATCGCCGTGGGATTGAACTGTGCACTAGGAGCGGAGCAGCTAAGACCTCATATAGCGGAACTTGCCTTACTCAGTCGCAACGGGGTGAGCGCGCATCCAAACGCAGGCTTGCCCGATGCATTTGGTGAATACACGCAAAATGCGGAACAAATGGCCGAATTCATTAGCGAGTTTGCCGAATCTGGCTTCCTCAATATTGTCGGTGGCTGCTGCGGTACGACTCCTGCGCATATCAAGGCCATTGTCGATGTTGTGCAAGGTATTGCGCCACGGCCCCTACCCGTGACCGCCCGCGCCGAGAAACCTGCCGAGACTCGTGCGCCTTTTAAGGCCGAGTTGACCTTGGCCGGACTTGAGCCATTAAAGCTTCGGGACGATTCACTTTTTATCAACGTAGGCGAACGCACTAACGTGACGGGTTCTGCCAAATTTGCCCGATTGATTCGAGAAAACCAGTACACCGAGGCATTAGATGTCGCGCGACAGCAGGTTGAGAGCGGCGCGCAAATCATCGACATCAATATGGATGAAGGCATGCTCGATGGTGTTGATGCCATGCAGCACTTCCTCAACCTTATCGCTACGGAACCCGATATTTCCCGCGTGCCGATTATGATTGATTCGAGTAAGTGGGAGGTAATCGAAGCGGGATTGAAATGCGTACAAGGCAAGGCCATCGTCAACTCGCTCAGCCTCAAGGAAGGTGAAGAGGCCTTCATCAACCTCGCCAACAAATGCAGCTCTTACGGCGCTGCCATGGTGATTATGGCTTTCGACGAGCAAGGGCAAGCCGACACCTACCAGCGCAAAATCGATATCTGCCAGCGCAGCTACGATGTCCTAACGAAACAAGCAAATGTCGATCCACGAGACATTATTTTCGATCCGAACATCTTCGCCATTGGTACCGGCATTGAAGAGCACGACAACTACGCGGTCGATTTCATTGAGGCGGTCGAATGGATACACACACACTTGCCAGGCGTCAGCACCTCGGGCGGTTTGAGCAATGTCTCCTTCGCCTTTCGCGGCAATAATTTTGTGCGCGAGGCCATTCACACGGTATTTCTCTATCACGCGATTCGCGCCGGGTTGACCATGGCCATCGTGAACGCCGGACAGCTAGGCATATACGATGATTTGCCCGAGGATCTGCGTGAAGCTGCTGAAGATCTGGTGCTAAATCGACGCGCCGACGCCACCGAGCGACTGCTGGCGCTGGCCGAAAATTACAGTGGCACTACCTCTGCCAAAGAATCGCAAACAGACACCTGGCGCGAACTCGAGGTCAAAGATCGCCTGACCCATGCCTTGGTCAAGGGCATAAACAGCCATGTCGTGGAAGATACTGAAGAGGCGCGATTGACCGTCACCCGACCCCTTGACGTTATTGAAGGCCCGCTGATGGACGGTATGGGCGTCGTCGGGGATCTTTTTGCCAGCGGCAAGATGTTTCTGCCTCAAGTGGTCAAAAGTGCCCGTGTCATGAAACAAGCGGTGGCGCATTTAGTGCCCTTCATCGAAGCGGAGAAAGCCCAGCGCGGCGATACCCAGCAAAGCGCCAAAGGAAAAATCGTCTTGGCGACGGTCAAAGGCGATGTACACGACATTGGTAAAAACATCGTCGGGGTTGTACTGCAGTGCAATAACTACGAAATCATCGACCTAGGCGTGATGGTGCCCACCGAGAAAATTTTGCAGACGGCGATTGATGAAAATGCCGACGCCATCGGCCTATCTGGACTGATCACGCCATCACTTGATGAGATGGTCAACGTGGCTAGAGAAATGCAGCGCGCTGGTTTAGACATACCATTGTTGATTGGCGGCGCGACAACCAGCAAGGCGCATACCGCCGCTAAGATCGCTCCGGTCTATCACAATCGCGCAACCGTTTATGTGAGCGATGCGTCCCGCGCGGTTGGCGTTGCTGCGAAGCTACTGGCACCCGAACAAGACTATGAGCACTTCGCTCAAGAGGTTGCCGCCGAATATGCTCTGATAAAAAACCGCGTCGAGGCGCGACGCGAAAAACGCGCCTTCTTAAGCCTTGAGGCGGCACGTGCTAACGCCATGAGTTTCGACTGGGCCAATTACACGCCACCGGCACCGCAGCATTCAGCGGTACAAGTTGTCGAACCTTCGCTCGGTGAGTTGCTGCCCTTTGTCGATTGGTCACCCTACTTTATGACTTGGGAACTCGCCGGAAAGTTCCCCAATATTCTGGAAGATGAGGTGGTAGGCGAAGCTGCGACGGCACTTTGGAGCGACACGCAAGAGCGCCTTCAGTGGCTTATTGCAGACGGCCGACTCAAAGCCAAGGGCGTGCTGGGTATCTGGCCGGCGAATCGGCTGGGAGACGACGATATTCGCCTTTATACCTGCGAAGAACGCAGCACCGTGCTGGCTGATCTGTGCCACCTGCGCCAACAGGCACCTAAGCCTGACGACTTGAGCCCGAATCTCTGCCTCGCTGACTATGTTGCACCACAAGGTACTGCAGACTATGTCGGCGGTTTTGCCGTATCTTGTGGTAACAACATCGAGGACATTCTCGCCGATTTTCCCAACGATGATTTCAATCAAATTATGATCAAGGCCTTGGCAGACCGATTTGCAGAGGCCTTTGCCGAGTACCTGCACAGCAGAGTAAGACGAGAATTTTGGGGTTACGCCAACACCGAGGACTTTGATAACGAAGCACTCATCAAGGAGCGCTATCGCGGCATTCGTCCAGCTCCAGGCTACCCCGCCTGCCCAGAACACAGCGAAAAAGAAACGCTGTTTAAACTCCTTGATGCCACCAACCTAGCCGGCATTGAACTTACCGAAAGCTACGCCATGTATCCGGCGGCGGCGGTCAGCGGCTGGTACTTTTCGCACCCTGAGGCACGTTATTTCGGTGTAGGGAAAATTGATGAGGATCAGTTGAGCGACTATGCCACGCGAAAAGGCATCGCTATCGACGTCGCGCGGCAGCGTCTACAGCCCGTTTTGCCAGACTAGAGGCGGCTTAAGCGTCTTGGAGTGCTGACAAGCATTTTTCGGATGGTTCTGAAACCGGCCTGAATCAGAGATCGAAAGACCAACCTGAAATGTAGAAGACACAGAACGCGACCGCAGCGGTGAACATTACCAATATGGCCATCGCATCTGCCTTTGAATCGCTGCTTTGCGTTGACGCTGACGCACTGACACTTTCTTCTACGATTGCTTGGCTTTCTTGCTGTTCGTCGCTCATAGATCCCCCAATGAGTTAATCGGTATCGGGCGCTGCTACTGCGTCCCGCTGCGATGGCGATTATAGGCGCAACCACATTAAGCACAAGCTTAGCCACGCAAACGCGGCGCCAAGAGCCGAAAACGCTTATTTCGTTAGAACAAAACGTGCTGACAGAGACCCAGACCGCCTACGTTAGAATGCCGCCGCACAAAAGTGGTCGCTTGAGGAGTAGGCAGCGCATGTACCAGTACAACGAGTTTGATCGAAACTTTGTTCATCAGCGCGTTGCCCATTACCGCGATCAAACCGAACGTTATTTGCAGGGCGATCTTTCCGAGGACGAGTTTTTGCAGTTGCGACTGCGTAATGGCTTGTATGTCCAGCGCCTAGCACCAATGCTGCGTGTCGCGATTCCCTATGGCACGCTTTCTAGCCAACAGCTCAGCGCCCTAGCGTCAATTTCAAGAGATTTTGATCGCGGTTACGGACATCTCAGCACGCGTCAGAACATGCAGTTCAATTGGCCAGCACTTGAGGATGTGCCGGACATTCTGCAGGCACTCGCCGACGTTAATATGCACGCGATTCAAACCAGCGGCAGCTGCATCCGCAATGTCACCACTGATCAATTCGCAGGTGCGGCAGCAGACGAAACCATCGACCCTAGACCCTTCTGTGAACTGTTACGTCAATGGTCTACCTCGCACCCAGAATTCGAGTGGCTACCGCGCAAATTCAAAATAGCCGTTACCGGCGCGGCTTACGACCGAGCCGCCATTGGTGTCCATGACATCGGCATGCGCATCAGCGGCAGCAGCGACCGTCCAGACGAAGCGGTGGTTGATATCTATGCCGGCGGTGGTCTAGGCCGCACCCCGGTGCTTGGCGCACTGATACGAAAGAGCCTGCCTATAAGGCATCTGCTGACCTACACCGAGGCAATCATGCGGGTTTATAACCGCTACGGTCGGCGCGACAACAAATACAAAGCCAGAATTAAGATACTGGTGCGCGCCCTGACCGCCGAGGGATTCAAGACCCAAGTTGATGAGGAATGGGCGGCGATCGATCAAGAGCAAGGTGCTGTGCCGTTATCCGAGCTGCGACGCCTGAGTGCTTTTTTTGCGCCACCAACTTTCACCGAGCTCGACGACGCACATGCACTACTGGGTAATCAGCGGCTGGAAAATCCTGCCTTTAACCGCTGGATGAAACACAATGTTTCCCCACATCGGGCAAAAGGCTACGCGGTAGTTACCCTATCGACCAAAACCGTCGGCACGCCGCCGGGTGATGTGAGCGCGGAACAAATGGATGCAGTCGCAGCTTGGGCGAGCGAATTTGGCTTCGGCGAAATTCGCATTGCTCACGAGCAAAACTTTGTCCTGCCACATATACCCCAGCGCAAACTCCATGAACTATGGCAGCAAGCTCAATCCATGGGGCTGGGTCACTGCAACGCCGGATTGATCAGCGACATGATTTGTTGCCCGGGTGGGGACTACTGCTCACTCGCGAACGCTAAATCTCTGCCGGTTGCCGA